>Ga0233373_1000059_pt1 | contig 16052 bp, 11 predicted proteins | sample ElkDunMinimDraft_5_FD_180685 | JGI IMG/M metagenome (GOLD analysis project Ga0233373, IMG submission 180685) | Fecal eukaryotic communites from dung pellets of Tule Elk in California, USA - Elk Dung E0 | ecosystem: Host-associated > Mammals > Digestive system > Large intestine > Fecal | place...
CGGAGTTTGGGAAGTTGTTTTGAATTCTTCATCTTCTGTTCAAGTTGTAGAATCTTCAAGTTCTGAAATTATTAACATACCAGTACCAGTCAATTCTTCTGCTAACGAAATTTTTTCTTCAAGTGTTGAAGAATCTTCATCATCTATTTTGAGTTCTGGAGAAACAACGGAATCAAGCAGCAGCGAAACTGGGAGCATTGAGCAATCCTCTTCAAGTTCAGAAGAGTTTATTGAATCTAGCAGTAGTGAAGAAACTAAACTTTATCTTTGCGAAGATGGGGAAACATATGTACTAGACCCAGACAATTGTGAAAAAGTATCCTCTTCTTCCGTGGTAAATGTTTCGTCATCTAGCGATAATAAACCAATTTCGTCAAGCAGCGATGTTCAAGAATCTTCAAGTTCGGAGATGTCTAGCAGTAGCGTGAATCAAGAATATTCTAGTTCCAAAGCTGAATCCAGTAGTAGCATAACTTCATCAAGCAACGCAGAATCGTCATCGTCAGAGAAAAGTTCGTCATCGTTAAATAGTATTTATGATGCGGAAAATAATACTCTAACTGATTTACGGGATGGTCGTGTATATAAAACGACGACCATTGGGACGCAAATTTGGATGGCGGAAAATTTGAATTATTTGCCCAAAGATACTGCTGGAACTTATTTTGCTGGACGTTCGGTATGTGGTGGTGGAGAATATCAGTCTCTACAGGAAGGGGATTGTTCGATTTATGGACGACTATATGAAAAAAATATAAATGCTTATAGTGGATTTAATAAAAATATTTGTCCAGATGGTTGGAATGTTCCCACGTTGAAACAATGGAATGTGTTGGTTGATTTTATGGGTGGATCGAATGTCGCTGGAAAAGAGATGAAATCAAATATGTTATGGTTAGAACAAAATCTCTCAAATTCATTCAAGTTTTCAGCTCTTCCTGCGGGTTATTTCCATAGAAAAAAGGGATTCATGGATGATAGTGTAAAGGCTGTGTTCACGGTGCATAATCTAAATACAAGCGAAGGCAATGGCATAAAAATTTTTGAGACAAAAGAATCAATACAATATACATGGTTTGGTGATTGGTACTATTTAGCTATACGTTGCATAAAGGAATAGTATGAAAACTTTATTGTCGCAATGCATGAAAAAAATAAAACGCAAAAGGTGCGTTGGACTGTCCTTGCAGGCACAAACTGAAGGCTTGGTTAAATCCCCAGATGTGTCTGTAACAACATTTCACATGGTCAGAACAATAACAGAGGCTCGTGAAAGCCCTGATAGAATGCTCTGTTCTCGAAAAAATAAATGAAACGAATACTTGTATTTACAAATTCCAAGGATGCTACGGCTGATGTGGTCATGAAGTTGGCCACAAATATTGAGTGCATTCGCTTTAATTCAGATAAGATTCAAAAAATCAAGGGCTTCGTTTGATTATACGGCGTTAAATGGGCTGATTCAATGCGATGCAATATGGTATCGGCGTCCATTTGAATTCACGATGAAATCAAGAAACGTTGAAACGCTTGTTCGTTACCAGGAATGGGAAGAAATTGTATGGAACTATTTCTTGCAGTATCCTCAGGAAAAATGGATTAATTACCCAACAAGAAACTGGTATGCCGATAGGAAAATTATCCAATTGCAACAAGCCCCGCTCTTTGGATTGTCTGTGCCTCAGTGGATTGTTGCTTCGAAAAAAAAAGAAATAATGAATTTCATTCATGAAAATGGAGAATCTTTAGTAAAACCTTTAAGTACGGGTTATATTCCGTTTGGCGGAAAACTTTACCATATATATTCTACTCCAATAAAAGATGTTGATTTGAAGTTCGCAAAAAATTGTCCGACGTTAGTGCAACGAATCATTGATAAAGATTTTGATGTTAGAACCTTGTATGTGGATGGAAAAGTGCTGTTCTTTAAGATGGAATCAAAAAATTTAGATGTTCGCATGGATGAAATGAAAGGCGTAAGATATGATTTGACAAAACCGCCAAGAAAAGTTGCTGATTCATACAAGAAATTTGTTCATTTTTTTGGATTGCGTTTTTGTACATCTGATTTTGTTGTTGATAAAAAGGGAAACTGGTTCTTTCTGGAAAATAACGCTAATGGAAATTGGGCTTGGTTGGAAGAACATTTTCCTGGATTGGTCGTGAATCATTTTGTTAGGTCAATAAAATGTTTGATATGAGAATGTTTTTCTTGGTCCCCTTAAGGTTATTTGCTTTGATTTGTTTCAAAATATTTGTTGATTCAAATGTGAAATATGAAAACATACGGTTTGAAAAAGGTGATGTTACGCAAAATGGTGTAATTGTAAAACCTGGGGACTATTATCATGATACAGAGAATGATGATTTTTTGCATTTATATAAAGATGATTACCGAACATACGTAATTGCGCGGAACGCTTACGAGGACGCCATGACTCGATTTAATAATATATCTGCGAAATTGATGTCAACATCACAATTACATGGCATTGTTTTTGCTGCTGTATCTCTTATAAAGATTAAAGAATGCGGAGATCTTACCTTATTTGCGATAGTTGGTCTAATGTTTAATTTTGCAAGTATCTTTCTTGCTGTATATTCTTTGTCGATAAAAACAGAATTTGTGTTTGAATATGGATTATTCAATAATTCTCAGGATCTTTCAAGTGTTGCCAAAAGACAATTTTGGTATGTGATAAGAAAGAAAAATGACATAAGTGATTATTTGGCAGATGCGTATAAAATAATCACTTTTTTCTTGTATATTTCCCTTCTTTTTATTTTTCTTGATTTGTTACCGTTTCCTTTTTTTCGAAACAATGATTATTTGATTAGTTTGTTTGTGATTTTATTGTGGGTCGCGTATAAATTTTTGTTCCTATCCATGGTTGCTAAATATGTGGAAAAAATGGACAAGGGGGAATGATTTTACTCCATTCACTTTTGTTGAAACGATATATAAGGAGAAAACACTATGCCCAAAAAAGTACTTTTCTGGCCCGATGTTTACAAGGAACAGGGACACTGGTTGCCCACGCTGAAATGGGCCGAGGATTTATCCAAGCTAGGCCATACCATAAAATATATGGGCATTCTTGACTGTCAAGGGTTGTGGAGGCATATCCGATAAAGAACACAAATAATGTATTGGTTTCTATTCCGTTTTCTCCAATATTTCAGAATACGTATCCTTTAGGTTATACGACCGAGTGCCATACAAGTCCAAATGAACGGTGGCGTCCAGATCATATTTGGGCGATCGCATAAACTAATTTTCGCAACAGCTGGTTCACAGGTTTTGGACTATGAGGGCAAGGCTCGTCACTTGTTCCATTGCATGTGCTAAGCGATGCGCTCGGCAGAATTGAGTAGCTATCACCTAGTTCTGGGTGTCGCTTCAAAATTGATAAAGGGTTGTCTTAAAACAAACAAAAAACCTCGGATATTTAATCCGAGGTTTTCTGCAAAATAAGAATTATTGCAAATTGATTTTATAAGATTTAGAACTGTTTTTACTTTGGAGTTTTACAAGATAGATTCCTTTTGGCAGACCTTGTAAAGAAACAGATGTGTTTGCATTTAAATTTTTATACGATTTTACCACCTCGCCAGAAATGGCAATTAAATCCATATTTGCTGACTCATTTAAATTTAAAAGAAGTTCTGTTCCTTGCAAAAGTAATGAAGAAGAGCTTTTTTGCTTTGATGAAATTGCGGAACCTTCGCCGGAAACAGCACTCCATTCTGGGTTGAGCGTTCTTAATTTGTTGCGTAACCATGTGCCAGATTCGCGAAGATCGCTTTCTGCCCAGTTTCCATTTGGGCTTGCACTTGTTTGTAAAGAAGCAGAACTTTCATTCTTGTTGCAAATGCTCCAGGCTGCCCAACTTAAATTCTTTTCTTCCATCCAGTTAAAAAAAACATCTAACCAAGAATAATTGATGGTTCCGTTTCCGCTGGCAGGAGAAAGCCCCCATTCAGAAACAAAGAGTGGAATTTTTTGCATTGCCGTATTGGCGAACCCCATGTAATTATTATAATGCCATTCTTCGGAAGCATAAAAATGGAAAACATAAGCGACGTTAAATGCGTTGTCGCCAGTTAATGGGTTGTTGGCAGCAATCTGAACTTGTGAAGAATAAGATGGAGTTCCTACAAGAATTAAGTTGTCTGGGTCAACAGCACGAATAGCAGGTATCACTTTTTCTGCGTAGGATTTAATTTTATTCCAGCAATCGTCGTCGGCACCACAACCAGGTTCGTTGTAGATTTCATAAATCACGTTAGGGTATTGGCCGTATTTTGTAGCCATGTTTGTGAAAAAATCAACAGCCTTTGCTTGCCTTTCTGGTTTAGAAGGGTCATCAGTCCAGTGGCTATGCCAATCGATAATTACGTAAATGCCTTTTGCAATAGCAGCATCTACTATGGTTTCTACCATGGTTTGGTTCCAAGCGGCATCAAATTCATAGCCTTTATAGCCAGCACTAGTTAAAGTAGGGTCTGAACCCCAGTTGTCTTCTACTCCCATGGCGGCACGCACAAGGTTTGCATGCCAATCTTCTGCAAGCCAATTCACAACATTGGCATTCCAATAGGGGCCAGCTTCTTGGGCTATATTCCAGAACATGCTCATGCCACGCAGTTTGGCTGGTTGCCCATTAGCTCCGACAACTTGAGTTCCTGAAACAGAAAGTGCGCCAATATCATCGATTGGAGCAGCGAATAAACTTCCAAATAGAACTGAAAGTAAAAGAATAGATTTTTTGAACATCCAAAACCTCATCCAAATGATTTTATCCAAACACAAACACCTTTCTTATTCCAATTCTGGAAAAGAAGAAAAGTGTTTACAGTATATACACAGAAATCTACTCTAAATAAGTGTAACCGTAAAGGCCAGAACGATAAATATTTAAAAATTCCTTGCCTTCTTGCAATGAAATTTTCCCTTCTTTCACTGAACGGGTTACCCAGTTTTCCATGGTGCGAACAAGGGCTTTATCGCTGAAGTTCACATAATCAAGCACATCTTCAACAGATTCGCCGTCGATTATTTTTTCGATTTTGTAACCTTTATCACCATCACAAACAATGTGAACGGCGTTTGTGTCACCAAAGAGATTGTGCAAATCGCCAAGAATTTCTTGGTATGCGCCTACAAGGTAGACAGCAATGTAATAAGGTTCTGTTGCTTGTATCGGGTGTAATGGGAGAGTTCTGCTAACTTCGCCGTTGCGGACAAACATGTCAATTTTTCCGTCGGAATCGCATGTAATGTCTTGAAGAGTGGCTTCAACTGTTGGCCGTTCGTTTAAACGCTGGATTGGCATAATGGGGAATATTTGGTCAATAGCCCAGCTATCAGGTAAACTTTGGAAAAGTGAAAAATTGCAGAAATATTTTTCGGCAAGTAAACGAGGTAAAGAACTCAATTCATACGGAGGGTGGCGTAAATCTTCAGCTAAATGATTGACTTGTCGCGCAATGCTCCAGAATAAACGTTCTGCCATAGCGCGGGTTTTTAAATCAATAATGCCTGTTTTAAAACCTGAAAGGGAGTCGTCATTTAGTTGTTGAGCGTCGTGCCAGCTTTCTAAAAGATTTTTGGGAGAGAGACCTTTATAAATTCCATAAAGGTCTTTTAAGATTTCTGGTGCGTCTTCTGGAAGTTCGTGTATTTCTTCATCAAAGAAACCAGGGCCTGCCGTTTCAAGAACGTTAAAGACTAAAATGGAATGGTGAGCGGTTAAAGCGCGGCCAGTTTCTGCAATCACATTGGGGTGAGGTAAGCCACTTTTTTCGCAAGATTCAAACATTGTATAAATAACATCGTTTGCGTATTCTTGAACAGAGTAGTTTACAGAACTAGCGCAAGTGCTTCTTGAACCATCGTAATCAACGCCAAGCCCGCCGCCAATATCTACAAATTCAACATTCATACCTTCTTTTCTAAGTTGTACATAGAATTGAGCAACTTCACGAAGGCCTGCTTTGATTTTACGGATGTTTGTTATTTGACTCCCTAAATGGAAGTGGATTAATTTAAAGCAATCACAGAGATTTTCTTTTTGAATGAAATCTAAAGCTTCTAACAATTCTGAACTATTAAGCCCAAATTTGCTACGATAACCGCCGGATTCTTCCCATTTTCCGCTACCAGAACTAGCGAGTTTAATGCGAATACCAATGTTTGGACGAATGCCGATTCTTTCAGCTACTTCTGCAATTAAATGCAACTCGTTCATTTTTTCTACGACTAAGAAAATCTTTTTACCCATTTTTTGAGCAAGGAGAGCAAGCTCGATAAAATCTTCGTCTTTGTAGCCGTTGCAAATAATTAAAGCTTCTGGGTTATCCATGTTGGCAAGAACAGCATGGAGTTCTGGTTTAGAACCTGCTTCAAGGCCAATGTTGAATTTTTTCCCATGGCGAACAACTTCTTCAAGAACAGCGCGTTGTTGGTTTACTTTAATAGGGAAAACGTTGTAATATTTGCTGTTAAAACCGTATTCCTGAATAGCCTTAGAAAAACAATCATTGATTTTTTCAATACGATTGTCCAAAATATCTGGAAAACGTAAAAGCAAAGGCGTGGAAACATCGCGAAGTGAAAGTTCCTGGACTAATTCATACAAATCAATGCCTAGACCATCTTGCTTGGTAGGGTGAACTGTTGCATGTCCTTTTTCGTTAATGTCGAAATAGTTGATGCCCCAACCTCTGATATTGTAGAGGTCTCTTGAATCATCAATACGCCAATTCGTCATAACCAGCCTTTGCTAAAGTGAAAAGTTTTTCAATGATAGAAAATTCAAAGAAAAAATTGAAGTTTTGGTATAGAAAATCGTGATTTTAACTAAATTTTCTGCGATTAAAATCTCGGAGAAAAATTATGGAAATCCCTGAAGCTACAAATTTTATTCAGGAAATTATTGTTGATGATTTGAAAACGGGTAAACGAGATAAAGTTCATACTCGTTTTCCGCCAGAACCTAATGGCTATTTGCATATTGGCCATGCAAAAAGTATTTGCTTGAATTTTGGAACCGCTCAGAAATTCCAAGGCAAAACAAATATTCGCTTTGATGACACGAACCCAACTAAAGAAGATGTAGAATACGTAGATTCTATTCGCGAAGATGTTCGTTGGCTTGGTTTTGATTGGGAAGATAGAGAATTTTTTGCAAGCGATTATTACGATAAAATTTATGAATTTGCAGAACGCCTTATTGAATTAGGCAAAGCTTATGTTTGTGAACTTAAAGGTGAAGAAGTAAGTGAATACCGTGGCACTTTAACAACACCTGGTAAAGATAGCCCTTGGCGTAATCGTAGCGTAGAAGAAAACCTTTCTCTTTTCCGCCGAATGAAAGCTGGTGAGTTTGAAGAAGGTGAATGTTTCTTGCGAGCAAAAATTGATATGGCTCACCCAAATATGAATATGCGTGACCCAGCAATTTATCGTATTAAAAAAGCAACGCATCATAGAACAGGTGACAAGTGGTGCATTTACCCAATGTACGATTTTGCACACCCACTTTCAGACTGGATGGAAGGAATTACACATTCTATTTGTACGCTAGAATTTGAAGCGCACCGTCCGTTGTATGATTGGTTCTTAGAAGCGCTTGGGCTTGAAAATCGCCCGCAGCAAATTGAATTTGCTCGTTTGAATCTAACATACACTATGATGAGCAAACGTCGTTTGCTTGAACTTGTCGAATCTAAAACGGTTATGGGTTGGGATGACCCTCGAATGCCTACAGTTTCTGGCCTTCGTCGTCGCGGTTATTCTCCTTCAAGTATTCGTGAATTCTGTGAACGCATTGGTATTTCAAAAGCAGATTCTATGGTAGATATCAATTTGCTGTATTTCTGCATTCGCGAAGAACTAAATGCTTCTGCTCAACGCGTGATGGCCGTGCTTGACCCGATTAAACTTGTGATTGATAACTGGGAAGAAGGTCGCTTTGAAGAAATTGAAGTGGAAAATAACCCAGAAAATCTTGCTCAAGGAACTCGCAAAATTCTTTTCGGCAAGGAACTTTTTATTGAACGCGAAGATTTCATGGAAGAACCGCCTAAAAAGTATTTCCGTTTAAAACCAGGCGGAGAAGTGCGTTTGAAAAGTGCTTATTACGTGACTTGCGTTGGTTGTGAAAAAGATGAAAATGGTAATATCACTGTTGTTCATTGCACTTATGACCCAGAAAGTCGTGGGGGTGAAACTCCTGATGGTCGTAAAGTGAAAGGCACCATTCAGTGGGTTAGTGCCGTTTATGGAGTCGATGCGGAAGTTCGTTTGTTTGAAAATTTATTTACGGTAGAAAATCCTGCTCAAGTTCCGGAAGGACAAGTTTGGCAAGATTTGTTAAACCCGGAATCAATGATTGTAAAGCAAGCTAAAATTGAACCAATGGTGGCCAATGCAACTGCTGCAGACAGGTACCAGTTTATGAGACTTGGTTATTTCTGCTTAGATAAAGATTCTACCGCAGAAAAATTGGTCTTTAACCGCACGGTTGGCTTAAAAGATTCTTGGGTAAAGCAACAAAAATAATGCTTTTAAATTATTTAAGCGAATAGAAAATTCACAAGCGAAACCGCTTGTGAATTTTGTTTTTGTTTGGATGAGAGAAACTTTATTTTACTTGAACGCGTTCTGCTTTAGTATGCCTAGTCCCGCGAATAATATACATACCACTTGCAAAGCCAGCTTGTTTTAAGGTTTGAGAAATGTTTTGACTGCGAGGCTTTACATTGCCAAGGAATTTTCCCATAGAATCAAAGACATTATAAGTCAGATTTGTTTTTGGCGGTAATGCTAATTTGGATACACCGATTGCATTATTTGGGTCACTAAATTGAATCCAATCAATATTTAAGTAAGCGCCTTTAATCAGCACTTTTAAAACGTGTTCGCCTTTAGAGATAGTTGCTTCTCCTATTTTAATTTCTTTATAAACATCCCAAGTAGAATCCACTTGTTCAACAGTAATAGATTCTGTAATAGGTTGGTCATCTATAAAAAGTTGTAAAGCAGATGTCGCAAAAGCAGTTGCAATATTAGCCGTTATATCGTATTTAGCATGTGCCAAAACATTTATAGAGTATTCAAGCCATTCATCTTCTTGTGTGTAGCCAATAGCGTAACCATTGCAAGGTTTTGTGCCACAGATTGCATCATCAATAGAGACAATGTCCACTTCATCTTCGCGGTAAGCATTGCCTTGATTTTCTAAATCATTATCAAAGAACGCTTTATTGTGCCCGCCTTCGTCATAGTTTTCGGCTTCAATTACACCAGGGAGTGTTGCTATTTCTCCTTTGTAGGGCGCTTGTGGAATGGCTGCTTTATCGCTTTCCATATACCAATAATCAAAATCAAAACCACTTTGCTTAACCACAAAGAATAAATCAGCAATGCCTGCTGCATTTGTTAAATCATAAGAACTTTCGGTCCATTTAGAACTCGCAGGAATGTTAAGAGTTGCAAGTAATGGCCCAGTTTCTGATTCAGAATGTAGTTCTATTTTTCCACCATTACCTCTTGTAGAAATGATAATGCGATCGGCGCCATCTCCCATATCGACAGAGCGGACTTTAGTATAAAAATTGCTATTCATATTAGTCAGGTAAACATTACCAGATTCTGTAGCAACGTGGCGAATAATTGTGTAACCATCTGTTTTGTCCACTGTAATGCCACCGACCCAAGATTTAGTTTCGGCTTCTACGCGTTTAAATGGGTCTAGATAATGAATGGGTTTTATAACGCCATTATCTGTGGATTTAATGAAAGGAATAGAGCCATCAGCATTCCAAGTGAATTCTTCAACAGCGGTAGAACGGCTATAGCCACCACCATTTACGTTTTTTTGGTTGTGATAGAAAAGGAAGCTGCGGCCTTTAAATTCAATAAGTCCTGGATGGTTTGTAAAAGCAGTCCCGTTCCCTTGGTCCATAATAACGCCTCCCCAGGTCCATGGGCCTGTAGGAGAATCACTTACAGAATAGGAAAGCTTTTCTGGAACGCCATGAGATGCATAAAGCATATAATATTTGTTGTTCCGTTTGTGAATCCAAGGGCCTTCTGTATATTTTGATTCTTCTCCACTTGGTGCAAAACCACGGCTCATGTCAGTGACTTGAATATCGCCTTTAAGAGAAATCATATCATCGTTAAGTTTTGCATAGTAAAGTTTTGGGTTCCCCCAATATATGTATGCTTGTCCGTCATCATCAACCCATACAGTTGGGTCAATATAATCCCAGTTTGGGCCTGCAAGATGCTTACCATTTAAGGCATCTTTAAAAGGACCTTCTGGTTTGTCGGCAACAGCAACGTTGACAGCTCTGCCACCATAACTAGATTCAACAGTTACATAGTAATAGTATTTACCATTTCTTCGCACAACTTGAGCGGCCCAGTCCCCATTTGGTTTAGCGTTGCCATTAAAATCTTGGTGCGAAAGAATGAGTTCACCGCGGTCAGTCCAGTTTACCATATCGGTAGAGCAAGAAACGCGCCACCCATGCATAGTAAAGAAAGAACCGCCTTCATCGTTTCCGGTATAAACACAGACAGTATCGCCAAATACAACAGGAGCAGGGTCAGGCGAATAATAAGTTTGAAAAATCGGATTTTCTGCGAAAGCAGTTGTAGAAAGTGTAAAACCGATAAGTATAGGCAATGTGATAAATGCTTTAGAAACTACCATACAAAAACCTTTTCCTTTTGAAACAAAAATATTTCATTGCTAGTAGAAATTGGAGATTTAAAGGGAAATGATATGGATAAGTTGTCCACACTTGTTCTGAATGCTGTGAACTCAAGAGCAAATGTGGAAAAACGAATCTTAATATTTATGTATTCTGTGCCCTAACAAATTAAAGCGTTTGCCATTTTTTTCAATAAATGTTTTATTGTTTTTTACGCGGAGGTGAGTCCCTGTTAAATGGTTATGTGTAACGCGAGGTTGGTGAAGAGAAGTTATGTCTTCACAATTTTCTGTAGAACAGAATTTAATCCAATCAATGTTAGCATAGCTTCCTGTGATTTGAACCTTTAGCATGTGTTCGCCTGGAGAAAGTTCTGTAGTTTCGGCATAAATTTCACTATAAGTATTCCAATCAGTTCCTTGTGGAATAACCAAAGTATCAGAAATTGCTTTATCGTCTAAAAAGAGACGGAAACCAGAATTTTCAAGACCACTTGCTACATTAGCAAAGATGAAATATTTCCCAGCTTTTTCAATGTTTACAGTGTAATTCATCCATTCGCCTGCACTTGTGTAGCCAATAGCATAACCTTTGGATTCATCTGTTGAATCAAGAGTTACTATGTCTACGCCAGATTCTCGATAAGCCTTTCCTTCGTTTTCTGAGCTATTGTCACTATAAGCAAGTCCAGCACTTCCTTTATCAAAATTTTCAGTTTCAATTTTACCAGGTAGAGAAATTGCTGTACCTGTGAATGGTTCAGCTGGGTCTAGTTTTGCTGTAATAATAAGGAATGTTACATGGTGCGGAGCTACAATAGAAGAAAGCCCATTTGAAATCATTCCTAAATCTTTTTTTTGCCACACATCACGAACCATAACTTCGCCCGAAACGCCAACATCTTCAAAATAGAGGTCTATCGTTTGTTCATAATCGGCAGAGTTGTAGAGAACTACAGCAAGTTTTCCGCTGCCTTCGCCGCCGAGTGGGCGCATCCAAATTTGTTTGCCGTTATCGTTTTTAATACGATGCCCCGCAATGCCTGCAGAATCCTGGTTCACGGCAATCATATCAGCATTCATGTAAATGTCTTTTGTAGTTGCTGACATATTGCGGATATCATTACCCGTTAAAAGCGGGGCTGCCATTATGGACCACATGGTCATTTGGCTTCTAGCTTCATTGTCGGTTAATTTCCCGTTTCCTACTTGCAACATATCTGGGTCATTCCATTGGCCAGGGCCTGCGTGAATATAGAGGTGTTCTTGTTCTTCGATAATGTCAGCTACACCGCGGAACCAATCACCAGGAGCGTTTTTCCAAGCGTTTCCAATATCGCCCGTTGTTCTCCACAAGTTTCCGGTTTTTGGCATCCAAGATTGAAACCCCCAGGCACAAATGCTAAAAACAATGTCGCGTCCGGATTTTTTTAAAGCATCACGCATGCGTTCATAATCTTGTTGTTGGTTAGAACCTGGTGCAGGTTCACAGTTATCGTATTTCAAATAGTCAACACCCCAACTTGCAAAAGTTTTTGCGTCTTGTTCTTCTCTCATATAAGAGCCACTTTCAGAACCAGGAAATTGATTTGAATTGTTATAATGGTGGCAAGTACGTAAACCGCGGTCGCCATAAATACCGAATTTTAAACCTTTGCTATGAATGTAATCACCAAGGGCTTTCATACCGCTAGGAAAACGGTCGGGGTCATGAGTTAAATTGCCATTAGCATCGCGTTTTTTGGCCATCCAGTTATCATCGAGATTTAAATAAATATAGCCCGCGTCTTTCATGCCAGAACTCACCATAATATCAGCAATTTCTTTGATTTGTTTTTCATTGATATTTTCGTGAAATACATTCCAACTGTTCCAACCCATTGGAGGTGTTTTAACAAGGTCATTAATGGGTTGTGCTAATGCAAAAGTTGAAAAAGTAAATAGCAAAGAAAGGAAAGAAATTTGTTTCATATAAACTCCGAATAAGGGATTATTTCACATTTAGTTTAAAGATTTTATTTGTTTTAGATTTCAGTAAATAAGTTCCAGAAGTCTTTACAGAATTTTTTATAGCATTAGGCATATCATATTGATTGGTTGAAATGGTGCCTAAAAAATTTCCATTCAGATTGAATACATGAAAAGTTTCTTTATGAGCCTGGTTTAAAGAAATTTTGTTTTTAATAGGAGACAATTCTTCTTTTGAAATTTCAGAGTTACTAAGTTCTCTGATTTTTATATTGTCTAAAAAAAGAGTTCCTGTAGCCGCGCCTGCATTAAAACTTACACGAGAATTGGTATCAGTAGGTACTTTCATTTGAAATTTAAACGAAAAATTTTGAGTTGTTGAATTGAGTTCAAAAATTTGAAGTTCACTAAGATAACTATCCCATGGGTCGTTATGTTGTTCAACATTGACTTCAAGTGAACGAGAACTACTTGCACTAGCATCAAAGCTAACTTCGTACCATTTATCTTTTTCAAGATGAATGTCATGTTGGATTAATTGTACTTGATAATTTTCTGTTCCAATGGCAGAAATATCTAGCACATATTTTCCATCTTTTACAGAACCATTTGCTTTTGCGTCTCCATGTAATTGTAGCTCCCAAGCAACAGCAGTTGAATCAAAATTTCCATTAAAAATGCTATCACGATTGGTTGGAACCTGAATTGGTGGCGAAATGCTTGACCCATCTAAAGAGAAATTTTTCACAAAGTTCCAAATTTCATCACTTGTATTTACGCTTGCTAAATCCATTGAATACCAATGTCCCTTTCCTGCAATACTTAAAAGACGCACTTCTATATTTTCAGAACAATTACTCCATGTTTCAAGAGAGGCTGCAGAGCCTGAACGATTAGCTGGGTAAGGTTTTATTAACTGAGAATTTTCGGAACATTTATTGAAAGAAACCCAACGTTTTAGGTAATTTGCGCCACTTTCATAATTTACAACATCATCGGTCGTTCCATGAGTATGAATAATAGGCATCGGGCGAACGCTTGCTGGAGCTGGGTTTCCGATAGGGTAACCAGAAACAGGAGCGATAGCTGCAATCATATCTCCCATTTTATTAGCTGCATGATAACTCATCATACCGCCCATAGAAAATCCAGAAACATAAACGCGTTTTGTATCAATGCCATATTTATCAGACATCTCGTTGATAATGGCTTTTAAAAAATTCACATCTTTATCGCCGGAAATATCCCAGGCTTTATTTTCGCCATTTGGAAATACAACAACAAAACGAGCCGTGTCTGCAATTTCTTCCCACTTAGCGGCATTTTGTTGGTAAGGGGCGTCTTGATTCATTCCATGCATCTGGATAATCAAGGGCCTATTTTTTTCAATGCCAGAAGGAGCATACACAATCATATTCCGTGTAACTCCATTTACAATAATGTTATCAGCGAAAACATTGTTTGTTAGCGCTACAAAACTAACACATGCCAAAACGGCTTTTATCATTGATTTTAAAAAGTCCATAATGTTTCCTAGAAAATTCAAGTTACTTGGTTATCATAAAACGATGCGAAAAACCGTTTGTAGATTTTATTAGGTAAACGCCTTTTTCAGAAATAAGCGATTGGACTTTTGCATGAGCATCGCGAACTGAAGACGCTTTGATTTTTCCGATAAATGAACCATTCAATGAGTAAATGCTAAAATTTTGTAAGCCAAGATTATCAAGAGTGAGTTTTTTGATAAAGAGAGGGTTTTCTGAACAAGATTCTTTGCAGAATTCTATCCAATCGACGTTTACGTAATTGCCAACAATTTCAATTTTGAGGGCGTGTTCTCCGGCTGAAATTTCTGAAGTTTTTGCTGAAATAGCAGAGTAATTACTCCAGTCTTCACCTTGGGCTGCAATAATATTTTCAGAAATAGCTTTGCCGTCAAGATATAATTTTACACCAGCATTTTCAGAAGCTGTAGCCATATTCACCCGAACTTCATAAACGCAACTTTCAATTACATTTACTGTATAGCGCATCCATTCGCCTTCTTCGGTATACCCGATAGCAAAACCTTTGGATTTATCAAGAGAATCTAATTGAACAATGTCAACGCCATCTTCTCTATACGCATTTCCTTGGTTGTCAGAATCTTTATCGTAATAAGCACGATTTGGTTTTCCTACATCGTAATTTTCAGCTTCGATTTTTCCAGGAATTTTTACAGCAATATCGTTGTAAGGTGTTGGTGGAGTTGTGTCTTGTAGATTGTCTAAATAAATTTCATCTTTATAGTCTGTTCCGATTTTAAACCAGTCAAAATCAACATAACCGCCACTTGTTTTAGTGGCATAATTAAATAATCCGAAGCGATAACCAACAAACATCCCAAGAGAATAATCTAAACTGAGATCAGAACCGATTTTTGTCCAATCAGAGCCATTAGCGCTATAATAAAAAGAAGCGGTTCCTCGGTCGAGTGGTAAATCAAAATCTATGCGCAAGAAAATTTTTGAACTAGAGAAAGATTCGCTTGCTTTTAAAGATTCTCCATCTTTTGAGCCGGTGTACATAACCACTTTATAATTGCCATTTTCTTTAGTAATACCGACAAAACCTTTCGTATCTTGCAATGCGACAAGGCCTGCAATATCGCCATCTTTCATACCAGATGCATCAAGAGAAATTCTGCCAGAACATTTTGGTCCAAAAGTGCGTTGTGTAAGAGTGTTTTTAGCATTTATAATTCGAGAATCTGTTCGGCTTGTGGTAATGCGTAAGTTTCCTGGATTAGCCGTTAGAGACCAGTTTTTATTATCAGGGTTGTGATTCCATTGCCATTCAAGCGGAAGAATTTCAGAATCAAAATCGTCACTAGTAACCATACCGTATCCAGGCAATGCATTTGCAGGCAGTTCAAGAGTTGAAGGTGCTTTAGAGCCATCAGCAACAGGCCAACCATCTTGCCAAGAAGTCGGGACTAAATAAGGAATGCGCCCAACAGGTCCAGAATCTCTGAATAAAAGAGCGTACCACTTGCCTTCAGGTGTGTCAAAAATTCCTCCTTGAGCGACACCATTATTTTGCAAGAAAATTTTTCCGGAGTAGCCAGAAAGTAAACTTTTAGAACGATAAACTATAGCGCTTCTGCAATTACCTGCAGGCCAAGAAATAGTGAACAAATAATACTCACCATTTACTTTTTCCATGTGAGCGCCTTCTTGTTGAACGTAGTAATTAGTTGTACCCGTCACTTGATTGACGCTTACTCCACCGAGTTTTCCACTACGGCCGCCACTTTTAACGGCTGAAGCATCTCCGTTGAGTTCTACATAACTTATTTGGTCGCCACTACCATAAAAG
>Ga0233373_1000060_pt1 | contig 15780 bp, 11 predicted proteins | sample ElkDunMinimDraft_5_FD_180685 | JGI IMG/M metagenome (GOLD analysis project Ga0233373, IMG submission 180685) | Fecal eukaryotic communites from dung pellets of Tule Elk in California, USA - Elk Dung E0 | ecosystem: Host-associated > Mammals > Digestive system > Large intestine > Fecal | place...
AATCCACTTGTTAGTTGCCATACGTCCGTTTGCGTCAAGATAGCACCAGCCCTTGCTGTCTTTCTTCCAAGTATTTGTTACACAATAGCCATTATCACCAACATAGCACCAGCCCTGTGAATCCTTAATCCACTTATTTGTTGCCATATAGCCGTCCGCATCAAGATAGCACCAGCCCTTGCTGTCTTTCTTCCAAGTATTTTTTAACTTGGTTCCATTTTCGTAATATACCCATTTGCCGTTTTCTTCTACCCAACCTTCTTTAACTTCTTCAGTTGAATCAAGAGAAATTTCGGCAAATGTAAGGTCTTCATTTAAAATAACTGTTGTTGTTTCAACCTTGCCTGAGTAATAAGTGATTGTTTCAACATATACCCACTGGCCATTTACAAATTCACCGTCAAATGTTACATAGCAATCCCAGCCATACATGTCACCAAAGCCCATTGGAGTTGGTACATATACAAGACCTTTTTCAGCATCATAGAATTCTGCCTGTGTTGCATCAATTTCAATACCAAATGTTTCAAACACTAATTCTTCAACATCTTTAACCTTTATTGCAACACCATGGAAATCGTCAAAGAATAAATTTCCTTCGTAAGCATAGTTTGTCATATAAACTGCCAAGCCGATTACATCGTTAACATTTACGTCATCACTGTTATAGCCATCGAATTCATATCCATATGCATTTGGGGCATAAGCAGCTTGCAAATTGATTGAGAAAAGCATTCGTTCAAACAAATAATAAGAAGCGAAGAAATTATTTGTTTCAATTTCATTACTCTCCATATCACCTAAGCAAATAGATACATCTTTATTTTTTTCTTGCCAATTAGCGAAATTAATACCGATATAGAAATTGCCCTTATCTGTTTTAATTATGCCGTCCTCATTACAATCGTCATGAACATATGCCCAGACATCATCTTCATAACCATAAGCTTTTGCATTGACAATTGTTCCGTCTTTTTTCTTGAGTGTGAGATTAAGTTCATTTTTACCGCTGATAGTAATGCTTTCGTATGGATTTTCAATGATATTAATTTCAATCTCACTAGAAATACCCATAAATCTTATCGGTATTGAATATTCGCCAAGAAGTTCTAAATCATAGTCATCCATTAAGAATCCATCTTCATACAAAACTTCTGCACAATATTTATCTTCAAAATCTGACAATTTACCTGTTTCAGTTGTTCCGTCCTTGTACTTAATAGTTGCATTGTAATCGAGGATTTGTTCGTGGAATGTATAGTAGTCAATACCCTGAATCAAATCTCTTGAAGGAGTAACTGTAATGCTCTCGATTGGTGATTCCATAATTTCAACAGTTACAACACAATCGGCACCAAGAACTTTTGCATTAATCTTGTTTTCACCTACAACAAGATTTTCCTCTATATCATCTAAACGGAGATAGTATTCGTTACCGTCATATTCTACCCAGCCATTTTCAGAATAAAGCTTTGTACCATCTTTAAGCTCTACTGTAAATTCAGGGTCAATGTAGTAATCAAAAACATAATCTTCATCGGGCACATACCAAGAGCCAAAGGTTTCTTCAACAACCTTAATCTTGTCAACAGTTACCTTTTTAACAGGAGTTGGTACAATATTAACCTCTGCTTCTGTTTCAACACCGAGGAATGTAACTGTAAATGTATGTTTACCGAGTCCCCATTGATTATCATAGCTCTGGCCCGTTAAATAATAAATTTCATAACCTGTCTGTTCATAAATTTCCCAAGATGTACCCTTATAGATTGTTCCATCCTTGTAGGTTACTGTTAATTCAAGGTCTGCAGCAGAAACAGAATAATTAAAGTACTCATTGACGAATTCACCATCGACCCAAGAGCCGTCCCAACCGCCGTCAGCATACTGAACCAAATCTCTGTTTGCAACTGCAGTAATGCTCTTTACGGGTGACTCAACAACATTGACTGTTGTTACACATTCTATATCATCAACCGAAATTGTAATTTCGTGCTCACCAAGTCCCCATTGATTATAGTAGTCTTGGTCATAAGAAAAAGATGTAGAATAACCTGTTGCTTCTTCAATTTCCCAACGGTCCCCGGTAAATACTGTACCGTCTCTCATTGTTACTGTGATTAAAATATCTGCAGAAGAAACAGAGTATTCAAAATATTCTAAATCCCAGTTGCCTGTTTCGTCGTTATAATCAGTTGTCCAATAGCCGTCACCATTCACAACCAAATCTTTTTGTGCAACTGCAGTAACACTTTCGATAGGATGCTCAACGATTTCAATTTCACAACTACCCTCTACACCGAGAATTTCAAAAGAGGTTTCATTTTTGCCAAGTGTCCACTGATTATAATAGTTCTGGCCAGAATCGTTGCCTATATGATAACCTGTAGCATAATAAATATCCCAATCATCGCCTGTAAATACGCGACCATCTTTATAGGTTACTTTATAGAAAAGGTCTGCATTGTAAACTTCGTAATAATAATATTCTTCTGTTTCACAATTGTTTTCTTCATCCCAGTCAGTTGTCCAATAACCGCCTGAGTTTTCAATTAAAGCAGTCTGTGCAACTGCAGTAATGCTTTCAACAGGATTTTCAATAACCTCGATTTCGCAAGTGCCTTCTACACCAAGAAGTGCAATCCTGCATTCGTTAGTGCCTACACTCCACTGGTCATCATAAGTTTGACTATAATAAGTATCAGGCCAATAGCCAGTTTGGTCACAAATTTCATTTTCGTCACCTGTAAATACTCTGCCATCTTTATATGTTACTGTGAATATAATATCCGCATGATTGGGGGAATAACGGAAATATGAAACTTCGCAATCGTTTTCATAATCCCAATCATAATCCCAATAGCCATGATAGCTTTCAACCAATGATTTCTGAGCAACTGCGGTGATACTTTCAACAGGATTTTCTATGATTTCAATCTGAAATTCGCAATCATAATCATAACCAAATTCACCAAAGCGAGCTGTAACCGTGTGAACTCCTACACCCCATTGATTATCATAACTCTGGTTAGTAAAATAACCAACTTCTAAACCTGTTTTATTGTAAATATCCCAATTATCACCCGTTATTGTGCTACCGTCACTATAAGTCACAGTGAAATATGGATTTGTTTCACTTGGGTCGTAATAGAAATATTCTCCAGTTTCACAATCGGTTTCTTCGTCCCAATCAGTTGTCCACCAACCATCGTAATTCTCAACAAGTAAAATATTTGCTTCACCTGTAATGCTAACAATTTCCGGCTCAACCGCAGAGGACATAATCGCCATCTGTGAGAAAAGCATTGTAAGCACCATTACAATGGCAAGAACCTTTTGCAATGTCTTTTTCATAATAAATACCTCCGTATTGTTTGTTAATATTATTGTAATATTTTTAGGTCTTTATTGCAATTGTGAAATACCACAATAAAAGTACCTATTATTTGTCAATTATGATAACAGAAAAGGAGGTGTCCTATAAAACACCCCCTATAAAAAATCACGGCGGAGTCAACGACTCCGCCATAGCATTATTTATTCGCTTTCAGTTTTATACTTTCAACTTTCCACTTATGAAATCCAAACGCCGCTTGAGTTGAATTTATAGGTTTTTCCATCGATAATCTTTGTGCCTGTTACCATATAGCCATTGCTATCAAGGTAATACCACTTACCGCCGTCTTTTACCCAATCATTGATAACCATTCTACCGTTAGCATCAAGATAGCACCAGCCTTTTGAGTCTTTCTTCCAAGCATTTGTTACGGCATAGCCGTCAGCACCTACATAGCACCAACCCTTTGAGTCCTTAACCCACTTGTTAGTTACCATTCGACCGTTATTGTCGAGGTAAACCCAACCTTTTGAGTCTTTAACCCATTTATTTGTTACACAATAACCATCGGCACCTACATAGCACCAACCAACACTATCTTTAATCCATTTATTTGTTGTCATTCTGCCATTTGCGTCAAGGTAGCACCAACCGATACTGTCTTTCTTCCAACAGTTTGTTACACAATATCCGTCTGCACCAACATAACACCAGCCCACACTATCTTTAAGCCATTTGTTAGTTGCAAGAATGCCATTTTCATCATAGTATTTCCAACCACCGTCATCTTTTACCCAGCCTGTAGATACAACTGAATAATCAACTACAACAGATGATGTTGAACTACTACTGATAAGTTTACCTTCTTCATTATAAATCTTAAAATCGGTTACCTCAAAAGAATCCGCATTTACTGTGTCACCAATTACAGTAAAAACAATCTGGAACAAAACAGTATCAACTATATAAGGATGTGCTGAAGCAAAACTGATTTTCAAAGAATTTTGAGAATAATTAACATTGAACGCACCAACAGGAGCTTTTTCTGTCATACTATACTGTAAAGCTTCATTATCATAAACCAAGGTTAAATTACCACCATTGGCATTTATATCGCCAGGAAGTGTAGCTGTTACAGTAACCTTTGAACCGATGCGTACTGCGTCAACGTCATAGTTTACATCTGTAGCATTAGCGCCAATTATTGTCATTGAAAAAATTGACAACATTACACACAAACATAACGTTAATGATAAAACCTTGTTCTTCATAAATACCACCCTTTAAAATTTATTTATAAAATTATTATATAGTGTTTGACCTTTTGTGTCAACAAGGGTTTTTATTAATATTTCACAACTTAAATTTTTCTTCAATGGTGGGGAATAATGCCTTAATTTCAAAATATCGGTCAATAACATCTCCTGCTTTACCTATGAGAACGCCATTAAACACTGTCATAACAACTGTTCCCCAACCTATACCCACAAGTCTGCCAAAGAAAACAAAAGTCATAGCAATCGCAAGACTGAAGCAGGCAAAATCAAATGCTTTTTTAAACTTTATACGGTCAATATTTTTCACCTGACTTACTGCTTTCACAAAAAAATCATAGACTTGCGGATAAATATACGTTCTGAAAAGCATTGCAACACTGACCGCAGTAAGCAACATACCTATAATCAAAAATGCTATTCTTAACGGCATACCCATCGACCCGGGTGTGGTAATTTCAGGATTAAAAATCGGAATAAAAGTTCGCCACCCATCAAGAATTGCACCATATATAATGCAGGTAACAAAGGACACAAGATAAATTGGCTTAACCTTTTTTATAATGATACACATTAAAGCAAAAAGCAATGCCTGAAGAACATATTCACCTTGTCCAAAAGTAAGAAAACTAAATTTCTGACTGAATATATATGCGGGTGCAACAATCATTGATACGCCAAAATCTGCCGCCGCAGTCATTGAAACCGCTAATGAAAGCACCACAACCCCCATTATATATGCAACTTCACTATATATACAAACCTTCTTTTTCAAAACAAAGCCCTCATTATGTATATTTTTTACAAAGATATTCCATCGCCAGACGATAACCGTCAAGCCCTTTACCGATTATATGTTCTTCACAAGCCATACCCGCATAAGAAAGCTGTCTAAAGTCTTCTCGTTTGGTCACATCTGAAATGTGAACTTCAACGGTAGGAATACCCACAGATTTGAGAGCATCTAAAATCGCCACACTTGTGTGAGTGTATGCAGCGGGATTAATTACTATTCCGTCAAAAATCCCAAAGGCATTTTGAATTTCGTCAACAATTGCACCTTCGTGATTTGATTGAAAGCATTTGACTTCACAATCCAAATCTTCTGCCCATTTTTCAATATTACAAAGAAGTGTTTTATAATTCTGACTACCATATATCTGTGGCTCACGAATTCCAAGCATATTTATGTTTGGTCCATTTATTACAAGGATTTTCATATTTTTTCAAGCTCCTTTGCAATTCTTTCTGCAACTTGCTTTATTGTGCCGTTACCGTCAATTTCGATATCTGCAAACTTACGGTACATTGGCATTCTCTTTTCATAAAGAGCCTTTACGCCATGCAATTGTGAAAGAGGCCTACCATTTGTAGGTAGCAAATCAGCATCACGATTTATAAAAACAATAATTCCATTCTGCTTTAAGGGTGCGTAGTTTTCTTCCCTAGTTACAACACCGCCACCCGTTGCGATAATCTGACTTTTTTCTCTGCCTGCCAAAATTACTGCCGCATTTTCGCAATTTCTAAAATGCACTTCACCGAATTTTCCAATTATTTCAGGAATTGGCATGTTTTCCACGTTTTCAATCATTTCATCTGTGTCAACAATTTCTTTGTTAAGCATTTTTGAAAGTGCCTCACCAACAGTTGATTTGCCACAACCCGCCATACCAATAAGAACAATATTGCACATTTCATTATATAGCATCTTTTCAATCTTTTCGCAAACCGCGGTATCAAGCTTTGTATCAAAAAAGATTTCGTGAGCTTTTTTTGCCTGAGCCACAAGCATTGAAAGCCCTGCGGCACAAGAAATATTTCTCTCTTCAGCATCTAAAATCAACTTTGTCTTAAGCGGATTATAAACCACATCAAGCACACCGCACAAATTCTTAAAGTCATCAAGATTAACAAGTGATTTCAGATTATTTGGGTACATTCCCACAGGTGTGGTGTTGACAATAATCTCGCCGTCGAAGTGAAGATAAAGATTTTTATAATTATTTTCAGTATTGAGGTCAACAACTACAACCTCTTTTGCACCGAAATCGTGAAGCACTGCCTGTACCGTCGCAGAAGCACCGCCACCACCGAGAACTACTGTTTTTTTGCCCTCAACACTTATTCCCGATTTTTCAAGCATATAAACGAAGCCGAAATAGTCGGTGTTATCGCCATAAAGCTTGCCATCACGAACTGTAATAGTATTCACTGCACCGATTTTTTCTGCCTCTGGTGAAATCACATCAAGATACGGAATAACAGCCTTTTTATATGGTATTGTAACGTTTATTCCATCAAAACTATGCTCATTCATAAACTTTTCAAGATTTTCAGGAGCAATCTCAAAAAGATGATAATCATTATTACCTAAAGCTAGATGAATCTGCGGTGAAAAGCTATGTGGTAAATGTTCACCTAACAAACCATACATATTACATTACCTCCGAATAACTGCCAAGATAATTGAAATATTCACATTCGTCACTGAGCTGTTCAAGAATCTCATAAAATGCATTATCATAAACTGAAACAGACATATCAAAATAGAACATAAATTCAAAATCTCTATTTTGAATGGGACGGCTCTCAAGTTTTATTACATTGATTCCCAAAGCATAGAAACGTGCAAGAATATGATATAACGAACCAGGTCTGTGAGGAAGAGTTAGCACAAAACTTGTTTTATCCGCACCGGGATAAACTTCTAAATCCTTTGAAATACATATAAATCTTGTGTAATTATTATCATTATTCTGTACATCATTTGAAATCATAGTCATTGAGTAAAGGTCACGACAATTTTCAGATGAAATAGCGGCAACATCTGTGCGTCCGCTTTCCATAACCATTTTTGCAGCAACTGCAGTATTTTCGCATACATTTACTTTAATGTCACTATGATTTCTTAAAAATTCACTGCATTGATTAATTGCCTGTTCGTGAGAATAAATTTCACGTATTCCATCAAGTGTTGCACCCTTATTTCCTAAAAGGCAATGATTTATTTTAAGACGGAAACTTTTTACAATATAGAAATTATGCTCTGCCATTAAATCATAAACATTATTAACACTACCTGCGGTACTGTTTTCAATGGGAAGAACACCATATTTGCAAAGTCCTTTTTCAACCGCATTCACTACGTCATGCCATGTTTTGAAATATGACACAGTTGGATATTTGAAAAGTTTCTCACAGGCAATACCTGAATATGCACCTTCAACACCCTGACAAGCAACCATCGCCTTTTGCGGAAACAGTTTTTCTGTATTGTCAATGGCACATTTAATTCTTTCAGTCAATTCATTTTCACGATAGAGATATTTGTGCTGATATGACCTAGAAACATTCATAATTGTGTCATAAAGCACACGTGAATAAACCTCTAACTCGTCACCGGCCATATTACCTATTCTGTTGAGGAGTTCATTTTCTCTTTTGGCATCAAGAACGGGTAAATTATTTTCTTTCTTATACTTTGCAACAGAAAGACATGTTTCCATTCGCTCTTTCCAAAGATTTACTATTTGGTTGTCAATCTCATTTATTTTTTCTCTGATTTTTGAAAGGTCTTCCATAATATCACCTTAAATAAGTATATCCAAAATTGTAAATGCAGTAACGGCTTCAACTACGGGTACTGCTCTCTGCACTATGCAGGGGTCGTGTCTGCCTTTTATCTGCAATTTTTCTTCTGTTTTATTTGCAAGACTTATACTGTTCTGCTCTTTAAAAATTGATGGGGTGGGCTTAATTGCCGTTTTAAAAATAACGGGCATACCATTTGTAATTCCACCGTTTATTCCACCTGAATTGTTTGTAGTTGTTTTGATTTCACCATTGGAAATACAAAACGCATCATTATTTTCACTGCCGTAAAGGTCAGTGGCTTCAAAGCCGTTGCCGAATTCAATGCCCTTTACTGCGGGAATTCCAAAAATATTCTTTGCAAGCAAATTTTCTATGCCGTCAAACATTGAGTCGCCATATCCTGCCCCCAATCCCGTTACGGCACATTCAATCACGCCACCCACTGAATCACAATTTTCTCTTGCTTTTTCGATTTCTGCTTTCATAAGAAGTCCTTTTTCATCGTTGATTACAGGAAAATCCTTTTGAGCAGTATTCCATTTACCGATATTTACAAAATCAATTTTATCGTCATATACATCTTTGATTTTCATAATATGAGCCTGAATTTCAATGCCCATTTCTTCGAGAATCTGCATACACACCGCACCTGCAAAACAAAGCGGAGCAGTAAGACGACCCGAAAAATGACCACCACCCGAAACATCATTAAAACCATCATATCTCATATAGCCCGAATAATCTGCATGGGAAGGTCTCGGAGTATCAATTATATTATTATAATCTGCCGAATGTTGATTTTCATTATATATAATCGCACAAAGAGGCGCACCACAAGTCACATTGTTTACAAGTCCCGATAAAATCTCAGGTGTGTCACTCTCTTTTCTACTAGTAGAAAGAGAATTTTTGCCGGGCGCACGTCTATCCATAAAGGCAAGAATTTTATTCATATCTATTTTTTTACCCGCGGGAAGTCCATCAATCACAACACCTATGCCCTTTGAATGTGATTGACCAAAAACCGATATTTTAATTTTATTACCTGTCATTGACGACATTTGCATTACCTCCCATTTTATTAAAATCCAAAAAGAAATCCGGATAAGATTTTTCCACTGCTTGTGAGTCAGTTATTATAACCTTATTTTTACAAAGTGATGAAAGAATTGATGCGGACATAACAATTCTATGGTCATTATAACCTTCAACAATTCCGCCTGAAAGACTTTTAACGCCCTGAATAATCATACCATCATCAGTTTCTTTCACATTTGCACCGACGGACTCAAGCATTTTAACAACCGATTCAATTCTGTCACTTTCTTTTATTCGAAGTCTTTGTGCATTTATAATTTTCGTTTCGCCCTCACACATAGTAGCAACAACTGAAATTATAGGTACTGCATCAGGAATATCCGATGCATCGACCACTATTCCATTTAACTCTTTTTTCTTAACAGTTATTTCGCCGTCGTTTATTATAACATCTGCACCCATTTTTTCAAGAACTTTTACTATTGCCTTGTCGCCTTGAGGTGAATTTATATTTAACCCTGTTACGGTTACACCATTTTCATTCAATGCCCCTGCACAAAGGAAGAAAGCGGAGTTTGACCAATCTCCGTCAACCCACACTTCTTTTGGTGAGGTGTATTTTTGATTACCCTTTATTATGTAAAGATTTTCTCTTTCTTCTATTTCAATTCCGAATTTGCGAAGTGCTGAAACAGTAATGTCAAGATATGATTTTGACTCTACGGGAGGAATAAGCTTTATTTTACTATCGCCCTCAAGCAATGGCAAAGCGAATAAAAGTCCCGTTATAAATTGTGAGCTTATATTCCCTGCAATTTCATACTCACCTGATTCAAGTGTGCCCGATAAATGCAAAGGGAATATATTATTCGTATGAAAAACTATGCCTTTTTTCTCCATCTCTTCTTTTAAAGGAGAAATAGGTCTTTGGGGCAATCTACCTTGACCATTTATGGTCACATCCATTCCCAAAGCCGACACAACTGGCATTAGAAAACGTAAAGTTGACCCACTTTCTCCACAATCAAGATTTGCGGTTTTATTAAAAGCACAGGGCTTTACTGTAATTATCCCATCATTTACAAATATTTCTGCACCCATCGATTTTAGGCAATTCACTGTCGCTGCGATATCTTTTGACATCACATTGCAATGAATCTTTGTTTGATTTTCCGAAAGTGCGGCACAAATCAAAAGTCTATGAGCATCTGACTTTGATGAAATTGCCTTTATTTTGCCCGAAATACTTGCGGGGGTACAGATAACATTCATTTAATTCAATCCTGCTTCTATAAATTCTTTAAGATTTTCAATCCCGATTTTTTCTATTTTACAAAGTCCGTATTTTTCGGGAATAATTAACGAAATCGTGTCAAGACTTCTCTTTTTATCTGAAAGTGACACCTTATATAATTCTTCTGCCGTGAAATCACAAGTTGTGGGCAAATCATTTTCTTTGAGAATTTCAATAAGCATTTCTGTGAAATCCTCATTTACAAGCCCTGTTTTATATGCCCCGCGAGTAGCAATAACCATTCCAATTGCTACCGCATTACCGTGAGAAATCGACAAATTACTGCATTTTTCAATTGCATGTCCAATTGTATGACCAAAATTCAATAATTTTCTTTCACCATTTTCAAACTCATCACGGTCAACAACATCTCGTTTGATTTCAACGCATCGCTTTATTACATATTCTATATTATCTCTTATTGAATTGTTTTTAAGGAATGTGAGAAATTCTGCTTCCAAAATCATACCATATTTAATAATTTCAGCACAACCCTCATTAAATATTTCTGCAGGAAGAGTATGTAAAGTTTCACAATCAGCATAAACTGCGATTGGCTGATAAAATGCACCACATAGATTTTTACCCGCTTTTAAATTGACCGCAGTTTTACCACCCACAGACGAGTCCACCATTGAAAGCACCGTTGTGGGAATCTGTACAAAATCGACTCCACGAAGATAAGCACTCGCCGCAAAACCTGTCAAGTCCCCCGTAACACCACCACCAAGAGCTATGAAAAGGTCGGTTCTCGTTATACTGTTTTGAGCACAGAATTCCTGAATTTTCTCAAAATTCTCAAGGGTTTTTGATTCTTCGCCATGGGGGAATACAAATTCGCATACTGAATATCCATTTTTTTCAAGGCTTTGCTTTACTCTTTCACCATAAATACCGAAAACAGTGTCATCAGAAACCAACACCACTCTACAAGGCTTTTTTATTTCTGCAATTTTCTCACCGATTGTATCTATATATCCTGAACCGATATTTACATTATATTCTTTTGAAGCGGACACCTTAACGATTTCCATTTTTGTCACCCGTCAATCTGTTCTTTTAATATTCTGCCGTCACGTAAAAGTTCAGCTAATCTTTCACGGTCATTATCTGCCATTGCATCTCTGTATTGTACCAGATTATTTACAATTGAATCAATTTCATTTATAAGATTATCACGATTTTCAAGGAATAATTCGGACCACATATTTTCATTGAGATATGCAACTCTTGTCAAGTCCTTATAACTACCCGCAGAAAAGCCCTTATGAATCATAGCATTAGGACTTTTAACATAAGCATTTGAAACCACGTGAGCAAGTTGCGAAGTAAAAGCAATAATTTTGTCGTGTTCATCCGGTGTGGACATCTGAATATTTGTAAAACCTATTTTCAAGAACAATTCTTTGATTGTGTTGACACATTCAACCGGTGTATCTTCATAGGGAGTAAGAATCATTGAAGAATTATTGAAAATTTTAGCGGTTGAATGTTCAAAACCTGAAAGATGCAAACCTGCCATAGGGTGTGCACCAATAAAAACAAAATCATTCTCTTTTGCCGTTTCGTAAAGTGCATCACAGACATAGCGCTTAACACCACTTATATCCATAACAATCGCACCTTTTTTGAACAAGTGTGCATTTTCTTTTATATAATCGATTGAAGCCTGAGGATAAAGTGAAATAATTACCAAATCACAAAGTGCCAAATCCTCTTTTACAAGTTCTTTTTCTATTGCACCTACGAAAAGTGCCTTGCTCACCGCTTCGGGACTTCTATTTGTGCCCCATACGGTATGTTCTGTGCCAAAGCTGATTGCTTTAGCAAGTGAGCCACCCATAAGTCCAAGTCCGATTATTCCGACTTTCATTTTATCGCCTACTTAAATATGTTTTCTGTTTATTTTACTGCATCTAATACCTTGTTTACAGACTCAACAACATCTGCAAACTGTGGGGGTGTAAGTGCCTGTGGTCCGTCACAAAGTGCTTTTGACGGGTCATTGTGAACTTCAATCATAAGTCCATCTGCACCACAAGCGGCCGCTGCCAAAGACATTGGCTTTACAAAACGCGCAATACCCGATGCGTGTGATGGGTCAATTACAACTGGCAAATGTGATTTTTCTTTAAGCATTGGAACTGCGGAAAGGTCAAGGGTGTTTCTTGTTGCAGTTTCAAATGTACGAATACCACGTTCACAGAGAATAACATTCTCGTTACCACCTGCCATAATATATTCAGCACTCATTAAAAGTTCCTGGAATGTGCTTGAAAGTCCGCGCTTTAAAAAGATTGGAGTTTTAAGATGACCCAGTTCCTTTAAAAGCTCAAAGTTCTGCATATTACGAGCACCAACCTGAATAATGTCAACATTTTCAAAAAGCGGAATATGTGAAGCATCCATAATCTCAGTAACAATTGGCATTCCTGTTTCTTTCTTTGCTTCAAGCATAAGTTCAAGACCCTCGCCACGCATACCTTGGAATGCATATGGTGATGTTCTAGGCTTGAACGCACCGCCACGAAGGAAATTTGCACCTGCATTTTTAACGTCCTTTGCAATGCTTAAAATCTGTTCTCTACTTTCAATTGAGCAAGGACCTGCAAAAAACTGAAAATTTCCTCCACCTATTTTATATCCCTCAACATCAATCACTGTATCATCAGGATGGAATTTTCTATTTGCGCATTTATATGGCTCTGAAATTCGTCTTACATCTTCAACAATGTCAAGGCTCTGGATTAAATCAATATCAACGCGGCTTGTATCACCAATCAAACCTAAAATTGTCTGATAATGACCTACAACCTCGTTGATTACAAGATTTTGTTCGTGCAACCATTTAGTTAAATTCTCGACCTTAGCGGGGTCAACCTGATTTTTAAGAATTACTACCATATTTCTTACTCCTTTAATAAAAAATCTCACGGTGTTTGGTTTCACCGTGAGATAAAAATTACTATAATTTCAGCAATCTTTATTTTTCCGCAGTGAAACAAGCCTTGGACTTTGTAAAGTAAAAGCTAAAGTAAAAGTATTCAGCTGCGAAATTAAGGGTTTTCATAAATATTACCTCTGTTTGCTGATTGTAGAATATTTTAACACTATGAAAAATATATGTCAACATTTTTCTTGAAAATCTTGACATATACTTTTTTTAGCTACAATAATCATTCAAAAACAAACACGGAAGCCGAAACCCCCGCATTTGTTTTATGAATTGTTTACTTTTCAATTAAAAGAGTGTACCTGCAAAAAATGCTGCAAGAGTCCAGCAAACTACTGTGAATCCAGGAATCATATTGTCACCTCCAAAATTAAAGTGTTATATATCTGTCGCTTAATAATACGACGATACCTTCCATGTAGATTTTACATTCCAGCTCGGGATACTTGTACTTCTATGACTATACCCCGTAGGTGCTTTTGTGAATATATCCGTTTCAAAAGACTTGTAAGTCACAGTGATTCTGTAAGTGCAGTTCGGGTCAAGTGTGATTTTTTTGGTCTGTCCGCCATTCCAGTAAACATATTTTGTTGTACCCTTTGTTACATTGAAAACTGTGATATCATAGTGTCCAAAATATCCAGTTTTTGTTTTTGTTTTACCGTTCCACAAATGATTAAACGTCATTGTCTGCTTTGCTTGTTTAAGTGTTATGGAGCTTGCACCGGGATACCAATAATTAGCCTTTGACTTTACTGTCACTGTTGAAGACCCTCTGCCACCACGTGTTGCCGCCGAAGCTGTTACTGCAAACATAGAGAATAAGGTTACTGCTACTAACAAAATTGCTAAAAACTTTTTCATAATGATTAACTCCTTTATATTTGTTTTGTCAGTAAAGTTATAATAACACAGTTGAAATCACTATTTATCGAGAGGGGAATGTTTTTTCACACAATAAAAGGCAGATGCTTTAGCATCTGCCTAAAGTGTATATTCTTATTTATGTGGATATATCAATAATCTTCAACAACAACCGTAAGAGAACCTCTACCTGACCAATTATCAAGCTCAAGACGTACACATTCACTTCTGAATTTTTGTCCGTTATACACACCGCTCTTGAACCAAGTTGCTGAATCAACAAGATATCCATTCTCATCAAAAACTTTTATCGTTGCACCACAAGGTGTATCCCCATTTGACCCATTTTCATCCCAAGTTTTTTCTGCATCAAAATAAATATACAATCTAAGATTATCTCTATAAGTATCCGTTGAGTAATAGAAATTAGTTAATTTCGTTTTTGACCTTCCATGATATTTTGTGTAGAAAGGGGCTTCACCATCTAAATAAACAATCAATTCCAATGGTTCACCATTTGTTGCACCGCAAGAACATGTTGCAGGGTTTGTATATGTAGGAGCAGAAAAACTATGATTATGATAATCTAATTCATGACTTGTAATGTAACCATTGCTACCGATATAATTCCAGCCCGATGAGTCCTTGACCCAATAATCAGTTACCATATATCCGTCCGTGCCAACATAGCACCAGCCATTACTATCCTTAATCCACTGATTTGTAGCCATTCTTCCGCTTGAGTTAAGGTAAACCCAACCCTTGCTGTCTTTCATCCATTTATTTGTTACGCAATAACCGTTTGCACCAACATAACACCAACCAACTGTATCTTGAATCCATTTGTTAGTTGCCATTCTGCCATTTGCATCAAGGTAACACCAGCCCTTGCTGTCTTTCATCCATTTATTTGTTACGCAGTAACCGTTTGCACCTACGTAGCACCAACCAACTGTATCTTTAATCCATTGATTAGTCGCCATTCTGCCACTTGCATTAAGATAGCACCAACCCACGCTGTCTTTTACCCATTTACTCTTTACGCAATATCCATTAGCACCAACATAGCACCAGCCACCACTATCTTTAACCCACTGATTTGTGAGCATATAGCCATCTTCACCAAGATAACACCAGCCTGCACTATCCTGCATCCATTTATTCTTTACACAATAACCATTTGCGTCAAGGTAACTCCAACCAATGTCATCCTGTACCCAAGCATTAGTTACCATAACACCATTTTTATAGTATACTCTTTCACCATTGAGAGTTTTCCAGCCATCTGTGAATTCTCTTTCATATCCACAAAGATTACAGGTCAAATCGTAGTCGTCATCATATGTATGAGTTGGGTCAACATAATTATCAACATAATAATCGCCACAGTCACAAGTAAAAATGGTATAACCCTGCTCTATGC
>Ga0233373_1000061_pt1 | contig 15657 bp, 10 predicted proteins | sample ElkDunMinimDraft_5_FD_180685 | JGI IMG/M metagenome (GOLD analysis project Ga0233373, IMG submission 180685) | Fecal eukaryotic communites from dung pellets of Tule Elk in California, USA - Elk Dung E0 | ecosystem: Host-associated > Mammals > Digestive system > Large intestine > Fecal | place...
TTTATTGTTTCGGGCTTTTTAACCTCACCATATGACCATTCTCTTATCTGGTCAGGAGAGGCAAGACCGATTTTTATTGCTTCAAATGGTTTCTTTTCCATTAAATATAGCCCTTCTTCCTTTATCTGAAAATTAAGATTAAGTCATTAAAAATCTGAATCATCCATTGAATCTTCATAATCAGGTAATATAGTTTCTTCATAGAAACCTGAGTCGTCATCATCTTCTTCAACGATGCCGTCTTCATTTTCCATAAGGTAACCATCTTCACCCTTAACGTCATTTACCTCTTCGAAAGGCATTTCGATTTCTGAATCTGCAACTGGAACGAAATCAAAATCATCATTTTCAAAACCGTTTTTGATGTCGATTTCTTCACCGTCTTCATCAAGTACGTGAACATCAAGAGCAAGTGCCTGAAGTTCTTTAATAAGAACCTTAAATGACTCAGGAACACCGGGTTTTGGAATATTGTTACCCTTAACAATTGCTTCGTATGTCTTGCGACGGCCTGTAAGGTCGTCAGACTTAACTGTGAGAATTTCCTGAAGAGTATATGCAGCACCGTAAGCTTCGAGTGCCCAAACTTCCATTTCACCGAAACGCTGACCACCGAACTGTGCTTTACCACCGAGTGGCTGCTGAGTAACGAGTGCGTACGGACCAATACTTCTTGCGTGAATCTTATCATCAACAAGGTGGAGAAGTTTAAGGAAGTACATAACACCAACAGTTATAGGATTATCAAACTTTTCACCTGTACGGCCATCAGTAAGAATTGATTTACCATCTTCACGGTAACCTGCTTCTTTGAGAGCCTCACGGATATCTGCTTCATGAGCACCATCAAATACAGGAGTTGCAATCTTCTGACCGAGCTTTCTGTAAGCAAAGCCGAGATGAACCTCCAATACCTGACCGATATTCATACGAGAAGGAACACCCAATGGGTTAAGAACAATATCAAGTGGAGTACCGTCATCAAGGAATGGCATATCTTCCTGAGGAAGAATTCGTGATACAACACCCTTGTTACCGTGACGACCAGCCATTTTGTCACCAACAGAGAGTTTTCTCTTCTGTGCAATATAGCAACGTACAATCTTGTTAACACCTGGGCTTAATTCATCACTGTTTTCTCTTGTGAATACTTCAACGTCAACAACAATACCGTATTCACCGTGAGGAACACGAAGAGATGTGTCACGAACTTCTTTAGCTTTTTCGCCGAAGATTGCACGAAGAATTCTCTCTTCTGCAGTTGCTACGTCAGCCTCACCCTTAGGAGTAACCTTACCAACAAGAATGTCACCAGAGTGAACCTCTGCACCAATACGGATGATACCATTTTCGTCAAGGTCTTTAAGAGCATCTTCACCCACGTTAGGAATGTCTCTTGTAATATCTTCTGGACCAAGCTTAGTATCTCTTGCTTCGATATCATATTCTTCAATATGAATTGATGTATAAACGTCATCTCTTACGAGTTTTTCGTTAATAAGAACAGCGTCTTCGTAGTTGTAACCTTCCCAAGTCATAAAGCCGATAAGAGCATTTTTACCGAGAGAGATTTCACCGTTTGAAGTTGCAGGACCGTCAGCGATAACTTCATTTGCCTCAATATTTTGACCGAGAACAACAATAGGACGCTGATTTATGCATGTACCCTGGTTTGAACGCATAAATTTGATAAGTTCATAAACATCTTCTTCACCATCAGCAGTTGTGATTGTGATTGTCTTTGCGTCAACCTGAGTAACTGTACCTGCACGTTTAGAAAGAACTACTGTACCTGAGTCAACAGCAGCCTTGTATTCCATACCTGTACCAACGATAGGAGAATCTGTTTTAAGAAGCGGAACAGCCTGTCGCTGCATGTTTGAACCCATCAATGCACGGTTAGCGTCGTCATTTTCAAGGAATGGAATCATTGCAGTAGCAACTGAAACAACCATTTTAGGAGAAACGTCCATATAGTCTGCCTCTGTTGTAGCAACTTCAAGGAAGTTATCTCTGTAACGTGCTGTAAGCTTTGCATTGATAAATTTACCGGTTTCGTCAAGAGGCTCGTTAGCCTGAGCAACAATGTAGTTGTCTTCAACGTCAGCGGTCATATATTCTACTTCTTTAAGAACTGTACCTGTTTCTTTGTCAATCTTTCTGAAAGGTGCTTCAATAAAACCATATTTATTGATTCTTGAGAAAGTTGCAAGGTAAGAGATAAGACCGATGTTAGGACCTTCAGGTGTTTCGATAGGACACATTCTACCGTAGTGAGAATAGTGAACGTCACGAACTTCGAAACCTGCGCGGTCACGTGAAAGACCGCCTGGGCCGAGTGCTGAAAGTCTTCTCTTATGTGTAAGCTCTGCAAGTGGGTTTGTCTGGTCCATGAACTGTGAAAGTGGTGATGAACCAAAGAATTCCTTGATTGCAGCCATAACAGGACGAATATTGATAAGAGCTGCAGGAGTAACTTTATCAGGTTCCTGACCCTGAAGAGTCATTCTCTCTTTAACAACTCTTTCCATTCTTGCAAAACCAATTCTGAACTGATTCTGAAGAAGTTCGCCTACTGAACGGATACGACGGTTACCAAGGTGGTCGATATCATCGATTACGCCCACACCTGATGCAAGACCGTTAAGATAGTTGATTGATGCGAAAATATCATCAATGATAATGTGCTTTGGAATAAGGTCGTCTGCACGAAGTCTCATTTCTTCGTAAAGTGCGTCTTTATCGTCACCGCACTTTTCAAGAACTTCCATAAGAACTGCAAAACGAACTTTTTCATTTATGCCGATTTCTTCAAGTTCTTCTTCGCTGAACATAGGAACGTATTCTGCGATATCAACCATACCATTTGAGAATACTTTTACATCCTTACCCTCAACATCAAGAACAACTGTATCAACACCCTCTTGCTCAATTCTATAAGCAAGTTCTTCGTTGATTACGTCACCTTCATCAGCAAGGATTTCACCAGTAAGTTTGCTGATTACAGGTTCTTTTACTTTAAAGCCTGCAATTCTCTGAGAAATTGCAAGTTTCTTATTGTATTTATATCTACCAACTCTTGAAAGGTCATAACGATGAGCATCAAAGAATAAGCCGTCAATATGAGCTTGAGCTGTTTCAAGTGCGGGTGGTTCACCCGGACGAAGCTTTTTATATACCTCAATAAGAGCCTGCTCTTTATTAACAGTTGTATCCTTTTCAAGAGTAGCCTTGATTCTTTCGTCATAGCCGAAGAATTCAAGAATCTCTGCATTTGAGTCAAGACCCAATGCACGGATAAATGTAGTAATATAAATCTTTCTGTTTTTGTCTATTCTTACATAGAAAAGGTCGTTCTGGTCTGTTTCATACTCAAGCCAAGCACCACGGTTAGGAATTACTGTTGTTGTGTAAAGCTCCTTACCTGTCTTGTCGTGAGTCATACCATAATAAACACTCGGTGAACGCACAAGCTGTGAAATAATTACACGCTCTGCGCCGTTTATAACGAATGTACCGCTGTCTGTCATAAGCGGGAAATCGCCCATATAAACTTCGCTTTCTTTAACTTCACCTGTCTCTTTATTAAGAAGACGTGCAGTTACTCGCAAAGGAGCAGCATAAGTAGCATCTCTTTCTTTGCATTCTTTGACCGAATACTTAGGCTTATCGTCCATACGATATTCCGTAAAGGTCAATTCGAGGTTGCCTGTATAGTCAGTGATAGCATCTACATCACGCAACACCTCTTTAAGTCCCTTTTCAAGGAACCAGCGATAAGAGTTCTTCTGAACTTCAATAAGGTTTGGCATCTGCATAACCTCATTGATTTTTGAGAAACTCATACGGGTATTTCTGCCAAGTTGTACAGGTTTGACATTTACCATAGGGCTTAACCACTCTCCGTTCATTTTTTATTCCTGACAGTCTTACATACTACATTATATATAAGACGTGGAGATTACTAAATTTAAGGGGTATATATACTTGCATTTTGTACCAAATTATGGTACACTTTGTTTTACACAAAATGCTCCAGTGTATATATCTCCACTTTAATAGCATTTTAATATTATAGACGAGTCAAGTCAATATGTCAATAGGTAAAATAAAAAAGTTGAATTTTTTTAAATTCAGATTTTTAAGGTGAAAATAAATGAAAAAATTTGAAAATCTATGTCTTCGTACAAGGGCTGTTACAATCTTTAAAAATGTTATAAATGATAGTACAATTTCGGCTTTATTGAGATTGCTTGAAAATGATTGCACCGACAAAGCCTCTGCTATTTCTGCATATTCCGATTTTGTTTCATCACTCTATCGACAGACCGATAATCTTAGTGAGTACATCAATTTGGCATTACAGAATGATGAAAATACATATGTAAAAGCAGCCGCTAGAAACAACAGCTCCCCTCTTATGCTTGAAGCACTCGAAAACGAGCTGGATACTTTCTACAAGTTGTCACAAATCACAAGCCGTGAAATTTGTGATATAATCGGTGCAGATGTTTTCTTACCCGAATGGAAAAACAGTAATATATGTATAAAAGAAGAATACAACAAAAAAATTACAAATCTCAGCACCACGGGTTATGGTATCTATTCAAAGCACAGAATGTTTTTATATAAGGATAAAGAGATTGTCCCCGTTAAATATCCTGACCCACAAAGACTTTCACAGATGAGCGGATATGAGCTTGAAAGACAGAAAGTTATTGACAACACAATGGCATTACTTCAAGGTAAGCCTTGTAACAATGTTCTTCTTTACGGTGATGCGGGTAGTGGCAAGAGTAGTACAATCAAAGCAATTGTAAATGAATATTATTCTTTTGGGCTTCGCCTTATTGAAATAAAGAAAAATCAGCTTTATTCGCTTGCGGATGTAATTGAACAACTTGCAGACAATCCGTTGAAATTCATCATATTTATAGATGACCTGAGTTTCTCTGCAAATGACAATGATTTTGGTGCACTCAAGGCAATTTTAGAGGGCGGGGTTGCAGGCAAAACCGATAACATTGCAATTTATGCAACAAGCAATCGTCGCAACCTTGTAAAAGAAAACTTTGCTGACCGTAACGGTGATGACATTCATCTTCAGGACACAATTCAAGAGGTTATGAGTCTTTCAGCCCGTTTTGGACTAAAGGTTACATTCTCAAAACCCAATAAAGATTTGTATTTATCTATTGTGGAAAATCTTTCTATGCAGTATAATATAAGTATTGACAAAAATGAATTGTTTGTTTCAGCAGAAGCATTTGCACTTCGTAACGGTGGCAGAAGTCCTCGTACAGCAAAACAATTCATTGAATATTTAGCATCAAAAAGCGAATAACCTTGTTGGAGGTAAAATATGAGAAATTATAAGTACGATTGGGAAAATCCCGCAATCTTCAAACGAAATAAGGAAGACGGTCACGTCATCGCCTTTTCTTATGACAATGAAGCAGACGCATTAAACCGTGTAGCTCCTGCTACAAAGATGACTCTTAATGGAATGTGGAAATTCCATTGGCAAAGAGGCTTAAACGACTGTCCTACTGATTTTTATAAGGATAGCTTTGACGCATCTTTCTGGAGAGATATCAAAGTTCCATCAGTTTGGCAGATTGGTCAGGACACTGAAAGCTATCCTTACTATTACGCATCTACATATTGCCGTGCAATTAGCCGTAGCAAAAATAAAATTCCGTCAATTGACCACACAATGCAGGAAATTGGTATTTATGTTAGGGACTTTGATATGCCTGAAAGCTTTGACGGTCAGGAAATTTTCTTGCACTTCGGTGCCGCTAAATCTGCAATTGAGGTTTATCTTAACGGCGAATACGTTGGCTATTCACAGGGTTCAATGACCCCTCATGAATTTGATATTACAAAATACGCTCGTAAAGGCTCAAACCGAATTGCTGTTAAGTGCTATCGTTTCTCTGACGGTGCATATCTTGAAAATCAGGATATGTGGTTGCTTTGTGGTCTTTACAGAGAAGTATATGTATTCGCAGAACCTAAAAAATGCATTCGTGATTTCTTTATCACAACAGATTTAGACGCAGAATATAAAGACAGTGACACAACTCTTGAAATCAAGGTTAATAATTATGATAATAATGGTGGCGCTACCGTTAAAGCAGAGATTATTGATGGTGATGAGAGAATCACTTTGGGCGAAGCTGAATTTGACGGCTCTGCAAATCTTAAATTCAATAAGCTTATTGAAAATCCAAAAAAATGGTCTGCTGAAAGTCCATACCTTTATAAGCTTCTCATCAGCATTACAGCTGACGGCAAAACAACATATAAATGCATTCGTTTCGGTTTCAAAAAAGTTGAAATCATTGGTGAAAAATTCCTTTTCAACGGTAAACCATTAATGCTTCGCGGTGTTAACCGTCACGATTTCGACCCTGACAATGGTTGGGCAGTTCCTACTGAAAGATATCATCAGGATTTAAACTTTATGAAGAATGCGAATATCAATTCTATTCGTACTTCCCACTATCCTGATGACCCATATTTCTATGAGCTTTGCGACGAATATGGTTTCTACGTAATGGATGAATGTGACCTTGAAACTCACGGTGTACGTCGTAAGGGTGTTCCCGGAGATAATCCAATGTGGACTGATGCAGTTGTTGACAGAATGGAAAGAATGGTTCTTCGTGACCGTAACCATGCTTGCGTATTTATGTGGTCTTTGGGTAACGAGGCTGGTGACGGCAATAACTTTATGGAAATGAAGAAAGCCGCACTCAAGCTTGACAACACTCGTCAATTCCATTATGAAGGTGACTTTAATTTCACAAAGAGCGATGTTATTTCAAGAATGTATCCCGTTGAAAGTGTTATGAAAAAACTTTGCAACAAAGAACCGATTGAAATCAGTCTTTATGACAATATTGCAAACGCACTTGCTGCTGACTCAAAGCCAATTAAGAAAGAGGATTATTGTCGTCCCGTTCTTCTTTGCGAATATGCTCACGCTATGGAAAACAGTCTTGGTAACTTCCAAGAATATATGGATGACTTTGAAGCCCACGACCATATGTGTGGTGGATACATTTGGGACTTCGTTGACCAAGCAATCCGCAAAAAGACAGAAAATGGTGACCAGTGGCTTTATGGTACTGACTTTGAGCCTTATGAGCCAGGCAGATATACACATCTTCCAAACACTACCGCTATGACTGGTTCAAATACATATTTCAATGCTAATGGTATTATCACAGCAGACAGAAAGCCTCACCCATCATATTTTGAGGTTAAAAAGGTTTATTGTGAAATCAAAGTTAAAGAGAAAGATTTAAGTAAGGGTGAATTTACTCTCATCAATAAGAAACTCTTTACTGACCTTGCAGATTTTGAATTCAAGTGGAGCTTACAGGCAGAGGGTGTAGAAGTACAGAGTGGTGTTGTTGATATCAACTGTGCTCCCCTTTCAGAAATTGACTTTACAATTCCTTATGATTTGACTACTCTTCCCGAAAAAGAATGTGTACTTATTGTTTCATTCCTTAATAAAGCCTCACATCCTTGGTGCGAGGCAGGTTACGAGCAAGGCTTTGACCAGTTTGTTGTTAAAGAAGCAAAGGCAGAAGAAATTACTTATGACGGTCAGCTCACTTATGTCAAGGACGGCTCTGTTGTTACTGCGCAAGGTGAAGGTTTCTCAATCAAGATTGATGGTGGTAAGATTGTATCGCTCAAAATTAACGATAAAGAATACTTGAAAGCAGCAGTTACTCCTAACTATTTCAGAGCAGTAACCGACAACGACCTTTCAAACACAAACTTTGTACCATTTACTATTCCGTTCCACCCATATTTCAATTGGCAAAGAGCAACAAAGAATGCAAAAGGTACAGTTAAGAGTGCCGAAAAGAACAACAAAGGTCAACTTGTTGTGAATGTTGATTGGAATGTTCAATTCTTTTCAGGTGTTACATCCGTATTTGTTATTAACCCTGATGGTAGTCTTGAAATTACGCATACAGGCACACCAAAGATGTTCAACCTTCTTCGTTTCGGTACAAAGATGGGACTTCTTCGTGAGTTCGACCAAGTTAAGTGGTATGGACGTGGTCCACAAGAGACATATTTCGACCGTAAGACAGGTGGTAAGATTACACTTCACGAAAAGAGTGTTGCAGACCTTGAGCATCACTATATGAGACCTCAAGAAAACGGTAACAGAACCGATGTAAGATGGGTTGAAATTACAAATAAAGATGGTAAGGGTCTTCGTTTTGAGGCAATGGGCGAAACACCTATCTGCTTCAGTGCTTGGCATTATACTCAGGACCAGCTTCAACTTGCAAAGCATATCCACGAATTACCACACTATGACATTACAACATTTAATGTTGACCTTAATCAAATCGGTGTTGGTGGCGATATGCCAGGTGACGCACAGGTTAGAGAAAAGTATCAGTTAAAACCAAATAAAGAATATACTTATACGTTTAGAATTAAACCGATTAAGTAAATGCAGAATGCAAAACGCAAAGCGCAAAATGAAACGGACAGATTAAAAATCTGTCCGTTTTTATTTATGCTTCCACTTTTTCAAAATGATACATATCTCTTGTATTTTCTTTTGTTACATCAATTACCGTCAATGTGCATGACGGAATTAAGTCTTCGGGATGTGATGCATTGTATCCACTCACACTACTTAACTGATAATATCTTCCATTATAAAAATGACACATATTGTTGCTATGAATATGACCTATTGAAATAAGTGAAATATATTTATTATCTGCTGTCATTTCATCAAACAATTGGTTTTCTGTGATTGTATCAAGTGGATATACATAAGCAGCGGGAAAGTCTTCATATGCCTCGCCTTTTTCAAAAGCAGTTTTAAATGCTGGTGTATTCATATGGAAGAATAAACTTGTTTTTACTTTTCTCTCATCAATTTCTTTAAGCAACCAATTGATTTGATTTTCTTTTATATAATCGTATTCACCTATTGCTTTGATTGTTCTTGCATGGCTATCCATAAAAGCAAGAGAATGAACCAACTCGCCTTTATATTCAAGGTCAACAAAGTACTGCATATCTCCGTCAATGTCTTTCTCATTTCCACAGAAAAAATTCTTGTACTGCATCAAATATGCAATCAAATCTTCGTTTTCACCATCAATTTCACTATCATTATTTCCTGGTATAAAAGTCCAAGGAATATTATAACTATCTACAAGGTCTGCAAAAATCTTTGTTGCACCATATTTATCATAGTCGGAAACAAGATTAAATCCGTCAACCATATCACCATTGACCACAATAAAATCGCAAGGAGTTTTGTCAAGAATAATTTTTAAATCAGACATTGTTTTTCTGTCTTTTTCACAAGTACCATTATAGAAATGTGTATCGTTGATTTTTAGAATTGAAAATACTCCATCTTCTCCCACATCATATGTAATTGATTTCTGGTTATATATTTCTTCATAACTGTGAGCAAGGTCTTTAGGACCATTGAAATTAAATCGATATAATATATACCCACCAAAAGTTCCGCCACAAATAAGCACTACTGCTGAAATTATAGCAATAATTTTTAATACTGTCTTCTTCGTCATAGTATCATCTCCTATAATCATTGTATTTTTTCACATACTATTTTCAATAATATATCGCAAATTGAGATAATTGTCAATATCTCGTTATGTGATAATGTAAAATCTTTTTAAGGTGATTAATATGAGATTAAAAGATTTACGTGAAGATAATGATGTAAAACAAAAAGAGCTAGCGGAATATCTTAGTATAAAACAAAACACCTATTCACAGTATGAAAACGGTAAACGTGAAATTCCGTTGGATATCCTTTGGAAATTAGCCGATTATTACGACACAAGTGTTGATTATCTTATTAGCAGAACCGATAACCCAAATAGAATATAAACTTCAAATGCTTGCATAATTGCAGGCATTTTTTCTGCCCTATCAGTACAATACATAGAAAAAGGGCGATTCGCGAATCGCCCCTACTATAATTTGCAACGCAGTTCCTACATTTTGCATTTTGCACTTATTTTACAATTGCGATGGTTTCTACTTCAACAAGTACATCTTTTGGAAGCTGTTTTGCTGCTACGCATGAGCGTGCAGGTTTGCTTGTGAAGTATTCCGCATAAATTGCATTGAATGCGGCGAAGTCTTCCATATTTTTAAGGAAGCAAGTTGTTTTCACAACATTTTCTAAATCGCTACCTGATGCCTCAAGAAGATTTTTGATATTCTCACAAACCTGTTTTGTCTGTCCTTCGATTGTTGTTGCCTCTACATCACTGGTTTCGGGATTGATTGCGATTTGTCCCGATGTGAAAACCATATTTCCAACTACCTTCGCCTGTGAATATGGTCCAATTGCTGCAGGTGCTTTATCTGTGCTGATTGTTTTAATCATAATTTTTACTCCTTATACAAGTTTGTAACCTTTAGAGGTCAACTCGTTTCTAATCATTTCAATATGCTCAAAGTTTCTCGTTTCAAGCAATATGCGAAGATAACAACCATTAATTTCTGAGTTTTCTGATGCTCTTTCGTGGTGAATTGAAATAACATTACCGCCCAAATCGGCAATAATATTTGAAACGCCTTTAAGCTGACCCGGTTTGTCAACAAGTTCAATTGTAAGTGAATATGTTCTACCCGATGTTAAAAGACCACGTTTAATTACACGTGAGAGAATGGTAACATCAATATTACCGCCTGAAACAAGACAAACAACTTTTTTGCCCTCAACAGGAATTTTATTGAACATTACTGCCGCAACTGAAACTGCACCCGCACCTTCAGTAACGAGCTTCTGTTGTTCAATAAGGGAGAGAATTGCAGTTGCGATTTCGTCATCAGAAACTGTTACAACCTCATCAACATACTTCTTAACATATTCAAATGTATTAGCACCCGGCTCTTTTACTGCGATACCATCGGCAATGGTTGAAACGTTATCTAAACGCTCAATTTTATCATCCTTAATTGAGTTATACATACTTGGTGCACCTTTTGCCTGAACACCGTAAATCTTAACATTAGGATTAAGTGCCTTAATTGCAAAAGAAACACCACTGATGAGTCCGCCACCACCTATTGGTACAACAACTGCGTCAACATCTTTGAGCTGGTCAAGAATTTCAAGACCAATTGTACCCTGACCTGCAATAACATCGTCATCATCAAAAGGATGAACAAAGGTATAACCCTTTTCATCTCTCAACTGCAATGCTTTATTATATGCATCATCATAAACGCCTTCAACAAGGCAGATATCTGCACCATAACTCTTTGTTGCCTCAACCTTTGAAATTGGTGCGCCGTCAGGAAGGCAGATAAGTGATTTTATACCATTCTTTGTTGCAGCAAGTGCCACACCCTGTGCATGGTTGCCCGCAGAGCAAGCAATAACACCTTTTGCTTTGTCCTCCGCTGAAAGCTGACTGATTTTATAAGCTGCACCACGAACCTTGAATGAACCCGTTACTTGCAAGTTTTCTGTTTTAAGATAAACCTCACAATCGGTACGAATTTTAGGTGCATAAATCATATCTGTTTTACGAATAATGTCTTTCAAAACAAATGATGCGTGATAGATTTTATCAAGTGTTACCATAATACTACTTCTTTCTGAAAAAGATTAGAGTTATTCTATCACAGTAAAGCAGTAAAATGCAATAGTTAAACAGAAAAATATACAAAAATAGAAAGTCATTCTGAACGAAGTGAAGAATCTCCATGTTTAGTCACACATTTTAAAAGAGATTCTTCGCGTTGCTCAGAATGACCTAAATTAATGTCATATAAAAATTACCAGTTTATTGTTTCATTATAATCATCATACCCGTAGTTACCTGCGGTATTTTTGAGAAGCTCAGCCAAATCAACTTTTTCACCGTAGGGGTCTTTCACACTGATTTTCTTAAGGATTGGTTTAATTCTCTTTAAGAATGCGATAAACACATCACCCTCAGGTGTACCTTCGTTATATGTCTGATTACCACGGAATACATTTCGCACAAGTACGGTTGCAAAATCTATAAGTTTAACCTTTTTAATACTCTTATCGCATTTAATAAAAAGTAATCTTGCAAGAGTACCAAGTTTTATTGAGCAAAGAAGCTTACCGCCCATACGTAATGCAAAAACTAATCCCTTACTCTCTTTAATATGGAATTTACGCATTGCACGGGTTGTGTCATCACGCAAATCAAGAAGAATATTTCTAATCATAGCATCAAAAACCGATGTGAGATATTCTTTACAAGTCATACCCTTTGTATCATAATCAAAATCGGGAGTTGCGATACTTTCAATTTGTGCTTTATTTTCACTAAGACGTACAAGTCTTATATATGATGGGTCGGCAATAATTGAGCCCGTTGTAACATCAAAGAATTTATTCCCCTTTTCAGTTGTAAATTCATTGATACTCTGGTTATGCATATGACCTGTGAAAACAAGGTGCACACCCTCGTCTGCAAGAAGTGTTGCAACAGATTTATAATCATACATCAAAGACGATTTAATTATTGAGAAAATTGGTTGAATCGGTAAAACTGGATAATGGCAGATTGCAAACATTGTCTGATTATCTTCTCTCGCCTTTTTTGTCTGCTCTTTAATCCATTCAACCTGTTTTTCGGTTAAACTGAATTGTCCATGTGTTTTGATGTCTGCGTTAATTGCAAGAAGTCGCACATTTTCACTCAACTGTGCAACATATGAAAGATGTTCCTCATCAACTGCAATAGCATCAGAAAAGCCAAAATCGTTATAAAGCTTTATAAGGTCTTCCTTCGGTGTTGGCTCGGGCATATATCTGCCGTTTTCACCGAATGCAAACGGGTCGCCTTTCCAGTCGTGGTCGGCAGTAATAAGATAAACCTTTTTTCCCTTTGCCTTTATATCATAAAGAAGTTTAATGAATTTCTCGTGACTTTTTCTTTCACCATTCTGTGTTAAGTCACCTACAATAATCACTGTATCGGCTAAATCTGTTTCACCTAAATACTTGAAAACCGCATTATTGATGCTCTCGGTTTCGGCAAAACATTTCTGCTCATAATGCATAAAATCCTCATAATCAGGACCACTGCAACCTAAATCAGTGTCAAAAAAATGTGGGTCTGTTAAAACTAAAAACTTGAAATCTTTCATAAGTATCTCCATTATTCAAATGAAGCCTGCAAAAAGCAGGCTTTAAAATTATTCAACTACAATACCTTTTGCTTTTCTCTGTTCTGCAAGTTCTGCAAAAATCTTTTCTTTCTTCTTACCTGTAAGGTCATAGAAGAATAAAGGAATTGCACAGAGAAGTAAACTTGCCCCTGGCACAATTGTCACAAGTGAGAACATTGCAAAGTTCTGTGTTGTTGACATTGCATTAATTGCATCAACAACCTGCTGACCTGAACCAATATTGAGTGTTGCAACATCAATATGAACAACAATGTACATAAGAATAATCATAACTGTTGCAAAGGCATTACCAATTTGATTAACGAATGCCTGACAGGATGAGCCAAGACCCGTATCGCGAAGTCCTGTTTTCCATTCAAGATAATCAAGGCAATCACAAACCATTGCAAAAGACACATTATTGATAACACCCAAAGGAAGTGCAGAAATAAGCATAAATGGAATGCAAAGAAGCAAATTCTTTGTTGACCAACCGATAACGATTGTGAAAAGACTTGCTACAAATCCGCCAATACAAGCAACAAGCATAATTGTCTTATACTCAAACTTTTTATAAAACTTAGGAAGAACCAACATTGCACCAAACATACCTGCCGCTGCGCAAATCTGAATAACGAGAGCCACGTTTGAAATATTGGTGTTGTATTCTTCAACTGTTGTTGGTTTGCTACCGATATAAAGTCCTGAATAACGTGCAACGTGAGGTGCAGCCGCCTGAAGCATATAACGTCCGAATGAAAGAATGCCAGAAAGCACAACAAGCATTAAAGGCTTACAAGAGAACAGACGTTTAAATGTTGAAGGCTCACCATCTTCCTTCTTTGTAACATCAGGAAGTTGAACTCTCTCTTTAACCTTGAAAGAGGTCATTGTGAAAAGTGGCATACCAATAACTGACATTGAGATTGCCATAATCGCATATTTCACAATACCCGCCTTTTCAACATCCATATCTGCTATGAAAAAGCCTACGATAATAGGAAGTGCAACTGTTACTGCAGAGCCAATACCACCAACTGTTTTTGCGTGAGAAATAAGCACACCGCGTTCTTTTGGGTCGGGTGTCATAACATTTGGCAAACTCCAGAAAGGTACATCACTGATTGAATATACCATACCCCATAGCACATATGTAACTGCTACGAAAACGTAAAGCCCGATTGATTGATTCTTTGTATCAAATCCTGGATTAACAAACATTAAAATTGTAAGAAGAGCAATCGGGATAGCCGTGAGCACGGGATAAGGCTTCATTCTGCCCCATTTGGTTGATTTTCTATCCATAGCCATACCGATAAATGGGTCATAGACAGCATCCCATATACGAGCAATTAGCATTAAAAGAATTACAAACATTGCGTCAAGGGCTAAAACATTCATATAATAGTCAGTTACATAACTTGACATACAACTATAAACAAGACCCTGACCAAGTGCCGCTATGGCGTAAGTTTTGACTTCTTTACTTGGCACATATTTTTTCTGTTCCATTATTTTCTCTCCTCGAGGTTAAAAATTAAAACAAGATTGAACTTGCAATAAGGAATTGACCTGCATAATACAATGTATGATTTATAAGTACATATGTTTTATTGTTCTTTCCACCGAAATATATGTAAGAAAGTACAATATCAGAAAGTGCAAATAACACACTACCAAGAATAAGCACAATATATTTAACACTCTTGAATCCACTTGCAACAAAGCCATTGATTGAAAGAAGTGTTGTTGACATAACAAAAACAGTATAAATTATTGTAATTGTTCTGAATTTGCCATAATTAACCTTGCCCTGTTTTTCCATATGTATTGTGTTGAGAACAAAGATACCGCACACAATTGCATCTACAATAAAATGCCACCACACATATTCGTCATAGCCCATAAGCACTGCGGGTACAAACATTGTGTGTGCAACCATAAAACTGCCGAATCCCGCAAAAGAGTACATATCTGACTGGTCTTTATATATGTATTTCATATCAAGCCAGATGTCGCCGAGCAAACTGAACACAAGACCAAAGATAACGAGAATTGCGTACTCAAAATTATTGCGGTTAAGTGAGAATGCCACAAGTGCCGTTGCTATAAAGCAAAGTGACGCCGCCGCTTTTGTAAACATTGCTTTTGTTCCGCCTTCTTTAACACGAAGGCTGAGAAAAACACCAGTTACAATTACACCAATTGCCAAAACAAGATAAAATAACCAATTCAAGATTATTCCCCCAAACATTTATTATACAATGCAATATTATACACTTTATATACACAAATTTCAATTATCACTATTCACAAAAACTAATTCTGTTTTTTGACAATTCCGTACTCATCATCAAGTCTGTAATATGGACATTGATAGTTTGATGAAGTCAGAAAACGTACCATTTCATCCTCGTCAAGATTAATATCACAGCAGTATTCTTCTAACTCATCATC
>Ga0233373_1000064_pt1 | contig 15439 bp, 8 predicted proteins | sample ElkDunMinimDraft_5_FD_180685 | JGI IMG/M metagenome (GOLD analysis project Ga0233373, IMG submission 180685) | Fecal eukaryotic communites from dung pellets of Tule Elk in California, USA - Elk Dung E0 | ecosystem: Host-associated > Mammals > Digestive system > Large intestine > Fecal | place...
TTCTCTGTGTGTAATGATAACATTTTTTAACAGAAAATACAATAGGGAAAAATGAATGCAAAATGCAAAACGCAAAGTGCAAAACGTCGGGTCTGCGACGCGAATTATAATTGCCTCCCTCTGACGAGGGAGGTGGCATTTTCGTAAGAAAATGACGGAGGGAGAGATGAAAATTTTGACTACCCCTCAGTCAACTTCGTTGACAGCTCCCCTGACAAGGGGAGCCAAGAAGCGACACATTAAACAGTTCTACAAATTCTAATTTATATAATCAATTCTGCAATTTTCAATTCTTCATCTTGAATTCTGCATTCATATACTTTACCTTTTTCAATGCTGTTTTCAAGAATTCTTTCTGATAATACATCTTCGATTTTTGTTTGAATTGTTCGTTTTAATGGTCTTGCACCATAGATTTTATCAAAGCCCTTTTTTGCAATATATTCCACAACGGAATCATCAAAATGCACATGGTAGCCGATATTTTCCAATCGCTTTTCCAAAATATTGAGAAGATTTTTGCCAATCGTTTTTATATCATCTTCTGTGAGGCGGTTGAACACGATAATATCATCAACACGGTTTAAAAATTCGGGACGGAATGTGTTTTTAAGCTCACCCATAACCGCATTTCTTATTTTTTCATTTGAGGCAGAATCGGTACTTTCTGTAAAACCGAATGAGGTTTTTTCTTCTGTTATCATTCTTGCACCCACGTTTGAGGTCATTATGATAATGGAATTTTTAAAATCAACCTTTCTGCCTTGAGAATCTGTGAGAATACCGTCATCAAGAATCTGCAAAAGAATATTGAACACATCGGGATGCGCCTTTTCAATCTCGTCAAAAAGTACTACGGAATAGGGCTTTCTGCGAATTTTTTCGGTTAATTGTCCGCCCTCGTCAAATCCCACATAACCTGGCGGTGAGCCAATAAGCTTTGACACGGTATGTTTTTCCATAAATTCTGACATATCAAGGCGTAGCATTGCGTTTTCATCACCAAACATCACTTCGGCAAGTGCTTTTGTAACCTCAGTTTTACCAACACCGGTAGGTCCGCAGAAAATGAATGACCCTATGGGACGTTTTGGGTCTTTAAGTCCTGCACGGCCTCGGCGGATTGCTCTTGATATCGCAGAAACCGCCATATTCTGTCCCACAATGCGTTTGTGTAACTCATCTTCAAGATGAAGCATTTTTTCGCTCTCTGCCTGAGTCATCTGTGTTACGGGTACTCCCGTCCAGTTTGATACGATTTCAGCAATTTCTTGTTCTGTCACGGAAAATTCCTTTTTCGTATTCTGTGATTGCCACTTAGCTTTTTCAGTATTGTGCTTCTGACGAATTTCTTTTTCTTCATCACGAAGTGCTGCGGCACGTTCAAAATTCTGCTGCACTACCGCCATTTCTTTTTCGGCCGATATTTTTTGTAACTGTGCTTCAAGCTCTTTGATTTCGGGCGATGCGGTAAATGACACAAGTCGCACTTTTGATGCGGCTTCATCAATCAAATCAATTGCTTTATCGGGTAAAAAGCGGTCACCGATATATCTTGTTGAAAGATTTACCGCACTTTTAATCGCCTCGTCTGTGATTTTTACTTTATGATGTGCCTCGTATTTGTCACGAATTCCCTTTAAGATTTCAATTGTATCCTCGACAGTGGGTTCACCTACAATTACAGGCTGAAAGCGACGTTCAAGTGCTGCGTCTTTTTCAATATTTTTACGGTATTCATCAATGGTTGTAGCACCAATCACCTGTAAATCTCCACGAGCCAATGAGGGCTTCAAGATATTTGCCGCATCAACTGCTCCTTCGGCACTACCCGCACCCATAAGGGTATGCACCTCGTCAATGAAAAGAATAATATCCTCTGAATTTTTAACCTCGTCAATTATTCCTTTGATTCGCTCTTCAAAGTCACCGCGGTATTTTGTACCCGCAACCATACCCGTAAGGTCAAGGGACATAATTCTTTTATCTGCCAACAACTCAGGCACTTGATTATTGGCAATCTTTAACGCAAGACCCTCTGCGATTGCGGTTTTGCCCACTCCGGGCTCACCAATTAAGCAAGGGTTGTTTTTTGTGCGACGGCTTAGAATTTGAATAACTCGCCATATCTCTTCTTCTCTGCCGATTACAGGGTCGATTTTATTCTCTTTTGCAAGTGCGGTTAAATCACGTGAGAATTTGTTGAGCAGACTTTTGTCGTTCTTTGTCGCTTCTTTTCCGTATTTACTTGCATTTTTATTTCCACTTACCACATTCGCTAAATCCTTTAAAAGATTCTGTGGGCTGACACCTGAAAGATTGAGTAAATCACAGGCAAAGCCCGTGCCCTCTCGACAGATTGAAATGAGCAAATGCTCTGTACCCGCAAGGCTTTGTTTCATTGAAGTACTCATCAAAATCGCACTTTCAATGATATGCTTGCTTCGTGGTGTGAAGTCTGTGGGCTGTAATTCTGTGGGGATTCCCGCACCAACTCGGGATTTTAATAACTCAAAAAGTTTTCTACTTGTCACACCCTTTGAAATCAGCAATTTACCAGCTACTGAGTTGGTGCTTTCTGAAAGTGCCAACAGAATATGCTCACTGCCGATATAGGTATGACCAAGGTTTTCGGCTATTTCCATTGCTTTGTTAAGCACTGAATTTGCTTTTTCTGTAAATCCTGTAAAATTGTACATTTTATTCACTCCTTGTAAAAATAGGGTCAAAAAAAGCGGGAGAAAACCCCCGCCACACAACATAAAAACTTCTACTAATTAAGCATTTTTCTTACTTCTGTTGCTCTTATGGTATCTCTTTCCTGTGTTTCTAATCGTTGACCTGCACGAGCATTAATTGTTGCAGGTTGCATTGATACCATGAGTTCGTTTACCGTTTCAAGTGGCACATTAAGTTTACCTGAAACTGAGCCCAATCTAACAAGTGAAAGGTTTTCCATAAGTTCTTTCGATGTAAGTAATCTTGCCCAATTAAGAATTCCGTATGCTCTGAAAATTCTGTCTTCAGTTACGGGGTCACGAAGCAATTCTTCACGCACCGCTCTTTCCTGAGCGCAGAGCTGAAGGGTGATTGCTTTAAGATTTTTTATTGCGAATTCTTCTGAAATTCCAAGAGTTATCTGATTGCTTAACTGGTACATATCGCCCGTTGCATTTGTGCCTTCGCCGTATGCACCACGGAAAGTAAGACCGAGTTTTGAAACTGTATTTATAAGTTTATGAATTTGACCGCTTAAGGTGAGTGCGGGTAAATGAAGCATTACCGATGCACGCATACCCGTACCTAAATTTGTTGGACATTGGGTAAGATACCCTATACGTTCATCAAATGCAAAATTGAATTTTTCACCGAGAATATTATCAATTTCGTCAGCCACTGCGTATGCCTCATCAAGACCAAATCCTGATTTCATAACTTGAACTCTGATATGGTCCTCTTCACAAAGCATAATGCTTATGTCCTCTTCGGGTGAAAGCAAAAGAGCTCTGCCGTCTGCGTCCGATGCAAATTCTGGGCTTATAATATGACGTTCTGCCATTGAGGCTGCTTCAAATCGGGCAAGGGTTTTCATTTCTTTGTAATCAAGCCCGAATTTATTGTTTTCTTCAAGCGCCTCTTTAATCATATTATTCAATTCTGTTCTGCTTTTAGTATTCAATTTATTGGGGAATGGGTATTCCGCAATATTTCTCGCAAGTCTTATGCGAGTGCTTACTACAATATCACTCTGCTCGCCAGCACCTATATACCACTTACTCATTATCTGCACCCTCTTTCATCTTATTTATTTTGTCACGTAATTCTGCCGCATATTCAAAATTCTGTTGCTCAATTGCCTCTTTAAGTTGAGTTTCAAGTTTTATAATACTGTTTGCGGGGGATGTGTTTTCTGCCTGACGGATATTTGGTATTTTACCCTCGTGACGAGTTTTGCCGTGTATTCTTTGTAAAGATGGCAAAAGTTTATCGTAAAAGGTTGTATAGCAGTCGGCACAGCCCAATTTACCGCTATTTATAATGTCGTTGAATGTATTACCGCATTTTTCACAACGGATTGTGCGTGTGCTCAATGCACTTTTTGCAGGTTCGCCGAAGAATGAACCTAAAAGTTCTGAAAATGTATTACCGAAACCTCCGAAAACATCGTTATATCCTAATGCGTGAGCACAGTCACTGCAAAGATGTGCCTCGGCGGCTTCACCGTTTATAATTCTTTTAACATGGGTTGTGGCATCGTATTTACCGCAATTTTGACATAACATAATAAATTTCCTCCTTATAAAATATTCAGTATCATCTGTTTGAATATTGATGCACGTAAAATATCGCCGTATTCTCTGGGGATTTCACGGTATGCATTACCCGTAAGTGCCGACAATAATATTTTTACCGTTTTCTCATCAATAATATCTCTGTCATACATATTTTTAAGATGTGCACGGCAGGTGTTTTCGTTAAGTGTATTACCGATTGAATTAATTAAATGCATCTTTAGTGAATTTCTGTCATAACTTGCACGGGTGATTTTGATGTACCCCCCACCACCACGACGGCTTTCTACAATGTAACCATGCTCGGGTGTGAATCGTGAAGAAATTACATAGTTTATCTGACTTGGTACGCAACCGATTTTCTGTGCCAATTCATTTCGTTGAATTTCAGTATAGCCCTCATCTTCTAACATATCTTGAATCATTCCTGCGATTATGTTACTGATATTCATATTGTCAACTCCTTTGAATAGTAAAGTCAAAACTCGTGAAATTTGACTTTGACTTTCTTTGACCTTTCATTTATTATTATAAACCATATTTTTGTTTTGTCAAGGTCAAAAAAGGTCAAATTTTAAAAGTTTCAATATTTCTTGCAATTTTACCAAAAAAATCCGCAATTTTGCATTTGGGATTTTATTTAATTATAAATAAATTAAAATAAAATAAAAAGAACGGCAATTTTTACCGTTCCTTTTGGTCGCTAAGACCGAGAATATAGTCAGAAGTCACATTGTAATATTTCGCAAGAGCGATAACTCTGTCAGCGGTAATTTCAGTTGAGCCGTTTTCAATTCGGCTATAATGCTGTTGAGTTGTGTTAAGGAGTTTTGCGATATCCTTTTGCAAAATATCATTGTCTTCTCTAAGTTCTCTAATTCTTTTGTAATACATTTTAATCACCATAACAATATTATCGTACATCTAAAATGTGTATTGACTTATACATCTAAAATGTGTATGATATAAATGGAAAATACTAAGAATAAAATATTTAGGGGAGTTGATGCTGAAAAACATAAGGCAATTATAGTAAATCTATATAAAAAACACTAAAATCATTGTAATTTATAGTTCATTATGATACTATTATATTAGAAAAAAATAGGGGATGAGTTTATGCGAAGACTACAACAAATTTTATCAGTTCTCTTGGCAATTATGATGGTATTTTCCGTCATTCCTATTACTGCAAGTGCTGCAACATATTCAGGTACTTGTGGTACAAATCTTACATGGGTTTATGACTCAACAACAAGCACCTTAACCATTTCGGGTACAGGTGAAATGGAAAGGTACAAAAATTCAAATCGCCCATGGGAAAGTTATGAAGACAGCATCAAAGAGGTTGTTATTAATGAAGGCGTTACAAAAATTAACAATTATGCATTTTATGATTGCGACAAACTTGTTAAAGTGTCAATTGCTAATTCTGTAACATCCTTTGGTAGCTATGTTTTCAAAAGTTGCGATATGTTAGATACTATCGCAATTCCTGACCGTGCAACATCAATTGGGTACGCTATGTTTGAAGATTGTGCAAGTCTTAAAAATGTAACAATCGGCAGTGGTATAACTTTGATTGGTAGTTATGCATTTAAAGGTTGTACTTCTCTTGAAAACATTGTAATTCCTGATAATGTTTTAATGATTGAAGATAGTGTGTTTATAGGTTGTACTGCCCTTAAAACAATAACTTTAAGTAAGAATTTAACATCACTTGGTAATTATGTTTTTAAAAACTGTAGTGCGTTAACATCTATTGTACTTCATGAGGCTGTTACTTCGATTGGTAACAATTTCTTTGAGGGATGTACTGCTCTTAAAACTGTAAAAATGAGTGGTAGCATAACATCAATTGGTAACAATGCTTTTAAAGACTGTGTACTTCTTACAGATATAATATATTCGAATACAGAAGCAGAATGGAATAAAATTTCAATTGGTACAGGAAATGAAATTCTTGAAGATGTAAGAATTCATTTCAGTGATGGTGTTTCACACAGACACGAACATATACCAACTACAACTCCTGCTACATGTAAAGAAGATGGCCTTATTACATATACTTGCGAATGTGGTGATACATATACAGAAGTAATTCCTGCACCTGGTCATTCACATGCGATTATTCCTGAGGTAGCAGGTTTTACAGCAGGTGTTAAGTGTGCAACTTGTGGTTTAGTAATGATTGAGCCACGCGTTGTTGATGAAGATTCACAGATTTCTTCAGGTGTTTGTGGTCCAACAGCTATCTGGATTTTGGACGAGGCAACAGGCGAGTTGACTATTGGTGGCTATGGAGCTATGACTAGCTACAATAACGGTGAATCAGGTGGATTCTCTTCAAAAAAATCCAAAGTTAAAACTGTTGTTATTGAAGATGGTATTACTGAAATTGGTGCTTATAATTTCTCAGGATGTAGTAAACTTGAAAGCATTACATTTGCTGATACTTTAACTTCAATTGGTAATCATGCCTTTGGTAGTTGTAATTCTCTTAAAACTATCACAATTCCTGATAGTGTAACCACAATGGAAAATGGCATATTCTTCGCTTGTGAAAATCTTGAAACAGTCAATCTTTCAAATAATTTAACAGAAATTAAAGGTAATTTATTCTGGGAGTGCAGAAGCCTCAAAACAGTTACAATTCCTGACAGTGTAAAAAAAATTGGTTTAGCTGTATTTAGTGGTTGTGATAGTCTGACATCAATTCATTTGGGCAATGGTGTAACAGAGATTGACCATTGTGCAATAAGCAGTTGTAATAATCTTACCGAAGTTTATTTCGGAAAAAGCTTAGAGTCCATTCCTTATATATATGATGATGAGAGTTTCTTCCCATATTGTCCCAAACTTTCAAAATTTGTGGTTGATAGCGAAAATAAGCAATTTTCAAGTGATGAAAACGGTGTACTTTTCACTAAAGATAAATCATGGATTTTAAGTTATCCAAAGGGAAAAACTGAAACCTCATATAGAATACCTGATGGAGTAAAATATATTGCTAGTTGTGCATTTGATGATTGCGATAATCTTACAAGCATAACAATTCCGACAACTGTTACATCTATAAATGAAAAAGCATTTGTTGACTGTAATAATCTTTTTGTTGTTTATTATTTGGGTACAGGTACACAGTGGAATGAAATTTTTGTAAGCAGTTATAGTGGTATGAGCAAAATGACTTTATTCGTTACTGGTGCAAATGGTCATTTACATAACTTCTCTTCAACTGTAACTCCACCAACTTGTACAGAAATAGGATTAACAACTAATAAATGTGAATGTGGTTATGAATATTCTTTTAATGAAGTTAAAGAATTAGGTCACAATTACGACGATGGTGTGTTGACTACTGTACCATGTGCAACAAGTGCAAAAAAATACACCTGTTCAAGATGTGATGACTCATATGTAAAAGTAACTGGCAAATATGTTCATACAGAAGAAATTATTCCCGCAGTTGCTCCTACAGACACAGAACCCGGTTGGACAGAGGGTAAAAAATGTTCAGTTTGTGGTGTAATTATTGAAGCACCAAAAGAGGTTTCTGCATACACGGGCGTTTGCGGTGAAGATATAATCTGGCAAATAGACGTTGAAACAGGCACTCTTACAATTACAGGTACAGGTGCTATTGATGATATGCAATCTAGCAATCAACCATGGATTGATTATAAAACTTCTATTAAGAAGGTTGTTATCGGTGAAGGTGTAACAAGAGTAGGTGACTATGCATTTTATGGCTATTCTGCAGTTACAAGTGTTCAACTTCCCAGCACATTGGTTGAAATTGGTAACAGAGCATTCACAAGTAGTAATATTACATCATTAGATTTACCTGACAATTTAACAACAATCGGCGAATATGCATTCTATGGTTGTGATGATATAGAAATTCTTGTAATGCCTGATAGTGTTACAACAATGGGTCAATATGCATTTGCTTATTGCCACGGTATAAAGAGTATGACTCTTTCAAAGGGACTTAAAGAAATCAGTAACCATGCATTCTATAGTGGTACACAGAGCACATACATTGAAATTCCTGAAGGCGTGACAAAAATCGGCATTCATGCATTTGACAACAACGGATATGTTCAAATGATTAAGCTTCCAAGCACATTGGAAACAATCAGCGATGCAGCATTTAGACAATGTGGTCAATTGAAAGAAATCATAATTCCTGAGGGAGTAACGGAAATCGGTAACTCTGCATTTTATAGATGTTGGAATCTTAAGAGCATTGAAATTCCTGAAAGCGTAAAATCAATTAAGTCGTTAACCTTCTATATGTGTTCTGCTCTTGAAAGTGTAACACTTCATGAGGGCTTAAAGGTAATTTCAAATGATGCATTCAATCGCTGTTCAAAATTAACAACTATTACACTTCCAAGTACTCTTGAAACACTTGGTGCGAATGCGTTCCGTGAAACAGGTTTTGTAAACATAACAATTCCTGCTGGTATAACTACTTACGGTGCTAATGCTTTTGCTAGTTGTGAGAGTCTTACAGATGTTACATTTGCTGAGGGCGCAACAAGTATCGGCACAAATATGTTTGACAATTGTCCTGTTTTACAGAATGTTACTATCCCTGGCACTCTTAAGACAATCAGTAGCTATGCATTCTATCGTTGCGTATCATTAGAAAATGTGTACTTTACAGGTACAATCGGCAACTGGCTTGGCATTACATTTGGTAACGAAAATGCTCAACCTATGACCAGAGCTAAAAACTTGTATATCAATGGTGAATATATTACAGAGGTTGAAGTTCCTAAGAATATTTTAACAATTAACAAGTGGGCATTATGTAATTGTGACCAGATAACAAGTGTAACAATTCCTGGTACAGTTAATCTTGTAGACCAATATGCTTTCGCATATTGTAAAAACTTACAGAATTTGGTGCTTGAAGATGGCGTTTCTAACTTGGGTTATAGAGCTTTCTATAAATGCGATTCGTTGACAAGCATTACAATTCCGTTAGGTGTTGCATCAATTAGCAGGGAAGTATTTGCTTCTTGTGATTCTATTACAGATGTTACTTTTGCAGAAGGTGTTAAAGTAACAGGCGATTACACATTTGAAAATTGTCCTTCTTTGAGTAATGTTAAATTTTCAAGCGAAATAACTGCAATTGGCAATGGTTTGTTCTATAATTGCCCAGCTCTTGCAAATATAACACTTCACGACGGTATAACATCAATTGGGAATAATGCTTTCTATAGCTGTACAGCACTTGAAGAAATATTAATTCCTAATAGTGTAAAATCAATTGGTAGTTATGCATTCTGCAAATGTGAAACACTTACAGAAATAAAGATTCCTGCAAGTGTAACTTCAATTGGTGATAGAGCATTTAATAATTGTTATAGTCTTGAAGCTATATCAGTTGATGAAAATAATGAAAAGTATTCAAGTGATGAGCATGGTGTGTTGTTCAATAAGGATAAAACAATACTTATTAAATACCCAATGGGAAATACTGCAACAAGTTACACAATTCCTGATGGTGTAAAAACAATTTCTGAAGTTGCTTTCTATAATTGTGATAATCTTGAATCTGTAACAATTCCCGATAGTGTAACAACAATTGAAACACTTGCATTTTACCATTGTAGCAATCTTGAAACTGTGACAATGGGCACAGGTGTTACATTAATCGAAATGGAAGCCTTTGATGCTTGTACAAAAATAGAAGACATTTACTATGCAGGAACAAGAAAACAATGGCTTGATATTGAAATAGAAGACTTTAACGATAGTATTTATGGTGCAAAGATTCACTGTGAATATGTGTTTGGTGACTATTTATATTCTGTAATTTCTGAAGAAGAAAAGACAATAAAAATTACAAAGTATAATGTTTACGGTGTTGTTGGCGAACTTGTTATTCCAAAAACTATTGACGGTTATACAGTCGTTGAGATTGGTGATGCAGCATTTGCAAGCAGAAATATGACAAGTGTAGAAATTCCCGACACTGTAACAGCAATTGGTAAAAATGCATTCTATAATTGTGATTCGTTGCAGAGTATTGAAATTCCTGACAGTGTTCTCTCTATCGGTGAAGACGCATTTCATGATTGTAACAATCTTAGCAAGATGCTTATTGGTAGCGGATTAAAGATAGTTGATGCAAATATGCTTCACGGTTGCGAAAACTTTGAATATATTTTCTATGTTGGCTCAGATAATGATTGGAATAAGATTATAATAAATAATACTAATGATGTGCTCACAAAGGCAGAAAAATTCTTTGGATACACTCCTGAAAATTATGTATCACATTCAGGTGATTGCGGTATCAACCTTACATGGGAGCTTGATGCTTATAAGGGATTGCTTACAATATCTGGCTCAGGAGATATGTTTGATTATGGATTCAAAGATGCATCAGTATTCAATAACTATAGGAAGCATATTTTAAAGGTTGCTATCAATGAAGGTGTAACATCAATTGGTGATTATGCATTTTACTGGTTAGCAAATATGACCGAAATTACACTTCCGGAAACATTAACAGATATTGGTGGCTATGCATTCTATGATTGTACACGTCTTGAGAGTATTGATATTCCTGCAAATGTAACAACAATTGGCTCTTCAGCATTTGAAAATTGTCAATCTCTTAAAACAGTGACACTTTCTGAAGGCTTAACCAAGATTGGACATTCTGCGTTTTCAAGATGTATTAATCTTGAAGAAATTACAATTCCTGAAAGTGTAACAGAAATTAGTAATTTTGCATTCTATAATTGTAATAGTATTAAATCTGTTGCAATTCCTAATAACATAACAAGAATTAATTATGGTACATTCTCAGACTGTTCTTCACTTGAAAGTGTAGTTGTGGGCAACAGTGTTACAATGATTGCAGAAGATGCATTTGAAAATTGTGTAAGTCTTAAAGAAGTAACATTACCAACATCTGTAACTATTATCTCTTCAAAGGCATTTTATGGTTGTAACAATTTAGAAGATGTTTATTATGCAGGTAGTGAAACACAGTGGGAATGCATTAGAAGAACAGGCGTAAACCTCAATGCCCCATTTGATGATGCAACAATTCACTTCTTGGGCGAAGAAGGTGTTGTTACATTCCCTGTTTCAGGTAAATGTGGTGATAATCTTACATGGAATTATGACAGAGAAACAGGTACATTGACAATTTCAGGTGCTGGTGATATGTATGATTATTACTATGAAATGCTTTACACCACTGCTCCATGGATGATTTACGATAATGCCATTAATTCAATTGTTATTGATGAGGGTGTAACATCAATCGGTGCTTATGCATTCTTTAAATGTAAAATTGAAAGTGTTACAATTCCTGGAAATGTAAAAACTATTGGCAATTATGCATTTGAATATTGTGATAATCTTAAAACTGTAATACTTGAAGATGGTGTCACAACAATTGGTGATGGTGCGTTCTTTGGTTGTACAAAGCTTGAAAGCATTCAACTTTCAAACACTATAACAACACTTAGCAACTCTATGTTTGAAGATTGCACAAGTCTTACAAGCATAGAAATTCCTGAAAGTGTAACTACAATTGGCGAAAAGGCATTCTTTGATTGTGGAAAATTAAGTAGTGTAACATTACCTGAAGGTTTAACATCACTCGGTTGGGGTACATTCAGTAACTGCGGAAACTTGCAGAGCATTACTATTCCAGGTGGTATAACAACAATTAAAAGCAATATGTTCCAGAATTGTACAGGTCTTAAAACTGTAGTAATTGGTGATGGCATCACATTAATTGAGTGGGGTGCATTCAGAAATTGTGGAATTGAAAGTATGTATATTCCTGTTAGCTTAACAGAAGTTGAAGATGGAGTATTTAGGGATTGTGATGAAATCACAGATATTTATTATGGCGGCACAGCAGAAGAATGGAAAGCTATAAAATTTGGTATGCAAAACACCGAACTTTACAATGTCACAATACATTATAATAGTGCTGCACCACATTTCCATAATTATGTATCAGTAGTAACTGCACCAACTTGTACAGAGCAAGGCTATACAACATACACCTGTGAATGCGGTGAGAGTTACGTTGAGAATTATGTTGATGCAATAGGTCATAGCCATACATCAGAAATCACAACTCCTGCAACACACGTAACAGAGGGTGTTAGAACATTTACTTGCGTTTGTGGTGATACATATACAGAAGCAATTGAAAAGATTGCAGAGCATACATATGAGTCAGTTGTAACAGAGCCAACTTGTACAGAGCAAGGCTTCACAACATACACCTGTGAATGCGGTGAGAGTTACGTTGAGGATTATGTTGATGCAATAGGTCATAGCCATACATCAGAAATCACAACTCCTGCAACACACGTAACAGAGGGTGTTAGAACATTTACTTGCGTTTGTGGTGATATTTACACAGAAGCAATTGAAAAGATTGCAGAGCATACATATGAGTCAGTTGTAACAGAACCAACTTGTACAGAGCAAGGATATACAACATATACCTGTGAATGCGGTGATAGTTATGTTGTAGATTATGTTGATGCAACTGGTCACGTATGGGGCAATTGGACTATTGATACAATGCCAAATTGCACTGAAGAAGGCTTAATAATTCGAACATGTACAATTTGCGGTGATACAGAATACGATACACTTGATGCACTTGGTCACGATTACGAAACTGAATTTACAATAGATGTTGAAGCAACCGCAACAACGGACGGTAGTAAATCACGTCATTGTAAAAATTGTGACGCAACAACTGATGTAACAGTAATTCCTGCAACTGGCGAAGTTAAACTCGGCTGGGTAGAAGATGACGCAAGTTGGAGATATTACGACACTGATGGCACTTTTGCAACTAATAAGTGGATTAAAGACTCAGTGGGTTGGTGCTATGTAGGTGCTGATGGATATTGTGTAACAAACACTTGGATTAAAGATTCAATAGGCTGGTGCTATCTTGATTCTAATGGCAGAATGGCAACAAATAAGTGGATTAAGGATTCACAGGGCTGGTGCTATGTCGGTGCTGATGGTTACTGCGTAACAAATAAATGGGTCAAGGACTCAACAGGTTGGTGTTACCTTGGTGCAGATGGCAGAATGGTAACTAACAAGTGGGTTAAAGACTCAGTGGGTTGGTGCTATGTAGGTGCTGATGGTTACTGCGTAACAAATAAATGGGTCAAGGACTCAACAGGCTGGTGCTATCTTGATGCAGAGGGCAGAATGGTAGTCAGTGATTGGGTACAGTACAATGGCGAATGGTATTACCTTGATAGCAACGGTTATATGGTAACTGGCACAAAAACAATTAACGGCAAGACATATACATTCAATTCGAATGGTGTTATGGTAGCCTAAAATAAAACGAAAGGGACTGTAAACAGTCCCTTTCTATTTTGCATTTTTATGTTGTCTGCCCGTGTGGTCAATTGAATAGTTTTCTGTATAGATTAAATCATTTACTGATACAAAGGAATACCCTTGCTTCGTAAGCTCTGTAAGCACTTTATCAAGTGCCTCGGCAGTGGTGTCAACACCATTGTGAAAAAGCACAATTGAGCCATTTCTAGCCCGTGACACAACTCTTTTCACAATCTCATCAACCGTAATTCCCGTGTAGTCAAGAGAGTCATTATCCCATTGAATCATATACATATTAAGACTTTCTGCGACTTCAAGGCTTTGGTTTGTATAATCACCCGAGGGGGCACGGAGCAATGTGACAGTTTCTCCCGTGATTTTTTCAAGTTTCTGATTACAATTTATAATCTCTTCGTTTATTTCTTCACGTGAACATTTTGAAAATGCTTTATGAGTGTCAGAATGATTAGCAATTGTATGCCCTGCATCATAAAAGGCCTTCACGCTTTCGGGAAATTTCTCTGCCCAATCACCCACGATAAAAAATGTCGCGATTGCATTGTGCTTTTTTAGTATGGCAATTAGTTCATCAGTATCTTGATTAGTCCAAGCGGCATCAAAAGTAATGGCGATTTTCTTTTCATCGGTTTCAACTGAATATATGGGCAATTTTTTTGAGCTTGACGAAACAGCAGTATTGTACCCTATAAAAGTGAAAACAAGCATAACAATTCCTAAAAAGATACATGTAATGCCCAATAACCTTTTGAATGTAATAATTGAAATACGCATAAAAATCTCCCCCATACAAATGTATGAGGGAGAATACTTTTAATATGTGATTTTATTTAGGCTGACGAAGTTCTGCGATTTCGTTTTCAATGAATTCTTCCATTGAAGGCTGTTCATTAAGCTGTTTTCTAAGACCTTTACCAACAACAATGTTAAGCGCGAGGTTTACAAGGAAAAGAGCAACGCCAACAAGGAAGCCGATTCCAATATTGCACTCTGTAACGATTCCGCCACCAAGAGTTGTGCAGATGCTTGAAAACTGTACAAAGAAGATTGCTGCAATTGCCCAACAAACTGTACTGATTGCGTTGAGAACAACGTTGAAAACGTATTTAAGCTTAATACCCGCAAGAAGAAGTACAAAGAAGTTGAGGACACCGCAAACAACGGCTAATAATAAAAGTACACAAGCGATAACAACCATAAGGGCTGCATCACCGACTACTTCACCGCCGATAAGCTTTAAAACACTACCGATGTCAGTTTCAAGAAGATAATCAAGCACAAAGGTTAAGAATGAAACTGTTTTTTCACCACTGTAAAATGGGAGTGTAAGTTTAAAACTGTAAAGGGGGAGCACCAAAGCTATGAGAGGTGCAAATGTAAGAATAAGACGTGCAATGCGAAGCTTTGAGCCAACTACCGCACTCTTAAAGTTTGCAAGTTTATAATGGAACTGTGCAAAAGCACGTTCTGCAGTATTTGCGTCGCTTTCAAGTCTTTCTTCCCATTGGTGGTTTGGAATGTTAGCTCCACACTTAGGGCATTCAGCCTTTACGTTCCAAATTTTAAGTTCACAGCCACATTCGGGGCATTTCGCTGCCATATAATCACTCTTTCTTTAATAGCAATAACATATTGTATTTATTCTACTACATTTATTTCTTTTTTGCAAGTCTAATTACATTCCATGAGAGAGGTTTAAGATTAACAGTAAGTGTTTTACCGTCAAACTGTGGTTTTTCTGCATTGAAAGGCTT
>Ga0233373_1000065_pt1 | contig 15233 bp, 7 predicted proteins | sample ElkDunMinimDraft_5_FD_180685 | JGI IMG/M metagenome (GOLD analysis project Ga0233373, IMG submission 180685) | Fecal eukaryotic communites from dung pellets of Tule Elk in California, USA - Elk Dung E0 | ecosystem: Host-associated > Mammals > Digestive system > Large intestine > Fecal | place...
CAATTTTCTTATATTTCAGGTCAACCTCGTTACCATTGCCAAAGTTTGCATATGTTGAAATATCATCAAATGAAAGTGTAAGATTAACCTTTTTACCTTTTGAGGATTCACCGATTTTTGTGATTGTTACACCGTCAACTTGCGAAGTAAAAGTTGTTCTTTCCCAATCACCTTTACTGTCAGTGTACCTTACACCAACTTGTGCAGTTTCGTAATCTGTATAACGAATATAGTTCTGTTCAATTCGGTTTGTTTGCTCAATTCTTAAAGCACCACCAGGATGGAATGCATAAACATCGTCATAACTTGCATCGTCGGTGATGTTTTCATTGTTAGCAATATTCTGCTTGACCGTTTCAAGCTCGTCAGATGTATTGGGGCAGTAACGCACATTTTTATTTGGAAGAATAAAGTGCATATTTTGATAAATGAGGGCGTCACTGTAAGGCGAACCACTTGTGATTACACCCTGTAATCCGTTACCCGAAATCATACCCTGACGCCAAGTGTCAGTCTCGTTTTTTTCATCGGATTTTAACTCATAGAAAAGTGAGGAATATGACATTTTGGACGTGTCAGAAAATGCTGAAAGGTGAGTTGAAATATCAACTTTGTTTTCACTTGCTTTTTTGAACACAAAAATTCCTCCAGTAATCAAGATTGCAACCACAAGTAAAATGCTTATGGCGATAATAATCTTCTTTTTCATAATAATTCCCCAATCCTTTTGAGTATGAAAGAATTGTATCACAAATTAGCTGTCATATCAATCACAAAGTTTTTGTCATATACGATGTTCTTTTCATTTGCTGTTGGTGATATATGAGTTCAATGAATTGGAATTTATCGTGATAAAATTCGTCAAACCCCACTTTATTAAACGTTCATTATTAAAATGCACCTCATTATTCATAACGAATATAATGAATAATGGAGGTGCAATATGAATGTTTTTGTCTTAATGGCATTGTTGGCAACACTTGGTACATGGTTTGTTACTGCACTGGGTGCCGCTATTGTCATTTTTTTTAAAACACCCAATCAAAAGGGATTAAATATAATGTTGGGCTTTGCCTCAGGCATTATGATTGCAGCAAGTTTCTGGTCGTTGTTGCAACCCGCAATAGAAAGAGCAAAGCTAACGTCGGACACACCCGCATATTTAGTGGCGACAATTGGATTCATATTTGGTGCGTTGTTTATGTGGGCATCTGACAAAATTGTTACATTTGCAAGAAAAAAGACTGACAATATACAGGAAAAAACCAATGAACGAATGCACCGCATAATTATGTTGATTTTGTCAATCACAATTCATAACATACCTGAGGGATTAGCGGTTGGTGTGGCATTTGGTGCATTGAAAGACGGGTACACAGCAGAAAATCTAATGGCGGCAATCTCTGTGGCAGTGGGAATAGGTCTGCAGAATTTTCCCGAAGGTGCGGCAGTTTCCGTACCATTAAGGCGGGAAGGCTATTCGAGAAAAAAGAGTTTTCTTTTAGGTCAGTCGTCAGGTATGGTTGAACCGATTGCCGGTGTAGTGGGTGCATTATTGGTAGTTTATGTTGAAACAATTTTGCCCTATGCGTTGTCTTTTGCGGCGGGTGCAATGATATTGGTTGCCGTACATGAACTCATACCGGAGTGTCAGAAAAACCAAAAGGCACAACCTTATTTAGCTACAATGGGCATTGTTATGGGTTTTGCCGTTATGATGTTACTTGACGTAATGCTAGGGTAGTGTGAAATTTATAATGCGTAATTTGGAATTCGTAATTGAAGGTGTGCGATTTAATTTGTAGGGGCGATTCACGAATCGCACGTTTCTTCTTTCGCCTTAGTTTTGCTATGTTGAGATACTCTTTCACAGAAAAAAACACTTGCTGATTGCAAGTGCTTTTTTGGCTAGGGTGGCAGGTTCGAATCTTTTACTACAAATAAAATAACAGTCCCAACTTAAAGGTCAGAACTGTTATTTTGGCTGGGGTGGCAGGATTCGAACCTACGAATGCAGCAGTCAAAGTGCTGTGTCTTACCGCTTGACGACACCCCAATATTAAATTGTGTTTTATACTCAAAACTCCGCCATGGTTTAGGCGGAGTCTTGAATTAGTGGGGTGGATAATCGGATTCGAACCGATGGTCTCCAGTGCCACAAACTGGCGCTTTAACCAACTAAGCTATACCCACCATATAAGTCAGCGCACTAAGTACGCTGATTGGCACGCTGAAAGGGATTCGAACCCCCGACCCTCTGCTTAGAAGGCAGATGCTCTATCCAACTGAGCTATCAGCGCATGTGGAGCGGGTGATGGGAATCGAACCCACACGACCAGCTTGGAAGGCTGGGATTCTACCATTGAACTACACCCGCAGTTCAAACAACGCTGATTATTTTAACATAAAGACCATTCTTTGTCAATATATTTTTTGCTTTTTTTATTATCATTATAATTAGTTTTTTTCTTGCTATTATTATGCCTTTTCTGTTATTATATTATATAAAGAAAAGGTGATTATATGAAAATAGTTGTTTTAACAGCTTTGGGTGTTGGTCTTGCAACATTGTTCGGTAGTGTTATAGGCTTTGCGCTCAAAAAAATTCCACATAAATTCAATGATATTGTATTGGGATTTGCCGCGGGTATAATGCTTGCCGCCGCGGTTCTTGGTCTTATTGTTCCCGCTGTGGATAGTGCAGAAGGCATTGGTGGTCTGCTTGTTGTAATTGCAGGAATAATTTGCGGTGCGCTATTTTTAAGCCTTATGGATAAAGTTGTGCCCCATATGCACCACATAACAGGCGTTGACAGTGAAACTTATGCTGAAAATACAATGCATTTGAATCGTGTGATGCTTTTTGTAATGGCAATCGCAATACACAATTTGCCCGAGGGTATTGCGGCAGGTGTAAGCTTCGGTACAGGTAATATTGCCGATGCACTGACAGTTGCAGGTGGTATTGCCTTGCAGAATATTCCCGAAGGTATGGTTATTATTGCTCCAATGCTTAATGCGGGAGTTAAAAAATCACGAGCATTTGTGATTGCACTCTGTACAGGTATTGTTGAGGTTATAGGCACAATGCTTGGCTACTTTGTGGTCAATATTTCAGTTGCAATCTTGCCGTTTGCACTCGCATTTGCGGGTGGCACAATGCTTTACGTAATTAGTGATGAAATGATACCCGAAACCCATTCTCATGGCTTTGAAAAGGGTGCAACATATTCACTTCTCGCAGGCTTCTGCGTAATGCTTGCAATGGATTTCCTTTTAGGTTAATTTAATAGGGACTTGCACAATTTTCCACCTCTTGCATATTATTTGCAGAGGTGGTTTTTTATGTTACTTTCATTATTGCAAAGCCTTTCAACAAATGTGCTTTATTTTATGTTGCACCTGTCAAATAACAACTCTTTTCCCAAGCCTTTAACGGCGAAAGAGGAGGAGGCAGAGTTTATTAAATTTCATCGTGACGGCGACATAAATGCACGAAATAAACTTGTTAATCATAATATGCGACTTGTGGCACACATAATCAAAAAATATTATTCTAATTATTCAGACCAAGAAGACATAATATCAATTGGAACAATCGGTCTAATTAAGGGCATCAATACATTCGATTATACAAAGGGTACAAGACTTGCAACATATGCTTCAAGATGTATTGAGAATGAGATTTTTATGCATTTTCGCACCCGTAAAAAAAATGCTAATGAGATTTCAATGAATGAGCCAATTGATACCGACAGCGAAGGAAACCCATTGACCTTTACCGATATTATTTACAGTGAAGAAACAGTTTTTGATGATGTCGAACTAAAAATGAACTCTGAAAAGCTTTATGAATACCTCGAAAATCTTGATGATATGCGAAAAAAACAGATACTTATAATGCGATATGGACTTTATGATACCGAGCCACTCACTCAACGTGAAATCGCAAAGCAACTTAATATAAGTCGTTCATATGTGTCCCGAATCGAAACTAAAGCGCTAGAAGAATTACGGGATTTTTTCGAAGTGGATGTGTAGATGATTTTACACACTGGAAATGTTTGACTTTTTTGTTTTATTATTTTATAATATTCTCAAACTTAAAGAGTTGAGAAAGGGGTAAATAAAATGAAAAAGATTTTAGCATTGGTAATGACAATCGTAACTCTTATGACAATTGTATTACCAATCAATGTTTTTGCTGCAAGTTTGACAACGGTTTATGAAAATGAATCTAATAATACTATGCAAACAGCAAACTTTGTGCAGAGAAATAGTAAAATTATTGGTAAGACTGTTGAAGATGATTATGACTGGTTTGAAATTTATTTAAAATATGAATCAGATATAAGACTTGTAGCTTACACAGATGCATATCTTTATATTCTTGAGTTGTATAATGAACGTGGTGTATGTATTGCTGATTATGAGCTTGAAACGATTGAAGGCGCTCCAGGCAAATATCGTCAGGTTATTAATGGTACATTTGAAACTGGTACATATTATATTAAGTGTTATTCTTATGCTGATTATACAGAGGACTATACGCTTACATTTGAATGCACTCCAAAAAATAAAGTGCATGAACATAATTACGAAAAAGAGGTTTGTGTACCAACTTGTTCAGAAGGTTATACAATGTACACCTGTAAATGCGGTGACTGTTATGTAACTGATTATATTCCTGCTGTTCATGCGTTCAACGCAGACCGCACTGTTTGTACATTCTGCGGATATGAAGTAGGTAAAGAAAACGGTTGGATTTATGAAGCAGACGGTAATTGGCATTGTTATGAAGATGGTGCTGTTGTAACAAATAAATGGTTTAAGGATGATAACGGCTGGAGATATGCTGACGAAAATGGTTTGGCATTGAGAAATACATGGCAGAAAGATAGTGCAGGTTGGTGCTATCTTGGTAATGACGGAGTTATGCTTTGTAATAAGTGGGTTGCAGACTCGGTTGGCATGTGTTATGTGAATGCTAGCGGTTATATGGTTTATAGTAAATGGATTAAGGACGACGATGGTTGGTGCTATGTTAACGGTGCAGGCTATAGGTCAACAAGTAAATGGGTCAAGGACTCAAAGGGTTGGTGCTATGTTGGTGCTGACGGATACATGACATATAACAAATGGGTTAAGGACTCAAAGGGTTGGTGTTATGTAGGTAATGATGGCTATATGGTTTATAGTCAGTGGGCTAAAGACTCAACAGGTTGGTGTTATGTTGGTGCTAATGGCTATATGACATATAACAAGTGGGTTAAGGACTCCAAAGGCTGGTGCTATGTAGGCTCAAACGGTTATATGGTTTGTAGCAAGTGGCTCAAATATGATGGTAGCTGGTATTTCTTGTGTTCAGATGGACATATGGCAACAGGATACAAGAAAATTGATGATGGTTTCTATTATTTCTACGGTAGCGGTAAAATGCTTGCTAATACAACTCATGGTAGTGCATATGTTGATGGCAGCGGTAAGCTTTCATCTGCAAATTTCCTTTATTTTGCAGGTAATGACTTCCGTTCAGAAAAAAGAGAATTTAACAATACTCGAGCAAGATGTGGCTATATTTATTTAAGTGCCGATTCTTCAGGGTCAGTATGTGTTATGTCTTATATTTTCTATGATTTGAATGGATATGAATATGAGATTTCCACACTTCACGATTTAGGTAGAGGTCAAAAAATTGTGAATGCTAGCGATTATTATAGTAATTTAGCTGATCGTTATACTGGAAACACTAAACTTTATTATATGAAATTAGCAACATCTGTAACAAGTATGGAATCTGGTGCTTTGAAGAACGGTTATTATCTCCATTCATCACATCCTGAATTTATATATTAATAGAATTAATTTTATAAACACACGGCGGAGTCATTTGACTCCGCCATTTCTTATGCAAATGGGAAATTCCCGATGCATTTGATAATGTAATTCTCGATTCAACTTGTTAGGGGAGCTGAGCGTGTTATCATATGAAGTACAACAGTAAATAAAAAACTATTTTAACTATTCAGACCTAGAAGATATAATATCAATTGTAATAATTAGTCTAATTAAGGGCATCAATACATTATAAAAAATTGACTTTTTAATTACATTGTCGTATAATCCACTTATACTCAAAAAGTTGTGAGAGGAGAAATAAAATGAAAAAGATTTTAGCATTGGTAATGATATTGGTAATGCTTTTAACTGCATTCCCAATTTGCTCAAATGCGGGCTTTGGAGATTCTCAAATTGAAGAAATTGAAGATAATAACACAAGTGGTGAAGCTAATGCAATCAATAGCGATTGTACGGTAACTGGCGTGTTGATGTGGTCAGATATTGATTATTTCGGATTTGTTCTTACAGAAAAAACGCAAGTTTCATTTGTGTGTGAATCCGATTCTAAAGAATTAATGGCTATAATTAAGAATGAAAATAACGAAACAGTTGAAATATCTACCGAAATGTCAACATTTACAGGCTTATCTACTGAAACGTTGAATTGCACCTTGCCTGCGGGTAAATATTATTTAGTTTTATTTAATACTGAGGCTGTTTTTGCAAATGAGTATGTTTTCTATTTTAATTATAATTCAATAACAAATCACACACACTCATACACGATTAGTTCTGTAGAGCCTACTTGTAATCAAAAGGGAAAAACAACTTACACTTGCTCATGTGGTGATTATTATGTTGGTAACTTGGTTGATGCTCTTTCTCATGACTGGGTTGATGGTATATGCACTATGTGCGGTCAAATGCAATTGCCAGAATCAGAGCATTCATATGCGAATAATACTGATGAAATCTGGACTCTTAGTAAACCAGGTGCACCATATGGTTCAATAACATTTTCTTCTAATACATACCTTGAACCCAATTATGATTATATCTATATTTATGATGGCAGTAATGCTTTGATTGGCAGATATACTGGCGCTCAACTTGCTTCGGAAACAGTATATTTTATTGGCGATACAGTCCAGATAAGATTCACATCGGATAGTAGCAATACATATTACGGCTTTAAAGTAGAATCGGTTGATTTTCATAATCATTATTCTGCTGGAAGTAATGTAGTAACAGAAGCAACTTGTGCGACAGCAGGTTTAGAAACAGGTGTATGCGATGCGTGTGATGCGTATTTTGAAAATGTTATTCCTATGCTCGAACACAATTTTGGAGAATGGATAATAACTGAAGATGCAACATGTGTTGCAGATGGTTCAAAATATAGAGAATGTATAAACTGTCACGAGATTGAAAATGCAACAATTAAATCATTTGGACATAATTATATTGATTATAAGTGCTTAATTTGTGGCGAATATACCACAGTTGAATCACCACATCCATATGAAAATGATATGAATCGATTATGGAATGTTTACAGAGAGGGTGCGACTCAACTTACAATAACTTTCTCTGCTAATACATTTGTTGAGCCAAACCGTGACTTTATCCTACTTTATGATGGCAATTTAGATTTGATTGGTAAATACACTGGCGACGAACTTGCAAATAAGACAATTATTGTTAATGACGATGTAATTAAGATTTGGCTTGAATCTGATTCCGCTAACACAGCATATGGTTTCAAGGTTGACAGAGTCGTTACTTGCGTTCATGAATTTGATGATTGGGTAATTGATGAAGCCTCAACTTGTACAACAACTGGTGTAAAACATAGAGTATGTCCACTCTGTGAAACAGTTGAAGAAGGCGTAGTCGATATGCTCAGTCACGATTATGTTGATAATTATTGCACTGTGTGTGGTCGTCATGCACCAGTTGAATCACCGCATCCTTATGCAAACAATATGGATGAAACTTGGGTTATTCATAAAGAGGGTGTAGACAGAATTTCGATTAAATTCTCTGATGATACATTTGTTGAAGATAACTATGATTTCATCTATATTTATTATGGCGATGATATTTTGTATGGTAAATATACAGGTTCATATCTTGCATCAAAATGGGCTTACATTGACAGTGATACGGTCAAGATAAGACTTACGTCTGATGGAAACTATACAAGCAATGGATTTAAAATAACCGATATTAATTTCCATACACATGAAACAAGTGATTTTGAAGTATTGTTAGAACCTACTTGTGAAGAAAAGGGACAGAGAAAAGGTGTATGCGATACTTGTAATGAGGAATTTGTAGGAGAAATTCCTGCACTTGGTCATGCTTTCGGTGATTGGATAATTGATGTAGAGTTAACTTGTACAGAAAATGGCGAAAAACATAAAGAATGTACTGTTTGCGGATATGTTGAACATAATACGACTGAAACTCTAGGGCATAATTATATTGACGGCTTCTGCATAAACTGTGGTATTGAAAAAATCATTCTCAATGGTTGGGTAGAAGAAAAAGGAAAATGGGCATACTATGTAGACGATGTTAAGTTAACAAACACTTGGAAAAAAGATAGTGTGGGCTGGTGTTATCTCGGTGAAGATGGTTATATGCTTCGTAGTCAGTGGGTTCAAGACTCAGTTGGCTGGTGTTATGTGAATGCTAGTGGTTATATGGTTTATAGCAAGTGGATTAAAGACGACAACGGTTGGTGTTATGTTAACGGTGCAGGCTATAGGTCAACAAATAAATGGGTTAAGGACTCAAAAGGTTGGTGCTATGTTGGTGCTGACGGATATATGACATATAATAAATGGGTTAAAGACTCAAAGGGTTGGTGCTATGTTGGTGCTAACGGATATATGGTTTACAGTAAATGGGTTAAGGACTCAGTTGGCTGGTGCTATGTAGGCGCTAATGGCTATATGACATACAACAAGTGGGTTAAGGACTCAAAGGGTTGGTGCTATGTTGGCTCAAATGGTTACATGGCAGTTAATAAATGGGTTAAATATAATGGAGATTGGTATTATATGAACTCAGAGGGCTACATGACTGTTGACCTAGTTCAAATTGATGGTAAAATCTATTATTTCAATGAGGACGGAACAATGTTCTGTAATGGTTACTATGGTAGTGCATATGTTGATGGAAGTGGTATAATTACTACTGCAAACTATGTTTATTTGGCAGAAATTGATGTTACCGCAGAAAGATTAGACTATCCTAGTACTCAAGTTGAAAGTGTATTTATGTATGCAGGTTTCGACAATTACGATTCATTCTGCGTTGTAACTATCATTAACTATCAAATTGGTAATTATGAATATAGTATTACCACTCTTCATGATTTTGGCAGAAATAGAACTATTGAAGACCCAGTAAATTATTATAGAAAACAGGCTGACCGTGTTGGCGGTGCAGAAGGTGCAGAATGTTTACTTTTAGGTTCTGAAGCAGGAATGCTTGCTTTAAAAGCCCTTGGTGAAGAAGGTTCTTACATTTCAGGCGATTATTTCAATTAACAATATAATAATTCTTATAAGGCGGAGTCATTTGACTCCGCCATTTCTTATGTAAATTAGAATTTTTCGGGATAAGTGCAAAATGCAAAACGCAAAGTGCAAAGTGTAGTGTCTGCGTTGCGATTGTATAAATAACAGGTCATTCTGAGGAGTGAAACGACGAAGAATCTCTGTTGAGTTTATCATTTGCTTTAATAGAGATTCTTCGTTTCACTCAGAATGACACATAAAATCAAAATGTCCCGACAAACCGCAATTTATAAGTGCGTTTTGTCAAAAACTCATTGTCCAACCATTATCGTTTGCATATAAAATCCTATATGTATATTGAAATAATGCACGAATTTTGTTATAATATTTCCATATTTTTACGCGAGGTATTCATTATGAGTAAAGTAACTGAAAAAATGTATGAGCATTTGGGTAAATGGGGTCCCTATTCAAAGAAATATAGCGGTATTTCAAGAATTGTTGACCATAAAACAGAGGGTGGTGTGCGTTTTGATTGTGTGGTAAGTCCCGCAATTGAAAATGCAGATTCACGTATGCCCAATGTTACCGTACCCGTTGGTGTTCATCCTTGGGAAGCAAAGTCAGACTACTCATTCTATTCATATCGCTATGACCTTGAATGGAAAGATAAGGTTTATGCCGATGTATCCTTTACCAAGCTCGATAGTGAAAGCATACTTGTGCGTACGGAGTTTGTAAATAATACCGACATTATGCAAATCTGTTTGCTCAATTTGTTTTCAGCAATTGAATATCCTTTTGTAAAAAAAATGGATTTTAATTTACCAGAAAAGCATATTTTTATAAAAGCGCTTGATTATAAAACCTTTGAATATAATACACCTCGTCCGTGGGACAAGCAGGTTATTGACGGTATGAAAAAAGGCGAGTTCTTTGATGATGTATTTACACAGCATAGAGGACTTGGCGACCGCGATAGCAATCGTTATATTCTTCCTGAATGTCCAAAACTTGGTGAAGAGGCGGGGGATAGAATCACTTACGAAATCAACGGTATTGAAGATTTCAAAAATCCTTTACTTACAATTGTCTATCAAACACCCGATATGTATAGTAGCGAATGGCTTTTAAATGGCGAAAAAATCACATTTGAAAGAGGCGGATACGGAAAACAATTCCAAATTCCGTTTAACTCAAATAAAATTGAGCTTGTATCATGTGGTACAGGTTCAATTGAATTTGACTTTCTTTGCGTTACTGAACAAGAAGATGATGATAATATTTGGGTTTCATATAAAAGAAATGATTATTATCCTAAAGTGGAAGAAACTGATGATAATGGAAAATTAGTTTCTTATAAATATGAGGGAGTCGATGATAAATTCTATGTAAAAACCTTTAATCCTTCAACTCGTTGTCGTAAATTCAACACTGGCTGTCTTGAAGATAGCCCAACGGCACGAATTTCACAACCTGACGAGAGCTTTCAGAATATGCTTGAAACCTTTTCAGGCTCATTCTCTGAAAAACACAGTGACTTAGGTTTTTATCACAATACAGTTGTGCATACTCTCTATGTTGAACCTCGTACAACTCATACTGAATATGCCGTTATTTCATTTGGCGAAACCGAGTACAAAACGGTTGAAGAATATGAAAAAATCTATGAAAATGCTTATAACTCACTCGAAAAATTCGACTATAATTTAGCGGGTAAAACCTATGAATTTTCAAACAGAATTCTTCGTGCTACCGTGTTTCAAAATACGGTTTATCCGCTTTACCGTAACGGTGAATACATTGTTCATCATACCCCTGGTAAACGTTGGGACTCGTTCTATACTTGGGATTCAGGATTTATAGGTCTTGATATGCTAGAATTCGCACCCCATATTGCAGACTATATTCTCGAAACATATTTAAGCGATAATGACCAGTGGGCATTTTTGCTTCACGGTTCACCTGTACCCGTTCATATTTATCAGTACCTTGAAATGTTAAAGAGAACAAACGATAAAACAGAACTTTTGAAGTATTATGACAGAGTAAAAATGTTCTATGATTTTCTTGCTGGTAAAATAAATGGCTCAACTACAACTAAATTTAAAAGTGGTCTTACAACTACTTTTGATTATTTCTATAATTGTAGCGGTATGGATGATTTGCCACCACAAAAGGCTATGTATGCTGAGAATAAACAAAAATATATGACACCTGTAATTTCATCATCACAGGTAATACGTTGTGCAAAAATGCTTTATATGGTTGCCGATTTATTGGGTAAAGAAGACGATATGGCAATATATCTTGAAGATATTGAAAGAGTTTCATCTGCACTCCAAAAATACTCTTGGGATGAAGATTGTGGTTATTTTTCTTATGTAATTCACGATGAAAATGGTGAAGCAAAAGAGCAGTACAGAACTGCAGAAGGTGAAAATCTCAATAAGACAATGGATGGTATTTATCCAATTATCGCAGGTGCAGTTACTGAAAGTCAGAAAGCTAGAATCCTCAGTCACCTTAAGAGCGACGACGAAATGTTCAGCCCTGTGGGAATCAGTGCCGTTGACAAAACTGCATCTTACTACATAACAAATGGTTATTGGAATGGTAATGTGTGGCTTTCACACCAATGGTTTGTATGGAAAACTATGCTCGATTTGGGTGAAACCGATTTTGCGTTCAAAATTGCAAAAACTGCCCTTGATGCTTGGAAACGTGAGGTTGAATATTCATATTACACCTTTGAAATGTTCAATATAACATCGGGCAGGGGCGGTTGGTTCCACAATTTCGGCGGACTCTCAACTCCTATTAACATTTGGACGAACGCATATTTTAAGCCTGGCACTCTTTCAACAGGTCTTGACACAATGGTTATATCAAATAATTTCAATGAAGATAAAACAGAACTTGTATGCGAACTTAAATACTATGGCAATAATGAAAAATATTCAGTAATTGCCGTTATGAATGACAGCTTTGATTATTCGGTTACTGTGAATAATAAACCTGCCGAATTCTCAATTCGTGACAATGGTATTATTGAAATAACTCTAAACGGAAATGAAAAGACTGCAGAAATTAGAATTGTAAAGAATTAACTGGTATAATCTTCAATTATTCTCTGCAAATCTTCAACGTTTTCAACACGAAATCCTTTTGAAAGATTTTCTCTATCGTGTGCGGGGAGTGAATAAACATACACTTCGTAAATATCAATGGGAATGGGTTCTTCATTTATAAAAACTGCAATTTTACCCTGATATTCTTTAATAGTGTAATAATCATTCTTTTGGATATATTTGTTTTCCTTAGGTGACACGTCTAAATTATCGTTGATGTTCATAAACAAATATCCCATTACAAAAACACAGACTAGAGAAAAAATAATCAGTTTTAAATGTTTAACTTTCATTGATAACTTCCTTTTCTTGTAGTAATCGATGATTAGGTTGCTGGAATGTATTTCTATTTTTATCAAAATTATTACAAATTATTAAAAAAAGATTAAAATATAAAAAAAGACTAAACATTTTCTTTTATTTGTGCTATACTTAATTTGTATAATTGTAAAATTGTGTTCATATGAACATTTTTATACAGTTTCGGAGGAAGGCTATGAGAAAAAAGACTCAGAAACAACGTGGCCCAATGTCACCAAAAAAGAAAAATATACTTACAATTTTGCTGGCGATTGCATTCACCGGCATTTTGACTTGTCTTATAATCGGTGGTTATGTAATTAACCATATGACCGATACGATAAACGGTGAACGAATAATGGACCTTGAATTCTATAAACAGAATCAGGACCAGACCACAATTATCTATGCTAAAGACGAAGAAGACAATTTTGTTGAATTGACAAAACTTCACGGTGAGAAAAATAGAGTATGGGTTGAAATGGAAAATATGTCTGAATGGATGCCCAAAGCCTTTGTTGCACTTGAAGACGAGCGATTTAACGACCATAAGGGTGTTGACTGGTTTAGTTCAACTTTTGGTGTTATAAAGTCAGCCGTAACAACGGGTAAGGTGAGAGGTGGCTCAACTATCACAATGCAGCTCATCAAAAACCTCACAGGTGAAAATGGCAGAAATATCAACAGAAAGTATTATGAAATGCTTTCTGCATTAAACCTTGAAAAGCATTATGAAAAAGACGATATTTTAGAGGCTTATCTCAATACAATTTATTTAAGCCATAACTGTTATGGTGTACAGACTGCTGCTGAAACCTATTTCGGTAAAGATGTTTCAGAACTTAATATTGCTGAGTGTGCGTCAATTGCGGCAATTACCCAAATACCTGCAGATTACGACCCATTGTGGCAACCTGAAAATAATAAAAAACGTCAAGAAGTATGCCTTTATAAGATGCTTGAGCAAGAAATGATAACTCAGGAGCAATATGACGAAGCGGTGGCTTACGAACTTATTTTCACAAACAGTGAAAAATATGTTGAAGAGAATGAAGAAAAAACAGAATCAGCAACAGATAATGAAATACAGAGCTATTATGTTGACTATGTTATTAACTCGGTTATCCGTGACCTCAAAGCACAGGGCTACTCAAACTATGAAGCAAATAAAATGATTTACTCTGGCGGTTTAAGAATTTATGCCGCAGTAGATTTGAGAATTCAGGATATTCTTGAAAGTGTATATGTTCAAAGAACTAATTTCCCAAGTGAGCGAGTAACAAATGCGGCTGAAAGATATCAGTCTGCAATGACCATTATGGATTATAGCGGACGAGTTGTTGCATTGGTGGGCGGTGCAGGTGAAAAGACTGAAAACCGTTCAAATAACCGTGCAGTAACCGCAGTTCGTCAGCCAGGTTCTTCAATTAAACCTTTGAGTATTTATGCTCCTGCTATTGAAGAAAACTATATCACATGGTCAACAAAGATTGTGAACTACGGTATCACATGGAAGGGCAGTCGTTGGCCAAATAACTATGGCGGAAATCCAGGCTCACCAGATAGTTATGTAACTGCACAGTACGCAATCGCAATTTCATATAATACTGTTCCCGCACAGCTTCTTATGAAAATGGGCTTTGATTTGAGCTATGACTATCTAACAGAGAAGTTCCATATCACAACACTCAATGACGATATTGATAGCCGTGCACCATCATCTCTTGCAACAGGCGGTACAAACGGCGGTGTAACAACACTTCAGATGGCTGCTGCATTTGCAACATTCGGTAATGGTGGTAAATATTATCAGCCATATTGTTACTATAAAGTTACTGACAGTACGGGTGAAAACATTATTCTACAGAATAATCCCGAATCAACTGCCGAGCAGGTAATTTCCCCTGAAACTGCATACGTTATGAATCAAATGATGCAGACAGTTATGTATGGCGCTGGCGGTACTGGTCGTGGTTATGCAGTTAAGAATTTCAGAACATTTGCAAAAACAGGTACTTCGAGTGATAACTATGACCGTTGGTGTGTAGCGGGTACTCCTTATTATATAAGTGCAGTTTGGTTTGGTTATGATTATAACAAAGAGGTTAAGGCAAGTGGTAACCCTGCAGGTCTTATCTTCAAAACTGTAATGGATAAGGTTCACGCAAACCTCTCTGCAAAGGACTTTGAAAAACACACTGATGATGTTGTTCAACGTGCTTATTGTACTGAATCGGGACATCTCGCAAGTGACGGATGTGCTTCAAAGGCTTCGGGTTGGTATAAAAAATCAAATCTTCCGCCCACATGTACAAATTGTGCAGTACCGGGTGTTACAACTGAAGAAACAACAACTCCTGTTGTAGATACACCACCTGAAACTCCTGAAGAAACGACAGCACCTGAAACAACAACTCAGGCGCCCGAAGAA
>Ga0233373_1000066_pt1 | contig 15200 bp, 16 predicted proteins | sample ElkDunMinimDraft_5_FD_180685 | JGI IMG/M metagenome (GOLD analysis project Ga0233373, IMG submission 180685) | Fecal eukaryotic communites from dung pellets of Tule Elk in California, USA - Elk Dung E0 | ecosystem: Host-associated > Mammals > Digestive system > Large intestine > Fecal | place...
GATAAGCATTAACTGCTTCAACTGTTTTTGCAAAATCATCATCTGTAATTTCTGCAAGGCAACGGTCAAGGAGTTCTTTTTCATTGTTGATTTCACCGAGAATTGTAACTACAACAAGGTCTTGAACATCATTTGAGCCATTCTCGTAGATGTCAGATAAAATCTTGAAAAGCTTCTTAATTGTTCTCTGGTCATTGTAACGGATTGTTTCCATAATATAACGATTTGCGTGATTTACAAAGAAATCGTCACCGAGAAATTCTGAATAAGTCTGAACATTGTCATTCAATGCATCTTTAAGTTCGGGGTAAAGTGCAGTAATACGACTTGCGAGAGTGTATGCGTCATAAGCTTGACCATTTTTTGCGGCAGTTTTAGAAATTGTAGCGGGTGCTTTTTTTGCAGCCTGTTTTGCCTTTTTGCCGTGTGATGTTACAACAGTATCGTTGATTTCGTTGCAAAGAGATTTGAGTGCACGTTCGTCACAATCTTCAAGGTCAAGCAGATTTGATTCTGTCTTTACAAATTCGCCATCAGTAACCTTTTCCATAATATCAAGAAGATTGTCGTGGCTGAGAAGACGGATTGTAAGGTCGCCCTTACTAAAATCAACATAAGCAGACTCATCTTCTTCGGTAACAGAAGTAACGAGTTCAAACCCATGTTCATTAAATTTTTCTGTACAGCCTTTTAATATGGCATTAAGAGCTTCTTTTCTTTCAAGCATTTCAGATACCTCTAATCAAAAAATATATATCTCATAAAGTATAACACATTTATTTTCATTTGTCATCAAAAATTTGTGAATATTATAATTGATTACTTAAATATATTGTGATAAAATATATATATCTATGGCTATGAGTCAGTTATGGAGTGAATTTTATGAAAAATGCTTTAATAATTTTTGGCGGTGTATCTTCTGAACATGATGTTTCTTGCGTTTCTGCATCATCAGTAATCAGAAATATTCCCAAGGATAAATATAATGTTGTAATGCTCGGAATCACAAAGCAGGGCGAAATGTTTCTCTATGATGGTGATTTTGAAAACTTGCCCAAGGACCAGTGGCTAGTTGATAAAAACCATCTTAAAAAGGCAATTATTTCAACTGACCGTGCTGACCGTGGTATTGTAGTTTTCAATGACAATGGTTTTGAAAAAATCAGAATTGATGTGTGCTTCCCCGTAATGCACGGCAAAAATGGTGAAGACGGTACAATGCAAGGTCTTTTAACAGTTGCGGGTATTCCATATGTTGGTTGTAATACAATGGCATCTGCAGTTTGTATGGACAAAGCAATGACAAACGCAATCTGTGACGTTAATGGAATTGCACAGGCAAAATGGAAGTACATAACAAAATATGACTTTGAACGCCGTGGCAGAGAATTCGCAAGAGAATGTGAAGAATATTTAGGTTTGCCCGTGTTTATCAAACCGGCTAATGCAGGGTCATCGGTTGGTGTTGTCAAAGCAAAGACTCTTGAGGAGATTCAACGCGGTCTTGACTATGCATTCAAGTTTGATTCACGTGTAGTTGTTGAAGAGGCAATTCTCGGTGCAGAGGTTGAATGTGCAGTAATGGGTAACGATGAGCCATTCGCAGGTGCAGTTGGTGAAATCGAGCCAAGTAATGAATTTTACGATTTTGAGGCAAAATATGAGTCTGATAGCGGACTTCATATTCCTGCAAGAATTGGCGAAGAAAAAATTAAAGAGGTACAAGAACAGGCAATTAGAGCATATAAGGCTTGGGGTTGTTCAGGTCTTGCACGTGTGGATTTCTTTGTAAGATATTCTGACGGTGCAGTGCTACTTAATGAGCCTAATACATTGCCGGGCTTCACAAATATCAGCATGTACCCCATGCTTATGGAAAAAGCGGGAGTTTCATACGGAGATTTGATTGATAAGCTTTGTACTCTTGCAATCCAAAAATGGGAAAAGGAATTTGAACAGTGAAAAAAGACGCATTAATAAGAATTATTAGCATGCAAAGAACTGAAAACGGCGACAATTCAGGTGAAATGACCGTTGTTGGTACAGTTACATACGGTGACGAGGAAAATATTATTGAATATATTGAAAATAATGAAGAAACTGGACCTGAAGAAACAACAATAACAGTTTTTCAAAATGATACGGTAAGTATTGTGCGACGTGGTCAGTTCAGCTCTGAAATGATGGTTGAAAAAAATGCCCGTCATCATACTTTTTATGTAACCCCTTATGGTGAACTTACAATGGGTATTTACGGAAATCAGGTTGAGTGGTCGAAAGACGATAACGGAGCAACTCTCAAAATGAAATATTCACTTGATTTCAATAATGGTTTTGTATCAGAAAACACTATGAAAATATATATCGAGGAGAAATAAGGATGTCAAAATTAGTAAAAAAAGCTACTAACGAATTACATACACTTATTGTGGATGCGCTTGGCAAAGCAGTTGCAAATGGCGAAATCCCCGCAGAGCCAATTCCTGCATTCAATATTGAAGTTCCTGCAAACCGTGATAATGGTGACTATTCATCCAATATCGCATTTGTATGCGCAAAGGTTTTTCGTCGTGCACCCAAAATGATTGCGGATATTGTTGCGAAGAATATTGACCTTGACGGCTCATATTTTGATTCTTGCACAGTTGCAGGTGCGGGTTTTGTAAATTTCACACTTTCAAAAGATTTTTATGCGGATATTTTGCTTGATGTTAAGGCTCTTGGTAAGGATTACGGCAGAAGCGATTACGGTGAAGGCAAGAGAATCAATGTTGAATTTGTTTCTGCTAACCCAACAGGACCAATGCATATGGGTAATGCTCGTGGCGGTGCACTTGGTGATTGTCTTGCGTCAGTTCTTGATATGGCAGGTTATGAGGTAGAAAGAGAATTCTACATCAATGACGCAGGTAATCAGATTGAGAAATTCGGCCTTTCACTAGATATCCGTTATCAGCAGATTTTCAAAGGCGAAGATGCAGTTGAATTACCTGAGGATAGCTATCACGGTGAAGACATTAAAGAAAGAGCGCAACAGTTTGCTGATGTTTATGGCGACGAATATATGAATAAGAGTGAAGACGAAAGAAGAAAAGCTCTTGTTGAATTTGCGCTTCCAAAAAATATCGACAATATGAAAGCTAATATGGCGAAATATCGTATCGAATATGACACTTGGTTTAAAGAAAGTCAACTTCACGATAGCGGTGCTGTTAAGGAAGTTATCGATTACCTTACAAACAAAGGCTTGACTTACGAAAAAGACGGTGCGGTTTGGTATAACAATATCAAGGTGCAGACAGAAATGCTCACTCGTCAGGGCAAATCTCAAGAAGATATTGACAAGCTTGAGCTTAAAGACGATGTGCTTATTCGTCAGAATGGTAACCCAACATATTTCGCAGCGGATATTGCTTATCACAAGAATAAGCTTGTTGCTCGTGGATTTGACAAGGCAATTGACGTTTGGGGTGCTGACCACCACGGCCACGTTGCTCGTATGAAAGGTGTTCTTGAAGCACTTGACCTTGATAGTGACAGACTTGATGTTATCTTGATGCAATTAGTTCGCCTTACACGTGACGGCGAGGTTGTAAGAATGAGTAAACGTACAGGTAAAGCAATTACACTTGTTGATTTGCTTGAAGACATTCCGGTTGACGCAGTTCGTTTCTTGTTCAATATGCGTGAGCCTGGCTCACAGATGGACTTTGACCTTGATTTGGCTGTTGAACAGTCAAGCCAAAACCCTGTTTACTATTGTCAATATGCAAATGCTCGTATTCACAGTATTCTTCGTAAGGTTGAAGCAGACGGAATTGCAGTTCGTGATTGCACAAAGGATGAGTTGAAACTCTTAACTGCTCCTGAAGAAATCGAACTTATCCGTCACCTTGCATCACTTACAGACGAAATCATAAATTCTGCAAAGAACTATGACCCTGCAAAGATTACAAGATATTGTATCGACTTGGCAACTCTTTTCCATAAGTTCTATAACGCTTGTCGAGTTGCTGTGGATGACGAAGCTCTTATGCAAGCTCGTTTGTACCTTTGCACTTGTGTTATGAACGTAATCACAAACATTCTTGAAATGTTCAGCATTTCAACACCAGAATCAATGTAAAATTCTTTTCACCTCCCTCGTCAGAGGGAGGTTTTTTATAATCGCGTCGCAGACCCGATACTTTGCACTTTGCGTTTTGCATTTTGCACTTTATTTCTGTATTATTATGAAAAATTTGCCTATAATACAATTATGACGATAATTTTCATTTTCATTGTCAATCTTTTGTCAAAATAACTATTGAAAAATTCTGGCAATAATTGTATAATTGCTAAGATAGGAATTATTCCGTTAAATTATGAAAGGAGTTTTCATTTATTATGATTAACTACTCACATGAAGTTGAAAAAATGTGCTGTGTAGCTAAAGGTCCTCATCACGGTCCAGCTCCAATTCCTGAAGAAGGAAAATGGGTAAAGGCTTATGAAATCAAAGATATTTCAGGCTTCTCACACGGCATCGGCTGGTGTGCTCCTCAGCAGGGTACATGTAAGCTCACACTTAACATTAAAGATGGTATTGTTGAAGAGGCTCTTGTTGAGACTCTTGGTTGCTCAGGTATGACTCACTCAGCTGCTATGGCTGCTGAAATTCTTCCTGGCAAAACACTTCTTGAATGCCTTAACACAGACCTTGTTTGTGATGCTATCAACACAGCTATGAGAGAAATCTTCTTACAGCTCGTTTATGGTCGTTCACAGTCTGCTTTCTCAGAAGACGGTCTTGTTGTTGGTGCTGGTCTTGAAGACCTTGGCAAAGGCCTTCGTTCACAGGTTGGTACAATGTTCTCAACAAAGGTTAAGGGCGTTCGTTATATGGAAATGGCAGAAGGCTATATCACAAGAATGGCTCTTGATGCTGATGACCAGGTTATCGGTTATGAATTCGTTAAGCTTGGCAAGATGATGGAAGATATCCGTCACGGCACACCTGCTGACGTTGCTCTTAAGAACAACACAGGTTCATACGGTCGTTTTGCAGATGCTGCAAAATACATTGACCCAAGAGAAGAATAAGAGAAGGAGGATACTAAAATGGCTAATGATGTAAGATTTGAAGGCAAAGAAAGAAGAATGGCTAAAATCGAGAAATGTCTTGCTGAATATGGTATTGCTTCTCTCGAAGACGCAAAAGCTCTTTGCGAATCAAAAGGTATCGATGTTGAAGGCATCGTTAAAGGTGTTCAGCCAATCGCATTCGAAAATGCTGTTTGGGCTTATACACTCGGTGTTGCACTTGCACTTAAATCAGGTGTAAAAACTGCTTCTGAAGCTGCTGCAGTTATCGGTAAAGGTCTTCAGGCTTTCTGTATTCCTGGTTCAGTTGCTGAACAGAGAGACGTTGGTCTTGGTCACGGTAACCTTGGCGCAATGCTTCTTAAAGAAGAAACAAAGTGCTTTGCATTCGTTGCAGGTCACGAATCATTTGCTGCTGCTGAAGGCGCTATCGGTATCGCTAAGACAGCTAACAAAGTTCGTAAAGAACCTCTTCGTGTTATCCTTAACGGTCTCGGCAAAGACGCTGCTATGATTATTTCAAGAATTAACGGTTTCACATATGTTCAGACTGAGTATGATTTCTACACAGGCGAACTTAAAATCGTTAACGAAACAAAATATTCAGACGGTGAAAGAGCTGCTGTTCGTTGCTACGGCGCAAACGATGTTCTTGAAGGCGTTGCTATTATGAAGAAAGAGGGCGTTGACGTTTCTATCACAGGTAACTCAACTAACCCAACTCGCTTCCAGCACCCAGTTGCAGGCACATATAAGAAGTGGGCTATGGAAAATGGCGTTAACTACTTCTCAGTTGCTTCAGGTGGTGGTACAGGTCGTACACTTCACCCAGACAACATGGCTGCAGGTCCTGCTTCTTATGGTCTTACAGACACAATGGGTAGAATGCACGGTGATGCACAGTTTGCTGGTTCATCTTCAGTTCCTGCTCACGTTGAAATGATGGGTCTTATCGGTATGGGTAACAACCCAATGGTAGGCGCAACAGTTGCATGTGCAGTTGCTGTTGAAGAAGCAAGCAAATAAGCCTTGATATATAAGGTTTTGTGAGCATCTTTAAGACTTTTGCAGTTTTGTAAAATCTTAATTTTGTAAATTTTAATAAATAAAAAGTTAGACACATCATTTTGGAGTTTTCCATCGTGATGTGTCTATATTTTTTATATGAAATGTGAGGTATTTACAATGCAAAAATTGAAGATGAAAACAACAAATTCACTAACTTTTGAGGAAGGCTGTAACAAGTATTTAGAATACTGTCGGCAACGGAATTTAAGACAGGGAACGATAAATCATTACAAACAAAGTTACACACAGTTTTATAAATTCTTTGACCCTGAAACACCAATAGAAGAAATTGACCAAGATGCATATAAGAGATATGTTCTGCATTTGAAATCAACACTTAATAATGATGTCAGTATCAACTCATACTTGCGTGATTTTATTACTACATTGCATTTTCTGATGAATGAAGGATATATTCCCTATTTTAAAATGAAGTCAATTAAGGTCGATAAAAGTCACATAGAGACTTATACGGAAGACGAACTCCAGTTATTACTTAAAAAGCCCAATATTAAAAAATGTAAGTTTATGGAATATCAATGTTGGGTAATGACGAACTTCTTGTTTAGTACGGGTGTAAGACAAAGAAGTTTAATGAATATCAAAATTAAAGATGTTGATTTTGACAATAAGGTAGTTTATGTGAATGTCACTAAAAACAGAAAACCACTTATTGTTCCGTTAAATCAAACTATGACAAATATTCTGTCTGAGTATTTAAAGTACCGTCAGCATAAAAGTCAGGATGATTATTTGTTTTGTAATGTTTTCGGGCAACAGTTAGTTAAAAGCACTTGTTATCATATTCTATATGACTATAACAAAAAACGTGGGGTAGAAACTACTGGTATTCATAGGTATAGACACACATTTGCTAAACAATGGATTTTAAATGGTGGTAATGTAGTTTCTTTATCTCAACTGTTGGGACATTCAAGTTTAGAAATTACTCAGAACTATATTCATCTTTTAGTTAGTGATGTAGCAAAAGATGTCAACGAAACGAACGTTCTGGAAAAGTTCTATCGTAGAAGTCATATTTCATTATCACAAAGCTACAAATAACAATATCATAATATGATAATAGTATTTAGTTATATAAAGTTTGTAATTATTCCATATTTTTCAATTTGTTAAAGGCGATAATATAACTTTCAAGGCGGTCTGACTCTAAGTCTATTAACAAATCATTATCTAATACATCTGTTATTATTAACTTTGGATAATCACAACTATATTTTCCTTCAAAGAAACCTTTTTCTAATGATTTTATTAGATGAAAAATCTCTTGCCAATGATAATAGCCAACTCCTCTTTCCTTTTCTTCCATAAGTGACGAAAAATAAAGAAAGTCCTCTATTTCTAAAAATAATTTACTGATTTCTTTCGGAATTAAACTATCTTTATGATATGTAGTCAAAATGAGGTAGGTTTCTTTTAACAGAGTCTGCATATCTTCAAGTGAGAGTTTTTTTAATTCAAAAACAGTATGAGTCCTTTCTTGCCATTGACTAATTATATTGTTTATTTTTTCAAGTTCCATTTGTTTTTCCTTTCATCGTCTTTTATATTCTTACAAAACTAACAGCGGCAGAAGTTCTGCCGCTATTGTTTTTTGTTAACTATACATTGCTTGAGTGTATCTATTTGTTATAGTACTCGAAATTCTTAATGTTTTGTTTTAAGGCTCATCAATTATATACTCAAACCCTTTACACGTAACAAACAATCTCTTTCTAATTTTAAATAGTGAATAAAAGAGTTCATACTTTTTAAAACATAAAATGGCGTATTCGGAACAAGAAGGGACACATTTGCATCTTCTTCTTTTTTCTTCACTGGCATAGTGTTGATAACACTCAACAATTTTTACTGCTAACAATCGGCCATATGATTCTAATATAGCAACAATATATAATAGCAAAATAGCAGTATTTATCCCCAAATTAAAAGGAGAAATCACAAAAAGTATAACAACAAAGCCCCCCACGAGAACTAACAATATTGTTATATACAACAACACCATAAAATTTGTTGTTTTTGGTTGTGAAAGAGTACGCCGTTGTTGATATTTTTCTAATTCTTTTTGTTGGTAATAATGTTTAAGATATTCTTCCCACTGTAAATCATCCATAAAACCACCCGATGTTATTTATAATTAAAAAATATACCTCTTTAATCGTAGAAAGAGGTATATTTTTATCTTGTTTTTGATTATTTACCTATAGTAACGCATCCTGCTTTATTAGGCATAGTATATGATGGGTCAAATTTTTGAATTTTAGCTACATAATCTTCTGGTTTGATACCGTTATATTTGTAAGCATAATAAGTTCTTTGTAAGGATATAGCTTCTTTCCAAGGTTCAACTACCAATTGCATAAATACAGCATCTGTTCCAAATTCATTTTTTATAGCGGTGCCTAATGCATAAAGACCCAAAACACCACCTTCAATAGTATCAGTGGTTGTGGAAAGGTGTTTTGCGAATAGATAACGAGTAATTGGGGTATATGCCTTTACCATTGAAGCCAAAACCGTGTATTTTTCAGTTTCGTCACCCTCTGAGTTTTTGACACATCTAATAGCTTTTTCCAAGCAATTTGTCATAGCCTTGAATGCGTTGGCAGCTGAAGCACCATCGCCTTTTTTACTTAACCCCTTAAAGCCAAGATACGCGGCAAAAAACTCTGCTTCTGCATTATCAGGGTTTGCTTCATGCGCTTGGTAGTAGTGAGCAAGAGTATATTCAAGATCTGCGTTCGGATCTGAAAGCAATGCTCTTGCTGCGGTCAAAAATTCTCTTTCTTGTTCATTCATTTTTTATATCCTCCTAATATCCATTTTAAAGATAGCCTCTTTAAAAATTATTTTATCTTGGCCTGTAACTTGCACAATTAGGTCTGGTAAAAGCAACACTACAACGCGTTGCTAATGCACAAGTATTGCATTGACGTCTTGTTGCACTATCTTCTCTCGATTTTCTATCAAGTTCTGCTTTTGCTTCTCTTCTGCGCTCTTCTTCTCTACGTCTGTTTTCTTCGTACTGACGATTACGTTCTTGTTTTTCTCGAAACTCTTTTTCTTCTTGATAATGGCGTTCTTCTTGACGTTGGCGTTCTCTTTCTTCATATTGGCGCTGACGTTCTTGTTGTTCACGGAATGCCTTGTCTTCTTGGTAACGACGTTCTTCATCTTGACGACGAAGTTCTTCTTCGTGATGTCTTTGAGTTTCTTTTTCTCTTTCGAGTTGAAGTTGTCTTTCGCGGTATACTATATCTTCGTAAAGGTTGATAGCTTCTTTCAAATCGTCAGCTCTTCCGCTCTTAAGAAGGTCTATAATAATGTCAACAGCTGGCAAATATTCAGTCGTCAAAAGGTCGTTGAGCTCGGCTAAGTCATTAAGCACAGGTGTAAATTCTTCGTTATTTATTTTCTCAACTTTTGCCTGTCTTTCAGCCTCAAGCTTTTCACTGATTTCGAGTTCCTCTTTCACACTCTCAAGATATATTTCTCTCCAGTCAGCATATTTCTTTAAAAATTCCTTACGGACAAGAATATAGGCATTGCATTCATCTTCATAAAGTTTGATTGTGTTTTTGTATTGCTGCTCAAGTCTTGCAATTTCTGTGTCGTACTCAGCCTTAGCCTCTGCTTCTAGCCTGTCTTCCACTTCTTTTTCTTTCTTGCCCAAATATTTTCCACCGAAAAAGGCCGCGGCTCCAAGCGCCGCAATAATTAATATTGGAGGCAGTTCTTGGAGAGTAGCAGTTCCAAAAATTGCACCAAGTAGGAAAAAGATACAAACACCTAATCCAATATTTGATATAAGTTTAAACTTGCTTTGCTTCTCCCTGCTCTTTCTGGTATCAGCACCCTTATATGTAGGCTCCTTGTATTCGGCAGGTTTTTGGGGGTAATATGCAGTATCATAGCATTTAGACATATACTCTATCGCATCGGCAGCGGTATGGTCAACATCATTTTCAAGTAACTTGAGGACTTCTTCGTCATACTCATTATTAAGTTCAAGGGGAAATTTAGGCACCTTAACCGTACGTTCGTAATTGTCTTCCGGCTCAAAATCAAGCATTTTTTTCTTTATTGCTAATGCTTTTTTGTGAAGGGCCGAGATATCCTCTAATTTTATTATCAATTCGTTCTTTGTTAAATCCACAAATCATCAACCTTTCAAATTTTAATTATTAAAGTATTTGTTAACTTAATTATATTCTTATAAAACTAATTTGTCAACCTTATAAAAATGACTAATTAATAAAAAGTGTGCTAACATATTCTTATAAGACTAAGTTAGGAGGTACTATATGGACATTAGTAAAAGACTAATCAGTTTGAGAAAACAATGTGGTTACACACAAAATGGACTTGCTGAGAGAGCCGGTGTTTCACAAACTCATCTTCGTAGAGTTGAATTAGGTCAAGCTGATATTACAGTCGGTCATTTACAACTTTTGTGTGATGCTATGAGTATCTCGTTAAAAGACTTCTTTGAAGAAAAATCTGAAACAGATGAAATATCTTCAGCTTTTTCTAATCTTTCACCTAAACAGCAAAAACTTTTACTTGCTTTTCTTGAGGATTTGGGAAATAAGGATTAATAGGTCAGGAAGTTTGTAATTTTAGTTCACTCTTATACTTGTAGTAAGAGTTTCTTGAAATCTTACAAAGGGTTATTACTTCTTTATCACTAAGTGTGCCTCCAAATTCCCGGGCATGCTTTTTTATTATCTCTTTGCATTTAATAGACTTTTCAGTCGTTAGTGTTGTTCCTTTTTGTAACCCTATCTTTTTTCCGTTCTTTTTGCTTTCTCTCATACCCTGACTAATTCTTGTATGTAAATCTGTAACTTCTTTTTCTGATTGAAGAAAGGCAGATTTTATTTGTTCTTCAGCAAGTGCCATAAGTAGATTGTTTATAAGATTAATGTTACCGGTGAAATAATCGTCGATTGCAGTATTACCGGTTTGAACTGAAATTTCTAAAAGATTGGTTTTAGTTGAGTCGAATATTGATGTGTTAATAAGAGGTTCGTTAATAAAGATTAAGTTGATTCCGGATTCATATAAGGTTTTATAGTCTTTGAATCCTTCGTCGGCATTACGAGACATTCTTGAAACACTATCAAAGACAATGGTGTCACCAAAACTAATATGTTTCATAAGTTTGTCCCATAAAGGTCGATTCTGAGTTGTTCCGGTATAGAACTCTTTTATGAGTATTGCCTCTGGATATAGTTCTGTAATATTAGTGACCTGTCGTGTTATTCGTTGATGTTTTGTACTGACTCTGCAATAACCGTAAATTATAATGTTCACGTCCTTTAAGTATTAAAACAAACTTTACTTAGTTTCGATACTTATATTATGTCGTGTTTTGTTTGATTTGTAAGCGCTTTTGATACAACTTTTTTAAACTTTCTTTTGATACTTATTTTATATAAAAATTATAATAAAATTACATTAATACAAACTGGTGGTTGAAAGGATTGAGGTTATATGACAAGTTATAATTTTGTAAATTATGAATCCTTATATGAAGAATTTTTAGAAAAATATCTAGGGACTGAATACAAGATAGATGAAAGAGAATATAAAATAACAAAACTCGAGGCTACTACTATTGATGAATATATATCTCTCTTGAATGATGGTTATATTAATGTTGAAATTAGAGAAAATTTGAAAAAGTATTTAGTGGAATTAATAGAGGACAAGTGGTTTCAACAGTACCCAATGTTGCGTTGGGCCTATGCAACAAGGCTTTTAAATGGTGATGGATGCAAACAAAATATTAATCGTGCTATTGATATATTATATCCTTTGAGTACGGAAGGTTATCCGGGTGCTATGTGTGATATGGCCGATTGCTATTATTATGGAACAGGAGTAGAAAGGTCTTATGAACGGGCTATATTCCTTTGGATTGAGGCTAGCAAAAAAGGTCATCACAAATCACTGTGTAAGCTTAATCATGAATATGAAATGAAACGTTATAAAAATCTTTCTGATGAAATACGATTATTCTTTATTTATGAATTGTTTGTAGCTTCAGTTAAAGAAAAAGGTATTGATGTTCAAAACTCAAAAATAGATATATCTGGACTTGGAGAAGAGGAACAAAAGAGAATAAAAAGATTTTATAATGAAGGGAAAAAACTTCAAAAGGCTATTTATGAAAAGGCGAAACACGATGAATTGTTCAAGTTGTTTTTGGATTATATTGACTAGTTTTGATAATTTGATGTTAGAATAAAATGGCATTAAATGAAAGTAAGGTGTTTTATATGGCTTGTTGGAAGAATAAACCTAATACATATAGTAAATGGAATTTTATTGAAATCCCAGAAGGAGACCATAGAGTTCAAATATGTAATGTTGTGGTAGAGAGATTCTCAAAAGGGAAAAAGTGTTTTGAAATTACACTTAAAGTTTCTGGTCATCATGGTAAGATATGGCATCATATTTGGTATGACCCTGAGAAGACTGTTGAGTGCGGTAAATCATTTTATCCGTTTTTTTATTCATTTGAAATAGATGACCATGATTTAAAGCATTATAAAAAGTGGATTGGAAAATACGGAGCTATAAGAGTTAAGCACATTGAATATTCAGAAGGATATGAAGCAAGAATTGTCAGTTGTCTTTATGGTGAACAAAAAGATAAACTTACACCTTGGAGTGAAGGACCTACTGATAAGTGTTATGATTATTGTGTTTATAATGATAACTCAATTTTTTAGACTAAAATAAAAAGAACTTGAACTACAATACTTATAAATGTAGTTCAAGTTGATGTGATGAAAAATGTTTATATAAATTTGCCTTTGTATAGTATCTTATGAGTATATTTATGACAGTATGATTTTATCTTCATTTAATTTAGCTTATTTTATATGTGTCTTGAATGATAAAAATACGGGGAGATAATTTTATGATTTCATTAGAAGAAATATCCAATAGACTAAAAAACAAGAGTGATTATGGCTTTACCGTAAACAAAGAGAGTTGGACGCCCAAAAGGGAAGATAACTATATATTACCCGAATTCAGTATTAATGAAAGCTCAGCTAAAGGGGCTGAGACAAAACTTAAAAACAAGTTGAGTAAGGTTTTGACTTTTATTGATTTGATGAAACATAAACGTTTTAAAGAAGGATGTACTATCATACCTATCAGTGTTACAAACAAAGATTTTCTTGCTATTTGGGAAAACGAAATGGGTGTTTCACGAGCTATAAAATATATGATACAAATTGGTTTAATAAGTGTAGAAAATGAAAAATATCAATTCGGTGCTTATTATGAAAAGGACAATAAAAGTAAATCTTATCGTTATTATAAAGAAAACGAAGATAAGGTCAAGGTGTATTGTGAAGAACACAATATTGAAATGTTCGTAGTTAAAAATAAGGTTTATTCTAATAAAGACATAAAAAATATTCATTCCGATATTGATAGGTCAAAGGTTCGTTTTACATCTAGAATTAAACTTATAAAACCCGTTCAATTAAGTAAGACTGAGTTTGAAAAACAACTTACTTTATGTTTATATGAGAACTATCCAGGTCTTAAATTTCATATTGTAAAGGCAAATGAAATTAATGAAAAATATTATAAAGACTATCCAGAGTTTCGTATTAGATTTCAACCCAATTTTACTTGGTCTGACGATGGTATGTATGTAAGCGGTATAGGTATTAGAGCGACGAACTCAATGGTTAATATCAAAAAAGAAAATCGAACTGAGATTTTAAACGAATATGGTTTAACACTTGAAAAAGACATTAATGCTTCTGTTCCATGTATGACATTGTCATTGAATAGTGGTCATTGGATTGACGAATCAGAAGATATGTACGAGCTCATATATCGAGTTATGGAGCCTAATGGTGAGTTTAGTCTTTTTATAATCTTCTTCAAAAAATGCTCGCAATCCTTCTAAAAAATATTTATAGTCAAAGGTCAAATCTTTTTGTTCGTTTGTTAAATTAATTATTCTTTCAAGTTCATCATATTTCAAACTACCACTTAAAAGCTCTAATGTGATATGTGCACCTGCATCATTGTTGTTGTGAATTGAATTTAATTTTCCTGTTTTGGGGTCAACTGCATACAAAATTACACCGGTATTTCTAAATCCATAACCTTGAACAAGGGTAGGTGTTTTTACTTCCTTCTTTTTTGCTGCCCTCATTGAAACAATCTCGTATATGTCATAAAATCGCTCAAACCAAGAATCAATGTGATTGTAAATGGTTTGTGCGTCTATTTCCAAGTTGTTTTCAAGTGGGAAGAAATCAATCATAACTCTCTTAACTAATGAATTTCCTTTTGGAAAAGACATAGTTTGTCCCCATTTTGTACATCCAAAAGCATCTTGTTCATTTCCAGATTTCATACCACTTATAGGACAGACAAGACCTGGAATTACATGGTTTTCGGTTTTTAACTCTCCGATATTTTGAGCATTGATAAAGTCTGGAGACAGTTTAGGAAACAATATTTTCCCCACAATATTGTCTAAATGTATTTCAAATTCCTTTCCTATAATGTCACTATCGCAGTCTAGAGGATGTATCAATTCATAGTCTCCTAAAACTCGTATGGTTTTTCTAACATTAGCTTTCATAGTTTTCTCCAATCACTTTTTTAAAATTATAACATATGCTAAGAATGTTTTCAATTTCAAGCCATTTAAATATAAATAATAATTAAATTAATCAAGGCTACTTACAAATCAATGAAAACACGATACAATGTAGTCAGGAAAATTAAAAATGATGTGTTTAGTTTGATTTGTTATAGTTTCACAAGTTGTTGGTTTGCAAGGCTTTGGGGGCTATGTTGAACAATATACTGGTACTATTCTATTTCAGTATGCGTTGAAATGATGGGTCTTATCGGTATGGGTAACAACCCAATGGTAGGCGCAACAGTTGCATGTGCAGTTGCTGTTGAAGAAGCAAGCAAATAATCCTTGATATATAAGGGTTTGTAAGCAACTTTAAGATTTTTGTAGTTTTGTA
>Ga0233373_1000068_pt1 | contig 15092 bp, 20 predicted proteins | sample ElkDunMinimDraft_5_FD_180685 | JGI IMG/M metagenome (GOLD analysis project Ga0233373, IMG submission 180685) | Fecal eukaryotic communites from dung pellets of Tule Elk in California, USA - Elk Dung E0 | ecosystem: Host-associated > Mammals > Digestive system > Large intestine > Fecal | place...
TCATTGAAGAACGCAAGGAAGCAGAGAACCTGCAAGCCATGGAGCAAATTGTTGCACTGACAGAAATCGATGATGACCATTTAGCTTCAAGAATGTACGATGACATAGAGATGATTGTAGTTCGAGACAACAACTCATTGGATATAAAATGGAAGTTTGATGTTGACTACAGCAATAGCTACCCGTAATGTAGAAACCGGCAGAAATTCTCCGGTTTCTATTATTTTTTGGGTTCTTGGTGTTTTTATACCTCATTCTATGCCTTTTTCGAAAAAGGCAAAAAGCCCCAAAAACTCTGTAAAATAAAGGATTTTTAAAACTCTTGGTGAATACTTGACACGTGGAGATGATTTGGGAAGGGTTGTTATTCCGAAAGAGATTCGTCGCACTATGCGAATCCGTGAGGGAGACCCGTTGGAGATTTACACTGCGTCCAATGGTGAGGTTATTTTCAAAAAATATTCGCCCATCGGTGAATTATCGGAATTTGCGGGACAATACACCGATGTATTGCACAGGGCTACTAATTTACCCGTAATGATTACTGACCGCGACCACGTTATTGCCGCATCGGGCACTACTCGAAAAGATATGATTGACAAAAGAATTTCCGTTGATTTAGAAGACCTTATTGAGCGAAGAGAAAACTACATTGCCTCACCCGATGTTAAGGCATTGTATCCCCTCAGTGACAATCAGAGTGAGGCTGGAATTGCTTTCCCGATTATTGGCGGTGGCGATGTTGCCGGTGCAGTGGTGTTATTGCTTAATCCTGATGGTAGTATGCCCTCACAGACTGAAATTAAGCTTTTGTCAGTTGCGGCATCTTTCTTAGGAAAACAGACTGAAGAATAATTTGCAATGCGTAATTGTGCTTTACGATGCGATTTTAGACCGATAGATTTGAATTTGACGAATTCTTTTTTGTAGGGGCTGGCGTCCCCGACAGCCCGTTTCAAAATTACAATCAAATTGCAACGGGTCGTCGAGACGCCGACCCCTACGAAAAAATAAAGTCACCCTAAACGTAGTGAAGGGTCTCACAAATTGAAATTCTTCGCTTCGCTCAGAATGACACATAAAATCAAAATATCCCGACAAATTCCAATTTATGCACAAAAAAAGACCTGACTCATTGAGTCAGGTCATAATTGTTTAATGAATTAATATTCAATTTTGTATTCTGTGATAACCTGAATACCAACTTTTGCATCATTAACTGTTACAAGAACAAGCTTTGCATCAAGACCAAGAATGCAAGGAGCATTAATGTCAAGTGCGATAAGGTTACCTGTTGCCTTGTCAATTGTTGCCGTTGCAGTTACATTTTCATAAGCAATATTGATATTGCTAAGAGAAAGTCCTGGCACAGAACCGATAGCACCTGTAATCTGACCTTCTTCAATAACGCCAGAAATTGAACCTACACCGTCAGCATTTGCCTTTGGATTTGTAGCATCTTTTGCAACTACTCTAATAACATATGTATCGCCTTTATCTGCACGTTTGATTTCTTTAATTCCGTTAAGAGTGAGAGCACTTGCATCAGGAAGCTTTTCTTTTTCCCATTGCTCATTCTTAACTTCGATAGAAGCTTCGTCCTTAGCCATAAACATACCCATAAGAGAAGAAGCAACATCTGAAAGTCCACCTGCTTGAACAATGCCCTTATAGTTAATAGCACCGTCTTTTACACGGATAACAGATTTTGACTTTGTTCTAGCATTAGCAACAGCTGTTTTATACATATCAAGAATTTCCTGATTAGCATTTGCTGAATCTCCAGAAGGCTTATCAGTATTAGCATTATTGTTGCTGTTGTTGTTACTATTGTTATTGCTGTTATTGTTGCTATTATTATTGTTACTATTATTGTTTGCAGTATTATCAGAATTGTTATTTGCGTTATTATCTGTTGAATCGCTTGAGTTATCTGTTGATGGAGTCTGTGAGTTATTGTCATCGCCCCAATCAGTTGAGTCATTACCGCTATCAACCGAATCATTACCTGTTGAACCCTGATTATCTGTGTCTGCTGAAGTTGAACCGCTCATAGCAAGCATTCCTGTACGAGTATATGCAATTGTTGATGCACAGAATACCATTGCGATTGCGAGAGAGAAAGCAAGAACCTTTAAGAAAGTAGTTGCAAACTTTTTGTTTTTCTCAGCCTTTTTTTCAAGCTTTGCTTTATATTCTTCGGGTGTGTATTGTTTTTTAGCCATTTTAGAATACCCCTTTCAATATTTTCACCTTATTAGTTTAAAACAAAATCGACAAAAAGTCAATATTATTCTTAACTATTCTGCTAATAGACAAAAGAAAATAATACAAATGTTAACAATTTTTGAATTCTATTGTAAAATCAATATAAATTATGGTAAAATATTCATTAATGTGATGGGTGATGAATATGAACGGACGTAAAAAAACAATTAACATAATTATTATAGTAAGTATTGCAATACTCTGTATTTCTGTGGCTGTTGTGGGAGTTATTTATTACAAAAACCGTACGACCCCTACTTATAATCCATCTACCGAAACAACTGCAACCACAACAGAGAGTACTACTCAAACTACTATTGAAACCACTACCGAAAGTACAACAACTAGCACCACTGAGAGTACTACAAAGCAGACTACCACTACAACTACTACCAAAAAATCGACCGATAACTTCTATGATTCTGTTACATATCGTTCACCTAACGCAAAACCCGCTGATATTAACAAGCACGGCAGAGAATTAATGTTGCTTAACAATAATTACGAATTGCCTGAAAATTTCAAATGGGATTTAGTCGATTTTAAAACAGGAAAATCTGTAAATGCATTGACATTGAACGATTACCAAGTAACCGCCGTTGATAGAATGGCTTATCAACCATTAAAAGACCTGCTCGCAGCCGCTGAAGAAGACGGAATATCAATATATGTTTACTCCGCATACCGCAGTATGCAACGTCAGGATAGAAACTTTACCCGCTCTGTAAATAATCTCATAAATCAGGGCTATTCTAAAGAAAAAGCAATTGCAACAACAAATACTGTAAGGGCATACCCTGGCACAAGTGAGCACAACGCAGGCTTTGGCTTTGATATTATGCCAAAAGGTAAGGTTATTCTTAACGAATCATTCGCAAACACAAAAGAATTCAAATGGCTTATAGAGCATATCGAGGAATATGGTTTTATTCTTCGTTATCAAAAAAATAAAACAGATATAACAGGTTTTTCTTATGAGCCATGGCATTTCCGCTATGTAGGTGTTGAGCACGCAAAGAAAATTAACGAATTAGGCTATTGCCTTGAAGAATATATAGAATTTTTAGAGATGTGATTATGAAAAAGTTTAAAGAAAAATTAGCAACAATCAGTTTTTTTACAAAATTTGCAATTTCAGGAATGTTTGTGGCAGTTCCGAAACTTCACAAATATGAAAAACTTGCAAAAGAGGGCAAAATTGACAACCTTGCAGCAAAAGCATCAGAAGTGGCACGTAAATGGTCGGACTACTGCCTTGGAGTTGCAAAGGCAAAAATAACAGTTAACGGACTTGAAAAAATTCCTCAGGATGAGCCAGTGTTGTTTGTATCAAACCATCAGAGTTATGCTGACATTCCCGTGCTTATATCTGCATTACGCAATTGTGATTTTGGTTTTGTTATTAAAGACACTATGGCAGCACTCCCCCTTATCAATCATTTCGTTGAGCCTTTACGTTGTGCTCCCATAAATCAATCGGACATTCGTCAATCAGTTACAGCTCTTAATCAAGCCGCTGAAAATATTAAAGACGGCCACTCAATGATTATTTTTCCAGAGGGACGCAGAGAATTCACAAATATGCCACGTGTTTTCAAAAATGGTGCATTTAAAATAGTGCAAAAAACCGGTGTAACTGTTGTGCCCATTTACCTTCATAATGTCCACTTGATTTTTGAGGGTAACGGAAAAAGATTAGGGTCGCCCGATATAACCGTTACCGTGCTTGACCCAATTAAAACTTCAGAAATGTCGAGAGCTGATATTAAAATTCTAAATGAAAAAGTTCGTGACATCATTTGTGATTGTGCAAAAACATTTTAATAAAATAATGAGTAGTCTTATTATGGACTACTCTTTTTTCTATTGAAGATTTTATTTTTATATAGTATAATAATGTAAAATATTATTCTTGGAGGGATTTTGTGAAAAAGGGAATTTTATTTGACAAATCAAGAAAAGTATTTCCTATGATTGTTGCTGCAATCGGTCTAGTTCTTGCATTAGCCCTAATTATAATGCGACTGAATATCCTTGCCGTTGTTAACGTTGCATATATGTGCATCGTTGTAGCACTTACTATGTTAGGAGTATTTATTTTCAAAAAACTTTATATCTGGAATTTCATTGGTTATGGGGTTTCAGGTCTGGCGATTGTTCTTTACTACGCAATTTGGGGTGCAGATGCAGGATTTGGTGCATTCACATCCGGTCTTGCAGGTTGGACTTCTGCTGAAAATCCACTTTTTTCAGGTGCTAATGACTACAATTTCTTTGTGCGTCTGGGCGGAAATCTTCTTATTATTCTTCCCTGCATTATTGCAGTTATTGCACTTGCTTTAGCAGGTATAAAACAATGGAAAAAGAAAGGCGCTCAAGTTATTGTTACAAGCCTTTTGAGTATTTTTCTTGCAGGAACAACCGTACTTTATGTTCTTACAATGAATCTTCGTTCACAACCCAATGTTGATAGACTTTGGGAAGGTCACGACGATTACCTCAACAGAATTGATAAAAATACCTCTGGCAAACCCAATGTTCTTTTTGTTATGATGGACGATTTGGGTTGGGGTGATATTTCACTTAATGGTGCAATTTATGACACACCAAATATCGACAGCATTGGCGAAGAGGGTGTGAATTTTGATAATTTCTATTCAAGTTATTCAGTATGCTCTCCTGCTCGTTTCAGCCTTATGACAGGTCGTTATCCTTTTAGAGGATATGCTGATAACGTTATTTACCCAACTGTTGACTCAACTTCAAAATTTGCATCAACAAGAATTTTCAATTCAATTGAAATGGGTAACAACTGCGACGGTATGCTTGGTGACGAAATCACAATTGCTGAAGTTTTCCAAAATGCAGGTTATAACACTGGTGCTTTCGGTAAATGGCATCTTGGTGACTATGGCGAATATCTCCCGACAAATCAGGGCTTTGACTATTTCTACGGTAGCCACCACGTTAACGATATGACTCCATTCTATTATGTTGAAGAAGAAGCAGGAGAATATGAAATTGTACGCGGTACTGACGAATTCTTTAAAGATGGCAAAAAGGACCAAAGCGAAGCGAGTGAATTAATCCACAACTCAATTAATGACTGGATTACAGATAAAGTAACAAATTCTGACGAGCCATTCTTCGCTTACTATGCTACTCCTTGGCCACACGGACCTGTATTTGCAGGTGACGATTGGGACGGCACAAGCGGTATGGGCACTTATGTGGACTGTGTTACAGAATTCGACTATTATCTAGGTGAACTTTTCAACACTCTTGAAAACTTGGGTGTTATGGACGATACAATCATAATTTTCACAAGTGACAATGGTCCTGCACTTGAAGGCTCAACCGGAGAACTTCGTGGCGGAAAATACTTGGCTTATGAAGCAGGACAGAAAGTTCCGTTTATGATTAAATGGACAAACAATGGCGGACTTTGGGATGCAGGTACAACCCGTGAACAATCTTCAGTGCTTGCAGATATTTTCCCCACACTTATTGACCTTTGCGGTATTACGGTGAACGAGAAAGAAAATATTCTTCCCGCAGACAGAATTATTGACGGTGTTTCAATGTTACCAGTTCTTAAAGAGGATACCGCAATTCATACCGAAGAGCACCCGATACTTCATATGAAACGTGAAGAATTGAAAGCAATTCAATATACTCTTAAAACAGATGATGTACTCGCCCGTGAAGAATATGCAGATTATGAATATCCTGTTCTTACTGAAAACGAGTATGTAACCTTCAAGTATTTCCGCAAAATGCAGAATGACAATCCCGCTTTCTTTGATAAGACAAGAAAGAATTGGTTGTTTGTACTCACTGACGATAAGGGTGAAAACTACAACAGAACAAGTACATATCCTACAATTGCCGAAGAATTGAACGAGAAAATGACTGAAGTTATGAAAGATTTCAAGGCAAATCGTCGTGGAATGGTCAAAGAATATTACGAGAATTTCTAATGAAAATTCATACCCCACAGATATACTGTGGGGTATGTTTCTTAAAGAGGATTTTAATTATGCCACAACTTTCAATTATGATTAAACCCGCATCAAGCCTTTGTAATATGCGATGCGAATATTGCTTTTATCACAACGTAACCGAATTACGCGAGGTTTCTTCCTTTGGGGTAATGACAAAGGATACCGCTGACAATTTAATCGAAAAAGCCTTGAGCTTTGCAAACGGTGAAAGTGTGGCTTTTGCCTTTCAGGGCGGTGAGCCCTTAATTGCAGGGCTTGATTACTACAAGCATTTTGTTGAAAAGGTAAAATCTGAAAATCGTCTTAACAGTCAGATTTATTTCAGCATTCAGACCAACGGCACTCTTGTAAACGATGAATGGTGTGAATTTTTCCACAACAACAACTTTCTTGTTGGTTTAAGCCTTGACGGTAATTTCACACATAACAAATTCCGTGTTGACGAAAAAAGAGAAAATGTCTTTTACAGAATTACAAATACAGTTGAAAAATTTAAAAGGCATAATGTTGAATTCAATATTCTTACTGTACTCACGGGGCATTGTGCCGACAATATTGAAGAAATATATTCATATTTCAAGGGCAAAGGTTTTAAATACCTTCAATTCATTCCTTGTCTGCGACCATTTGACGATAAAAGCGAAAGCGAATTATATATGACAAATGAGCAGTACGCAAATTATCTTATAAAATGCTTTAATATGTATGTTAAGGACTATATAAGAGGTCAATATACAAGTGTACGTTACTTTGATAATCTTGTCCATTTGTTTCTTGGTAACCCCACAGAGCAATGTGGAATGTGCGGTCATTGTATGCACCAATTTGTTGCTGAGGGTAATGGCAATATTTATCCCTGCGATTTTTATTGCACTGATGAATGGCTACTAGGTAATATTAATGATAAAAATGAGGATTTTGATACCCTTGCTCATAGCGATAAGGCAATTGAATTCTTGAGAGAAAGCCTTGCGGTACCCGTAAAATGTAAACAATGTAAATATTATCCTATCTGTCGTGCTGGTGGTTGTAAGCGCACAAGGGCTGACCGAGATTATTGTGAAGCATATAAGAAATTCTTTTCTTCGTGCCTACCATTATTCAGAGTGTTTTTAAACGAAAAGAAATAAAGGCGAGTTTTCTCGCCTTATTTTTATGACATAATATACATTAGTGCCATCATTAGCATCTCGTCATTCCCTTCGCTTTTCAATAGCAAAAGAAGTCCTAAAATTAACAGACGGTCAGGGTCTGAAAGTATATTTTCAAGAAGATTGTTATCTTTTTTTGCAGAATGCTTTTCAATAGACGTATCTTCTCCCATAGACTCTTTTTGAGTAGTACGAAAATATTCATCGAAATCGGGAAAAACCTTTTCTTCAGGGAAATTTGGTGGCATATTGGTGATTTTAGGCTTTATCACCGTTGATTTTATATTTTCTTCTGCATTAAAAGTCTTGTGAGTGGTATCAAAATTTTGTTGAGCTAACTCCACAATTGCATCCGAATTTTTTTGCATTTCTCGAACTCGTTCCATCGCCTTTTTCTGCATACTTTGAATTTCAGAATAAGAATAATTATTCATTGCCAAACAATCCTTTCAACAAAGGCATCATTTCCATAAGTTGCAAAAACTTTATTGCTTCATCTGCCTTTTGTCTTCGGTCTTCACTCAATAAAGGCTTCAAATCATTTATAAGTCGAGTCCGATTGTCCTCTTTGTTCATCTGACCCATTAAAGACACCAGTTTGCCCATTGTACCCGCATCAAAGGGCAAAGAAAAACCATTTGACGATGAATTTGAATTTATATTTTTGCTCTGCGATTTTTCATTATTATTCATAATCGAATCTGCAACATTCTTAATTTTAGCCATATCCTCATCACTTATGGATGACAGCAATTCTTCAATATCAATCATTCTTATCCTCCGTAAACTTCTTTAATAATTCTTGTGCCTGAGGAGTTGAAAGCAATTGTTTTAGTGCGTTTTTATCACTTAATACTTCTTGCAAACGTTGGTTTTGAGAAGGATTAAGTTTTTTCATTAAGAAGTCTTCTGCTCCTTTTGAAGACTTTTGCTCTTTAACTCCGTTTATAATTTCATCGAAATTTTTATTATTCATTGAAAATACACTCCCGATAATGTATAATTGTTTTTGATAAAGTATAATTAGTACATAATATGCTTTAACGGAGTGTGATATTCTTGAGAATACTTGTTCTTTCTGACTCTCACGGAGATTACTGGACAATGGAAAAAGCAATTAAAGCCCAGCCCACAGCTGAAATTATCGTCTTTTTAGGTGATGGTTATGCCGATTTTGAAAAGTGCAAACATCTTTTTGGCGACCGCGAGATTTATGCCGTAACCGGCAATAATGATTTTCATTGTCAATATCCTCGAAACGAAGTCATCGAGGCAAATGGTGTGAAAATTTATGCAACCCACGGTCATTTAGAATATGTAAAAAGTCATTCTGCAGGTTTATTGTCTGCAATGCGACGCAATGATTGTAAAATCGGTCTTTACGGTCATACTCACGTTCAAAAAAGTGATTATGTTAACGGATTATACTTATTTAATCCCGGCTCATTACGGGACAAAAACCAATATGGTGTAATTGATATTACCGAACAGGGCATTATTTGTATAGGAATGCAGGTGAAATAATGATACTTTTAAAGAATGCAAATGTAATTCTTGAAAATGAAGTAAAAAGACTTTCTGTGCTTGTTGACGGCACAAAAATCGTTAAAATTGCAGATAATCTTTCAGTTGAAAATGCAGAGCTTATAGATTGCGAGGGGCTTTATCTCTCACCAGGTTTCATTGACTTACACGTGCACGGTGGTGGCGGAATTTCTTGTATGTGCTGTGACGCGGACAAAATTAAGACTATGGCAAAAGCACACGCACAACACGGCACAACCTCGATTCTGCCCACGACTCTCGCCGCACCTGTTGAGCAGTTACTCGAAGTTACTAAACATATAAAAAAAGCCAGTGAAACTTGCACTGACTCAAATATTTTGGGTGTTCATTTTGAGGGACCATATCTTAACGCTGAAAATCGTGGTGCGCAAAGCATTGATAATATCCTTTCACCTTTAAAAGACGACCCCACACCCCTACTTGAATGTTGGGATAAGGTCAGAATGATGGGGGTTGCACCCGAAATTGACGGTGCATTTGAGCTGGGTGAAAAACTTAAAGAAAAAGGCATTGTGGCATCGGTTGCTCACACAAAAGCTGATTATGACACCACAATCGAGAGCTTTGACCACGGTTTTTCAGATTTTACCCACCTTTATAACGCGTCAACATCTTGCTTTAAACGTGGTATTTTTCGTGTTGCAGGTGCAGTTGAGGCTGGACTCGTTGACGACCGTTGCACAACTCAGGTTATTGCGGATTTAAGACATCTTCCACTTGGTGTCCTTAAACTTATTTACAAATGCAAGGGTGCTGACGGAATGTACTTAATCACCGACGGACTTGAATTTTCTGCCTCCGACCTTAAAGACGGTGAGATTTGTATGCAGGAAAACGGCGTTGAGGTTGTCTACGAAGACAATGTAATGAAGCTTGCCGACCGTAGTTGTCTTGCGGGCAGTGCAGCAACAACTGATATGCTTGTACGCAATATGTACAAAGAGGTCGGTGTACCATTAACAGATGCGGTTAAAATGACATCTTCAACCCCAGCCCGAGTAATCGGTATTGATAATCATAAAGGCTACATAAAAGAGGGCTATGATGCAGATATTCTTCTTTTCGACGATAATATCAACATTAAAAATGTTATGGTAATGGGCAAATTCATTAAATAAGCAAAAGTTAAGGGACGGTGAATGATATGCGTCTCCAAAAGTATCTAACTTTTGGAGGGCACTTCAAAAGCCGTCCCTGTTTTTATATTTAATTATTTTCAATTTCTTCTATTTTTTTCATATCTTTTATCATCAACACAACAGAAACAATTAAATAACCTGTAAAAATCACAAACCAAATTTTCGACGATGGAGGACCATACGAAATTGTTATCCATATTATCATATAAATAACCGACACAAGAAACCCTGCCATCCCCATAATAAGTGTTGGTTTTGATAATTGCTTTCGATAGAACGTGAATATGCACCAAGCAACAACAAATAAAACTATTATTGCCAGAACCATGAATGCAATCGAATATTCTTTTCCGTAGAGTTCTGTCCATATTCGACTAAGACCATAACCAATAAATATTTCTTCTTGAGTTCGCTCTTTATATTCAAGAATAATATGAACTATTGTGTTGCCGATATAATATAAAAAACCTATTGAAAACAGAAAAATTAAAACTCCGTAAAATATTTTAGCTACTCTTTTCATAAATTCCCTCCAAAATAATTACATTACAAGATTTTCTTCTGCATAATTATCACCTCTGTCTATTTTTATAATTACATATACTCACAAATTTGTCAAGCAATAATTTATTGCATTAATAAAATTCACTTAGTAAGAGTAATATCCAATTCAAGAGAAAGCTTATATAAAACCACGGCTGAATTCATTACAGCAGCACGTGCTGTTCTGTATCCCACTTCTTCCCAATCTATTCTGTCCAAAGGGTCAAGAACCATCCACACATCTGCTTTGGCTGCAACTGCTGCCGAATGAATAATGCTCCCAATGCTTTGATTTGCTCCAGTAGTATATGTTTCTTGTTAATTAGTTTCTACATGAAAAGAATTAACAAAACATTGGTATCGCTCCCTTTTGTAAATATAGCAAATTTTATCCTTTTACTATACATATCGAATACCAATTGTCTTTTGTTACAATTATAAAAAAATACCCCTCGGAAAATCCCGAGGGGTTAATTGGTTTATTAAAGCCTTACCGCATTAGTCGTTGATAAGTTCGATGATGCACATTTCAGCAGCATCGCCTCTTCTAGGGCCGGTTTTGATAATTCTTGTGTAACCACCATTTTTATCTGCATACTTAGGTGCTACTTCTTCAATCAATTTCTTAGCAACAGACTCTTTTGTGATGTAAGAGTAAACCTGACGCTTTGAGTGAAGACTGTTATCTTTACCGATAGTAATCATTTTTTCAGCCATAGCTCTAACTTCTTTGGCTCTGGTTACTGTTGTTTCAATCTGACCGTTCTCGATAAGATATGTTACCATACCTCTGAGCATAGCCTTGCGGTGATCGCTTGTTCTGCCGAGTTTTCTTGTTCCTGGCATTCAAAATCACTCCTTTATTATTCGTCTTCCTTACGTAATGAAAGGCCTAATGAGTCGAGCTTTGCGATAACCTCTTCAAGAGATTTTCTACCAAGGTTTCTAACTCTCATCATATCCTCTTCAGTTCTGTTGATTAAGTCTTCAACAGTATGAATGCCTGCACGCTTTAAGCAGTTGAATGAACGAACTGAAAGGTCGAGTTCTTCAATTACCATTTCAAGAACCTTACCCTTGCTGTCATCATTCTTAACAATCATTGTCTCTGTTTCTCTTGCCTCGTCTGATAAATCAACGAAAAGGTCAAGATGGTCTGTAAGGATTTTTGCGCCGAGAGAAACGGCCTCCTGCGCTGAAATTGTACCGTTTGTCCAAGCTTCAAGTGAAAGCTTGTCATAGTCAGTTACCTGACCTACACGGGTATTTTCAACCGTATAATTAACTTTTAATACGGGTGTGTAAATCGAATCTATTGCGATTACGCCGATGATGGGCTGTAAAAGCTCCTTGTTTCTTTCTGCTGAAACATAACCTCTGCCCTTGTCACATGTAAGCTCCATTTTAAGAACTCCACCCTCTTCAAGAGTTGCGATAAGGTGGTCAGGATTAAGGATTTCAACATCAGAATCAACCTTAATGTCGCCGGCTGTAACTTCGCACTTGCCACTTGCGTCGATATAAATTGTCTTAGGACCATCACCGTGAATCTTGAGGATAACACCTTTGAGATTCAAAACGATTTCAGTCACATCTTCTTTCACACCGTCAATGGTTGAGAATTCATGAAGAACACCGTCAATTTTAACCGAAGTAATTGCATAGCCGGGAAGTGATGACAAAAGAACACGACGAAGGCTGTTGCCAAGTGTTGTGCCGTAGCCTCTCTCTAAAGGTTCAACTACGAATTTGCCATATGTTCCGTCAGCTGATAAATCAAGTGCTTCAATGCTGGGCTTCTCAATTCCTATCATTCAGAACCCTCCTAAATTGATTACAGAATATTATTTCTGCTAATGTTATTATAAATTCAAGCCTATTATTTAGAATAAAGCTCGACGATAAGATGCTCTTCAACAGGAACAGCGATTTCCTCTCTCTCAGGTAATCTTACAACCTTAGCTGAAAGCTCTTCTGCATTTTTTTCAAGCCATGTTGGAACAGGACGTGATGCGTTTGCTTCAAGAACTTCTTTAACCTTAACGCTGTCTTTACTGTTGTCCTTAATTGATACAACATCGCCTGCTTTAAGAAGGTATGATGGAACGTCAACCTTCTTGCCGTTTACACGGAAGTGAGCATGAATTGTGAGCTGTCTTGCTTCTGCACGAGATGAAGCCCATCCAAGAAGATAAACTACGTTATCAAGACGGCTTTCACAAATTCTTAAAAGGTTTTCACCGACAATACCCTGACGCTTTTCAGCCATCAAGAAATATTTATAGAACTGTCCTTCCTGAATACCATAGTAGCGCTTAGCAGTCTGTTTTGCACGAAGCTGCAAGCCATATTCAGAAACCTTTTTACGGTTCTGGCCGTGCTGACCAGGAGCGTATGAACGTCTCTCAAGAGCACATTTACCAGTATAGCAACGGTCGCCTTTAAGGAAAAGCTTCTTTCCTTCACGACGGCAGAGCTTACAAACCGCACCGGTATATCTTGCCATAATCTGTTACCTCCAATTATCTGTTATACACGTCTTCTCTTAGGTGGACGGCAGCCGTTGTGAGGAATTGGAGTTACGTCTTTAATCATTGTAACTTCAAGACCTACTGTCTGCAATGCACGGATTGCAGCTTCACGACCTGAACCTGGGCCCTTAACGTATACTTCTACGGTTTTCATACCGTGGTCAATCGCAACCTTTGCTGCTGTTTCAGCAGCTGTCTGTGCAGCGAATGGTGTAGATTTTCTTGAGCCTCTGAAGCCCATTTCACCAGCGCTTGCCCATGATACAGCGTTACCCTGTGTGTCAGTAATTGTAACGATTGTATTATTGAAGGTGGACTGAATATGAACTGCGCCTTTTTCAATGTTTTTCTTTTCACGACGTCTGCGAGTCACAGCGCCTTTTTTAGCTGTAGCTTTTGCCATTATTAAGTCCCTCCTTCTTACTTCTTCTTGTTAGCGATTGTCTTCTTTGGTCCCTTACGTGTACGAGCATTTGTCTTTGAACGCTGACCTCTTACTGGGAGACCCTTGCGATGACGAACACCTCTGTAGCAACCAATTTCAACAAGTCTTTTAATATCAAATGCTGTTTCTCTTCTGAGGTCACCTTCAACTGTTACGTTGTGTTCGATGTACTCACGAAGCTTTGAAACGTCTTCTTCGGTCAAATCCTTAACACGTGTGTCTGGATTGATACCTGTTGCAGCAACAATGTCGCTGGCTGTTTTTCTGCCTATACCATAGATGTATGTGAGACCAATTTCGATTCTCTTTTCTCTTGGTAAGTCAACACCTGAAATACGAGCCATTTACAGTTGCACCTCCATTTTCAAAAATGCGGCTGTTTTAGCCTTTTATGGTTTGTTTGTATCGTTCCTTAGTACTTTAGAAACGATTGAGCGAGAGCGCTCAAGATAAATTCAAGCTGCTCTGCAGTTGCAGCTCATTGCGATTTATCTTAGCCCTGACGCTGCTTGTGCTTTGGGTTTTCACAGATAACCATTACTTTACCCTTGCGCTTAATTACTTTGCACTTTTCGCAAATTTTCTTGACAGAAGGTCTGACTTTCATTATAAATTACCTCCTAAAAAATGCTGTCAAAATTTTTACTTTGAACGCCACGTAATTCTTCCGTTATTAAGGTCATAAGGTGACAATTCAACTGTTACCTTATCTCCCTGAAGAATTCTAATGTAGTTCATTCGAAGTTTGCCCGAAATACGAGCATGTACCTTGTGACCATTTTCAAGTTCCACAATAAAATTTGTATTGGGAAGCACTTCAGTCACAGTGCCTTCAACTTCAATCATATCTTGTTTTGCCATAAGTTTAAACCTCTTTCGATAATGCTTTTCTCAATGCTCTGTCCGTACTCATATCTTTTACGGAAAGAATTTTCTCTGTTTTCGTAACGTGTTTGGGATTTTTTCGCTTTGGGTTGCAAAGCTTTCTCTCTTTACCGTCACACAGATAAACATATTTTTCGTCAAAGTCTTTTACACACAAAAGTCGATTTTTTTCACGACCTGCATTGCAAACGACCAACTCACCCTCGCAAAACTTCATAAGTCACCTCATACAAGCTTTGTTAAAATAATGGGTTCGCCTTTTGTAATAACAATAGTGTGTTCAAAATGGGCGGACAGTTTGCCGTCAAGCGTTTTGACGGTCCAACCGTCAGGCAAACATTTTATTGCTTTTGAGCCTTGATTTATCATAGGTTCAATTGCAATTATCATTCCGGGAAGAAGTCTTTGACCTCTACCTGGTGTTCCGTAATTCGGAACTGACGGGTCTTCGTGAAGGTGAGTTCCTACTCCGTGGCCCGTGTATTCACGGACAACCGAAAAACCTCGTTCTTCACAATAGGACTGAACTGCATAACCTATATCGCCGATTCTGTTGCCTG
>Ga0233373_1000070_pt1 | contig 15040 bp, 18 predicted proteins | sample ElkDunMinimDraft_5_FD_180685 | JGI IMG/M metagenome (GOLD analysis project Ga0233373, IMG submission 180685) | Fecal eukaryotic communites from dung pellets of Tule Elk in California, USA - Elk Dung E0 | ecosystem: Host-associated > Mammals > Digestive system > Large intestine > Fecal | place...
AAGATTTGCTTGACCAGTTTGAGCAGATTAACAAAATGGGCAGTATGAAAGATATTCTCTCAATGCTTCCCGGCGTTAATAAAAAGGTTAAAGATGTTGATATTGATGAACGTCAGCTTGACAGAATGAAAGCAATTATTCTTTCAATGACAATCAAAGAACGTAGAAATCCTGATATTATTAATCCTTCCCGTAAACGCAGAATCGCAGCAGGTTGCGGAATGCAGGTTGAAGATGTCAACAGACTTTTAAATCAGTATCGTCAAATGCAGAAAATGTTCAAGCAGATGAATTCCGGTAGTATGAAGCGTAAAATGAAGAGAATGGGCTTCGGTGGCGGAATGAACGGTATGGGCGGATTCCCGATGTAAGTTAACAAACACTGAAATTAACACAACAGTGTTTAATATAAAAATTTTTATATATTTTGGAGGAAACAAAAATGGCAGTAAAAATGAGACTTCGCAGAATGGGTGCAAAGAGAGCTCCTTTCTACAGAGTAGTAGTAGCAGATTCACGTTATCCACGTGACGGCAGATTTATTGAAGAAATTGGTTATTACAACCCAATGAAAGAACCTGCTGAAATCAAGATTGACGCTGAAAAAGCAGAGCAGTGGCTCAAGAATGGTGCTCAGCCAACTGACACAGTTAAGGTTATTCTTAAAAAGAGCGGCGTTATTAAATAAGAAAGGTTTTTGAAAATGCAGGAACTTCTTATTACAATAGTTAAAGGACTTGTTGAAAATCCTGATGCTGTAACTGTAACTGTTGACGAAGTTGACGACCGTGGTGTTGTTGTTTATCATCTTCACGTTGCTGAAGAAGATATGGGCAGAGTTATCGGTAAACAGGGCAGAATTGCAAAGGCTATCAGAACAGTTGTTAAAGCTGGTGCAACACGTACAGGTGAAAAAGTCCAGGTCGATATTGACTAATCAAATTACAATGGGCAGACTTGGTCTGCCCTTTTGTGACTTGTAGGGGTCGGCGTCCTCGACGACTCGAAAGGTGCAAATTATGATAAAAAATTATCTCGAATTAGGTCAGATTGTATCAACTCACGGTATTAAAGGTGAGGTGCGATTTAATCCATGGTGCGATACACCTGATTTTGTAAAAAAATTTAAGACCTTGTATTTTGATAACAAGGGCGAAAAAAGTATAAAAGTGATTTCGGCACGTCCCCACGGTAATGTTGCAATACTTTTGTTAGATGGTATTGATGATATTGATAAGGCACGTGCACTAAAAAATACCATTCTTTATATGAAACGCAGTGATGCGAAATTACCTAAAGGCACTTGGTTTATTCAGGAACTCTTCGATTGTACTGTTATTGATGATAATAACGGTGAAGTTCTTGGTGTTATTACAGATGTAAGCGAAACAGGTGCAAATGATGTATGGCATATAAAGACCCCAAAAGGTAATGAAGTGCTTATTCCCGCAATTAAGCAAGTTGTTGTTTCGGTTGATGTTGAAGCGGGTATTGTAAGAATAAATCCTATAAAAGGACTTTTTGATGATGAAAATTAACATTATGACACTTTTTCCTGAAATGTGCGAATCTGTACTTTCTGAGAGTATAATTGGCAGAGCAAGGGAAAATGGATATGTAGAAATAAATTGCATAAATATTAGGGATTATACTATTGACAAGCACCGCCGTGTTGATGATGCACCATATGGCGGTGGAATGGGTATGCTTATGCAGATTCAACCAATTCACGATTGCTATAAGGCAATCTGTGAGAAAAGTGATAATAAAAATCATTTGATTTATATGTCACCCTGTGGCAATGTGCTTACTCAGAAAAGAGTTAAGGAATTAGCATTAATGGACGAAATCACAATTCTTTGCGGTCATTATGAAGGTGTTGACCAAAGAGTGATTGACTCATTGGTTGATGAACAGATTTCAATAGGTGATTATGTTCTTACTGGGGGCGAATTACCCGCATTAGTATTGGCAGACTCGATTTCAAGAATGTTAGAGGGTGTTTTACCCAATGATGAAGCTAAAGAATTGGAAAGTCATTATAATGGGCTTCTTGAATATCCCCAATATACAAGACCTTATGATTGGAATGGTATGAAGGTTCCCGATGTTCTCATTTCAGGCCATCACGAGAATATTGAAAAATGGCGTCGTGAGCAGTCAATTCTTATGACTGCAAAAAATCGTCCCGATATGATTGAAAATGCAAATCTCACCGAAAAAGAAATTAAATTTTTAGAAGAAAATAAGTGAGTTTTGTATTGAATATTTTAAAATAATGTTATATTATATTTTATAGTTTGAAAGATAAAGGATAATGCTCTGTGAAATTTGCAACAATAAGTAAATCAACAATTTTTAAAATTATAATCATTGCACTTTCATTGCTGTTGGTAGCATCTGCTGCAACTGCGGTGTACTTTGGTGTGCAATATTCTAAAACACAGGATAATCTTTCAAAGGCAAATGAACAGATTGAACAGGGTGAGTCGCTTCTCAACGATAAGGTTTCTGAAAATGAATCCCTTGTTGAACAACATAGTAGTGAAAAGCAATCCTATGAAAACAAAATCAGTCAGGAAAATAGTGAGCATCAGAGCGAAGTGGACAAGCTCAATGGCCAAATTGATAAATTAAAGAAAGAACTTGCAGCGAAACTGACAACTAATATTTCAACAACGGTTCCTGATTCGGCAAAACCAGTGGTTGTTCCTGAACCAATACAGGGTCAGGGTAAAACCGTTTATCTTACTTTTGATGATGGACCGTCGCAATATACACCAGCAATTCTTGACGTGCTCGACAAGTATGGTGTTAAAGCGACGTTTTTTGTTGTGAATGGCAAATATAATAAAACTATGAAAGATATTGTTGACCGTGGCCATCAAATAGGACTTCACACTTATTCACATAATTACAAACAAATCTATTCATCAGATGAAGCATATTTAACGGACTTGCAAAAAATTCACGATGTTGTTTATAAAGAAACAGGTGTTGATGCAACGGTCATGCGCTTCCCCGGTGGTGGCAGTAATACCGTGAGTAAGAAATATTCAAAGGGTATTATGACACGAATGACAAAAGCCGTGGGTGAGAAGGGCTATGTGTATTATGACTGGAACTGCTCAAACGGTGATGCTGATGGAGCAAATACAGTTCAGAAACAGCTTAATTATTGTAGTAAATTTCCAAAATCAGCCTCGACAATAATTGTTTTAATGCACGACACAAAGAAGCCTACCCTTGAGGCATTACCTAAAATTATTGAATATTACCAGAGTTGTGGAATGACTTTTGATGTTCTTACACCATTTGTACAACCCGTTCACCATAAAGTATTGAACTGAGTGTTTTGTAAGGTTTAAAGAATAATAAATATGTAATATACACAAAATTTTTAATTTTATATGGTCAATTTGAACAAAGATAATTGTCGTAAAAACACGGTTTTTGTTTTTATAACTGAATTATTAAAACTCAATTTTTTTTCGTTGACGGTTAAAAGATTTGTGTTATAATATATTAGTAACAAAGGTGTATTAATCTGTTATTTTATAAAATTTTTCATTTGGGAGAATGAGCTATGTATATTAAAGACGTTGAAGTTAAAAATCAGGTGGGCTTGCACGCTCGTCCCGCAACTTTCTTTATTCAGAAAGCAAACGAATTCAAATCATCAATTTGGGTTGAAAAAGAAGACAGAAGAGTAAATGCAAAGAGCCTTCTTGGTGTTCTTTCACTCGGTATTATGGGTGGTACAACAATCCGCATTCATGCAGGCGGTCCTGACGAAGAACAGGCTGTTGAAGAACTTGTAAAGCTTGTTGAATCAGGTTTTGCTGAATAATTAATTTGTAAAATATATGCACATTGCAGTTTTCTGTGATGTGCTTTATTTTTTTGTCTTTATATGTTATAATTGTGCCTTGTAGGGGACGGCGTCCTCGACGTCCCATGAAAAATGGTATAATTAAAGGATGATATTGTATGGAAATAGTAAATAACAATATTGACCATGGTAAAGCTTTCGACTGGGGGAAAGTATCAAAAGACTATGGAAAATATCGTGACATTTACCCTGAAGAATTTTATGAAAGAATCGTGGGATTAGGTCTTTGCACAAATGAGCAGAAAGTATTAGATATTGGAACAGGGACAGGCGTTATTCCTCGAAATATGTATAAATACGGTGCGAAGTTTATTGGTGCAGATATTTCTGAAAATCAGATTGCTGAAGCCATTGAATTATCAAAAGGAATGGACATACAATATATGGTTTCTTCTGCAGAAGAAATTGATTTTCCAAATGGAACTTTTGATGTAGTAACCGCTTGTCAATGTTTTATGTATTTTGATAAAAATATAATTCTTCCTAAAATACATAATATTCTTAAAGACAACGGTCATTTTTTAATACTATTCATGGCTTGGTTGCCACACGAGAGTGAAATAGCATCAAAAAGTGAAGAACTTGTTTTGAAATATAATCCAGCTTGGACTGGCGGCGGTATGACACGATATGAACTAAAAAAGCCAAAATGGGCAGAACCTTTGTTTGAAGTTGAAAATGCAATAACTTATGGAGTTAATGTGCCATTTACTCGTGAAACATGGCACGGAAGAATTGTAGCTTGTCGTGGTATTGGGGCTTCATCACTTTCAAATGAAGAAAAAGAACATTTTTCAAAAGAACATATTGAATACCTAAAAACTGTTCCAGAAGGATTTGAAATACCACATTATGTATCAATTTTAAATTTGAGAAAAAAGTTATAGCAGGTTAAGTCATAAATAAACTTAAAAACTTTGAAAGGAGTGAAATCCTGTGAATGAAAAACTGCATATATTGCGTGAAAAGGCAATGAAACTTCCTCAGACTCCCGGTGTTTATATTATGAAAAATAAGCAGGGAAAGATTATTTATATCGGCAAGGCAAAAAAACTTAAAAATCGTGTTAGTCAGTATTTCGGTTCACAGAATAAGCACGGAATAAAAGTTCGTAAAATGGTTGAAAATGTCAATGACTTTGACTATATCCTTACCGATAGTGAATTTGAAGCGCTTGTACTTGAAGCAAGTCTTATTAAACAAAATCAACCCAAATATAATATTCTTTTAAAAGATGATAAGGGTTATAGCTATATAAAGGTTACAAAAGGACCATATAAAAAGATTTATGCGGTGCTTCAAAAAGATGATGAAGATGCAGATTACATCGGTCCATTCGTCAGTTCGTATTCAGTAAAACAATCGGTGGATGAGGCGAATAAAATATTTCGTCTGCCCCAATGTAATAAGAAATTTCCAGACGATTTTAGAAAGGGTAGACCTTGCCTGAATTATCACATAAATCGTTGTATGGGTGTTTGTACGGGCAAAATTTCACAAAGTGAATATAATGAAGCCGTTAATGGTGCACTTGATTTTCTCAATGGTGATATAGGGAAAATAATTCGTGAATTGAAAGAAAAGATGAATATCTGTGCCGAGAATCTTGACTTTGAAACAGCGGGTAAATATCGTGACCGAATCCGTGCAATTGAGAATATGCAGACAAAACAGAAGGTTGTAACTGAAAGCGATGAGAGTAAAGATGTTTTCTCAGTTGCCACTAATGAAAAGGACATATGCATAGTTGTGCTTCGCTATGTTCAGGGCAGACTTTCAGACAGCGAACACTTTTTCTTTGATTCAGAAAAAATGGTTGAAAATATCCGTTGTAATTTTCTTATTCAGTATTACGGAATGAATCGTGCAGTACCACAGAAAATTCTAGTTGATGAAGATTTTGAAGATATTGACCTTGTAGCACAGCATCTTACAAATGTAAGAGGCAAAAAATGTACAGTGACCGTACCACAAAAGGGCGAGGGGTTAAAACTTGTCAATATGTGCCGTGAAAATGCATTTGAAAAACTTGCTCAGCGAAAAGGTAAAAATAGTGGAGAAATTAAAGTTCTCGAAGAATTACGTGAGCTTTTAGGCTTGAGTAAAACTCCTGTTTATATTGAGTCCTACGACATTTCTCATACTGGCGGTGAAGACAATGTGGCGGGTATGGTGGTTTTTAAAAACGGTAAACCATTGAAACGAGCATATCGTACATTCAATATTAAATCTTTTGTAGGTCAAGATGATTACGGCTCAATGCGTGAAGTTCTTTCACGAAGATTTAATGAATATCTTCTGCATAAAGACGAAAATGCGGAAGAGGGGTTTGGCAAAATCCCCGACCTTATTTTGCTTGATGGTGGTAAGGGTCAAGTTAATGCGGTCAAGGAAGTGCTTGATGCAATGAAAATTGATGTGGCACTTTTTGGTATGGTTAAAGACTCGAAGCATAAAACCCGTGCAATAACTGGTGACGGCGGTGAAATTGCAATTAACGCAACAAGAAGTGTATTCACTCTTGTGTCAGAGATTCAAGAAGAGGTTCATCGCTTTTCTGTGGGCTTCCATCATAAAAAACACACTAAACGTGGACTTGAGTTGTCATTGACAAAAATTGACGGCATAGGTGAGAAGAAAGCAAAAGAACTGCTTAAAATATTTAAAACTACAAAAAATATTAAATCTGCGTCTGTTGAAGATTTAGAAAAAGTCAAGGGAATCAATAGACAACTTGCAGAAAAAATTTATGATTTTTATAACTGTGAGGAATAATATGATTGATACAATTATTTTTGATTTAGATGGTACATTGTTAAATACACTTGAAGATTTGCGTGATAGTGTAAATTTTGCTCTCTCAAAGCAGAATTTTCCACTTCGCACATTGCCTGAAATCCGTTCATTTGTAGGTAATGGAATTCGTCTTTTGATGGAACGTTCAGTTCCAAAAAATATAGATGAGGACACATTTGAAATATGCTTTAAAGATTTTTGTGATTACTACAAAATTCATATGGAAGATAAAACATCCCCCTATGAAGGCATAAATGAAATGCTTGGTAATATAAAAAAAGAGGGATTCAAAACTGCGATTGTAACTAATAAAGCAGATTTTGCGGCACAGGATTTATGCAAGAGAATGTTTGGTGATACTATTGATTTGATTGTAGGTAGTATTGATGAACGTCCTAATAAACCTGCCCCAGATGGAGTTTTTTATGCATTAGAAACACTTGGTAGTAAAGTTGAAAATGCAATTTTCGTGGGTGACGCAGACACTGATATTCTCACTGCGAATAATGCAGGTCTTCCGTCAATTGGTGTGCTTTGGGGTTTTCGTGACCGTGAAATTATTGAAAAAGAAGGCGCAAAATATATTGTTGAAAGTGTAAAAGAACTTGAAAATCTTCTTGTTTCCCTAAAAAATGGTTAATCAGCGTCAAAAAAATCATAAAAAATTTGACAAATAGATATAAAAATGCGATAATAATGTGTATTGATATAAGGTTGTGAATATATGAGAGTAATAACAGGTGAAGCAAGGGGTAGAAAACTTATTGCTTTAGAGGGCGAAGATGTACGTCCTACCACAGACAGAGTAAAAGAAGGTATGTTCAATATAATTCAATTTGACCTTCCCGGTGCTGCAGTGCTTGATTTATTCGCAGGTTCAGGTCAGTTGGGAATTGAAGCATTGAGCCGAGGTGCTAAGCATTGCACATTTGTTGATGCTTCAACGAAATCAATTGATGTTGTAAAACAAAACCTTAAAACAGTAGGCTTTGAAAAAAGAGCAAGTGTATTTTGCGGTGATGGTAAAATGTATATCAACCTTAGTCGTGATATGTTTGATATTGCACTTTTGGACCCGCCTTATCATAAAAACATTCTCGACGATGTTTTACCAATTGTGGCAGAAAAGGTTGTCGACAATGGTGTGATAATCTGTGAAACTGCACTTGACGAAGCATTACCAGAAAATGCAGGTGAGTTCAGTCTTTATCGTGAATATAGATATGGTAAAATAAAACTTACCGCATACAGAAAGAATAAGTGATAAAATGAAAACTGTAATTTGTCCGGGTAGTTTTGACCCTGTAACAAATGGTCATCTTGACATTATCGGCAGAAGTTCAGTTCTTTTTGATAAAGTGATAGTTGTGGTAATGAAAAATCCCGCAAAAACAAATTTCTGCTTTACTCCTGAAGAACGAGCCGACCTTATACGTCGTTGTACCAGTCATTTACCCAATGTTGAAGTTGATATTTACGAAGGACTACTTGCGGAATATGCAAAACAAAAAAATGCTATTGCTGTTGTGAAAGGTCTTCGTGCCGTGTCTGACTTTGAATATGAATTTCAACAGGCACAAATGAATAAAAAATTAAACAGTGAGCTTGAAACAGTGTTTATAAATACAAGAGTTGAAAATCTCTATTTAAGCTCAAGCGCAGTTAAGCAAATTTGCGAATTAGGTGGGGATATAAGCGATTTCGTTCCCGAAATAATTCGTGATGATATAGTTAAAAGAATTAAAAGAGGTGTAAGCAAATGACAATAGAAAACTTACTCGAAGAAATTGAAAACATACTTGATGAAGGAAAAAGTGTTCCTTTTACATCAAATCTTTTAGTTGATGCACAGGCTATTAAAACAGCTATTGAGGATATCAGACTCAATATGCCTGATGAGCTTATGCAGGCAAGAAAGATTGCTGCAGAAAGAAAGGAAATTCTTGCAGGTGCACAGGATAATGCTGATAAGATTATCGAAAAAGCACATTTAAGAGCAAAAGAAATCATTTCTGAAGATGAAATCACACGTGGCGCAGAGGCTCAGGCTGCTGAAATTCTTCAGCAGGCAAGACAGAATGCAACTGAAATTGTTGAGCAGGCAAGACAGAGTGCAACAGAACTTACTGAGCAGGCAAGAAACTGGGCGAAAGAAATGCGTACAAGCGCAAGCGAATATGTTGAGAGCATTGTTGCAGTTGCAGACGAAACTCTTACAAATTCGGTTAATGAAATTCGCCGTGCACGTCAGCATCTTCGTGCTGCATCACAGTCAAAACGTGTTGACGAATAATTAAAATATACTCATATTTATAAATAGTTTGATATTATAATTTTACACCTCGCCGCATATTTATTTATATAAATTGTGTTCGAGGTGTTTCTATGTTTGTATATTCAGTCAAACCCAGACAAATAAAACTGGTATTTCTGATTATTTTCATTGTAATGACGGTGTTGTCACTTTTTATTCTATCCCTTGACAGTCAACAGACGGGGAAGGGAGCTGAAATGAATATTAAAGCCTCTAATCATAGCGAGAGAATGGCTTTTATATCACAATATGGTTGGCAGGTTGATGAAGAACCTGCAGAGGTTATGGAAATTATAATCCCCGAAACATTTGATGATACATATACCGCATATAATGAAATTCAAAAAAATCAAGGATTTGATTTATCATTGTTTGTGGGTAATCGTCTAAAACGATGGTCATATGTGGTGAGGAATTATGAGGGATATGAGAATAAAGAATGTATCCGCATAAATCTTCTTGTACGTGATGGTGTTGTTGTAGGCGGTGACGTGTGTTCAGTTGAACTTGATGGTTTTATGCATGGGTTTGAAATGGCAACTTCAGGTTAATCAGGTGAAAAAATGGAAAGACTTGATAAAATTCTGGCATCGCAAGGAACTTTGTCCAGAAAAGATGTTAAAGAAATAATAAAAAAAGGTAGAGTAACAGTGAACGGCAATATCGTTAAAGATAGTGCCGTTAAAATTGATTCCGAAAAGGACAAGGTGTGCATTGACGGAGAATGCCTTACACTGAAAAAGCACATTTACATTATGCTCAATAAACCGAAAGGTGTTGTGTCAGCAAGTGAAAGTGACACTGACGAAACTGTTGTGGATTTAGTCCCAGAAGAACTTTTCAGAAAAGGACTTTTTCCTGCGGGAAGACTTGATAAAGACACAACGGGTTTTGTGTTAATTACTGATGATGGTGATTTTGCCCATAGAATTCTCTCACCTAAAAATCATATCTTCAAAACATATCTTGCGCGTCTTGAACATTCACTTACAAAAAGTGATATCCTAATGATTGAAAGTGGAATTACCCTCGCTGACGGTACAGTGCTTAAAGAAGCGAAAGTAGAAATTATTGAAGAAAGTGAACATCCTGTTGTTCAGATTATGATTTGTGAGGGCAAATATCATCAGGTGAAAAGAATGTTTGCTGCGGCGGGTAATAAAGTGGTTGAATTACATCGTTCAATGATGGGCGATTTGGCACTGGATGACAATTTGAACCCCGGCGAATGTCGTGAAATTACCGCAGAAGAACTCATTTTAATAGAAAAACGATAATTTATTCGTCATTTTTAACAATGATTTTTTGGGGTGAAAATCACCCTAAAATGCGAGTATTGAACAAAAAAAATGAAATTTTTTGTGAAAAATGTTTGAAAAAATTAAAAAAAATGAAGATTTTACTTGCAAAAATAGGTTTTATTGTGTAAAATACATAGTATCTTAATTGTGAAATTGCATAATTCCTTTTTTGGAGTTATCTTTTCTGGAGGTAGAGGTTATGTCCAACAGATTGTTTCAGGGAATAGTTCATCAAATGGTTGAGGTTATTGATAGAACATTTGGTGTAATTGATGAAACCGGTACTGTAATTTCATGTAGTGAACTTGGTCGAATTGGCGAAATTCAGACTCACGATGTATTTGATATTTTTGCTTCTTCTGAAGAATATGTAGCTGATGGGTGCACTTATAAATCTTTTGGTGGTCATATGCATCCAGAATACGCAATCTTTGTTGAGGGTGATGATGAGGTTGCATCAAGATATGTTGCAGTTCTTGCAGTTTCTCTTTCAACAATAAAGCAATATTATGATGAAAAATATGACCGTGGTAATTTTATTAAGAATGTTATTCTTGATAATATTCTTCCCGGTGATATTTACATAAAGGCACGTGAACTGCATTTTAACAGTGATGTGTCACGCGTGGTTCTTCTTATTAGAATTACAGAGAAAAATGATGTTTCTATTTTTGATGTTATTCAGGACTTGTTTCCAGACAAGACAAAGGATTTCGTTATCAATATTAATGAAACCGATATTGTACTTGTTAAAGAAGTTAAGAGTAATATCGAGTCTAAAGACCTTGAAAAACTTGCACGTTCAATTGCTGACTCATTGGGTACAGAGTATTACACTCATGTTCTTGTTGGTATCGGTACAACAATTGATACTATTAAAGATTTGGCTCGTTCATTCAGAGAGGCACAGATTTCTCTTGAAGTGGGTAAGGTTTTTGACACTGAAAAAACAATTGTAAGCTATGAAAATCTTGGTATTGCAAGACTTATTTATCAGCTTCCTACAACACTTTGTGAAATGTTCCTCCGTGAAGTTTTCAAACGTGGTTCAATTGAAAGTCTTGACCATGAAACTCTTTTTACAATTCAAAAATTCTTTGAGAATAACCTTAATGTTTCTGAAACATCAAGAAGACTTTTTGTTCACAGAAACACATTGGTTTATCGTCTTGAAAAGATTAAGAAGCTTACAGGTCTTGACCTTCGCGAATTTGATGATGCAATCGTATTCAAAGTAGCTTTAATGGTTAAAAAGTACCTTGCAGCAAACCCCATAAAATACTAAAAAACAAATTTAAAATGGTAAAAAAATATACCTGCTATGTAAGTGGCAGGTATTTTTTTATGTATAATATTTATTATTGGTATTTTATGGCTTGTATAGGCTTGTAATCATTGTTGAATTTGCACAACGTAACGCGAATAAATTAGTCAAAGTGACGATAAATGTTAACTTTCTTTTAAAAACGGGACAAACACAATATTTTGTGGTATAATGCTTATAACTGTAATTATGATGTATAGTTATGGGTGAAAACATAATAAATCAATGATAAATACATAAAGGATAAGGTGCATATTGTGATTGAATTCAAAAATGTTTCAAAAACATATGAAAATGGTACCCATGCCCTTAATAATGTGTCAATTAAAATAAATGACGGCGAGTTCGTTTTTATTGTTGGCTCATCAGGTGCGGGTAAAAGTACATTTCTTAAAATAATTATGCGTGAGCAGGTTGCGGACAGTGGCTCTGTTATAGTTAATAATTATAATCTTAATAAATTAAAGAAAAAAGAAATTCCTAAATTCCGCAGAACAATGGGAATTGTTTTCCAGGATTTCCGTCTTATTCCCAATATGACAGTTTTCGATAATGTGGCATTCGCAATGCGAGTTATCGGTGCGAAAGAAAAGGATATAAGAAAAAGAGTGCCATATGTATTAAGTCTTGTTGGACTTACCTCAAAAGCAAGACAATTACCCACTCAACTTTCAGGTGGCGAGCAGCAGAGAGTAGCTCTTGCACGTGCACTTGTAAATAATGCGGGTATCATTATTGCTGACGAGCCTACGGGTAACATTGACCCTGAAATGTCTTATGAAATTGTTGACTTGCTCAACCACATTAATGCGGGCGGTACTACTGTTGTTATGGTAACTCATGAGCATGAGCTTGTTCGTCGTTTCAATCACCGTGTTATTACAATCAATAAAGGTGAAGTAATTTCTGACACTGCTGAAAAGCATCGTGCAGAAATTAAAACACAGCAGGAAGAAACTACTGAGGTAAAGCCTGAAACAAAAGAAGAAATGATTGTAGCGGCTAAGCAAGAGATTAAGGAAAATGTTGAAAAACTTCGCGAAGAAGTTAAGTCTTCAGAGGTAATTGAAAAGAAGAATAATTCTTATTATGACCAACCAAATAGTGATTCGGACCTTGAAGATTTTATGAGAAATTATGGTATCAATAAAGACGATATTGATTATTCGTCATATCTTGATGATATAACAGAAAATGACGGAGGTGACGAGTAATGAAGGGTGCAAGCTTAAAGTATCTTACAAAAGAAGGCTTCCGTAATGTGTGGGTTAACAGATTAATGTCTTTGGCATCAGTTTCTGTTTTAATGGCTTGTCTTGTAATTATCGGACTTGGCACAATGATTTTCTTCAATATTAACGCATTACTCGATACAGTTGAACGTCAAAATGTTGTAATGGTTTATGTTGAAGATGGAACAACAGATGAACAACTTGATTCATTGAATACCACACTCCAAAATACTGAAAACATTTCAAGCGTGACATTTGTTTCAAAAGAAGAAGCATTTGAAGCTCAACTTGAGGATATGGGCGAAGATGCGGCACTCCTTGAGGGGCTTGATGAAAATCCGCTACCCGATGCATATAAAGTGGTAGTTGCCGACCTAGAGCAATTCAAACCCACAGTTGATAAACTGAGAGAACTTGAATTTGTTGATGTTGTACGCGAAAATAGTGATATTGCAGATAAATTGATTGATATAAGAAAAGCAGTAACAATTGTAATTATTGGTATGGTTGCACTTCTCTTCCTTGTATCATTGTTTATTATATCAAATACAATCCGCATAACTATGTTCTCACGTAAACTTGAAATCAGTATTATGAAAGCTGTTGGTGCAACTAATTGGTTTATTCGTTGGCCATTTATGATTGAAGGTATGCTTTTAGGTGTGATTGCAGGTATTGTTTCATTCGGTGTTCTTGCAGGGCTTTATCAAGGTATGGTATATGTGTTTAACGACCTTCTTGCAATCTTTAAACCAGTGGCATTCGGTGCATATGCAGGTTACATATTGCTAATATTCCTAGGAATCGGTATTTTCACAGGTTCTGTGGGAAGCTTGATTTCAATGGGTAAATATCTTAAAGAACAGGGGAGTGTTGTAAGTGAAGATTAGTGTGAAAATTCTTTCAGTAATCTTTGCAATGATTTTACTTTTCACTGCAATTCCATTTTCAGCCTCTGCCCGTTCAATAGCGGATATCGATGCAGAGATTGCCGAGAGAAACGAAAAAATTGAAGCAAATAATGATAAGATTGAGAAAACCGAAGACCAAATCAAGCTTTTACAAGAGCAGAATCGTGCATATGATGAAAAAATAGAAGTTCTTGAGGAACAGATTGCACCGCTTCGCAAAAAAATCAACGAGCTTAATGACCAGATAAAAACTCTTGAAACTGAAATTGATGAACTCAATACAAGAATTGGTGAAATCAATGTTGAGGTTGAAGACCAGAATAAGCAAATTGATGAAACATATGAGGTTCTAAAAAAACGTTTGAGAGCTACATATATGGCGGGTGAAACCTCTGAACTTGAGATTTTCTTAAATGCTACCGATTTTCAAGATTTTCTTACAAGAACAGAGCTTGTACGTCAGATTTCAAAGCACGACACAAATATTGTAAAAAATCTTGAAGAACAGATTGGTGAGCTTAATACCTTACTTCAGGAGCTTACCGAAAAGAGTACAAAGCTTGATGAAAACCGAGTTCAGCTTGATTCTGACCGCAAGGTTGTTCAACAAGAGAAAGCAGTTTTTGATGCACAGAAAGCAGAGCTTGAGAGTGTAGTTAATAAAAATGAAGCTAATATTACAAAACAGAATCAGCTTATCAGTTCTCTTAATGCAAATTCAGCTCTTCAGGAAAAGCTCATAGCACAGGCACAGAAAGAAAAAGAAGAAGAGTCAAAGAACATTGACAAAGAGGTTTCAAACTCAGGTTCAGTTGGTGACGGTACTGTAGATAACGGTACAACAAACCATGGATTCAAGCTTTCTTCTAAAAATATAATCAGTCCTATTCAAGAAAGTGGTGCTCATTACTCACGTAACTTTGCAACACATAGTGCACAAGGTACTGCATCTGTTGACATTGTTTCGTATAAGAATCGTGTTATAAACGGAAAGACATATTGGACTACCAAGGGTGCAAAGGTTTATGCGGTTGCATCGGGTACTGTAACGAAATCAACATATAAGAGTAATACTTACGGTCATTATGTTAATATTGACCACGGCAATGGTCTTAGCTCACTTTATGCTCATATGGATGTGCGTTACGTAAGTGTTGGTGACACTGTTGTACAAGGTCAGGTGATTGGTCTTGTAGGTAATACGGGTAACTGTTGGCCACGTCCGTCAGCATCAAATCCTGCGGCAGGCTCACACCTTCACTTTGAAATG
>Ga0233373_1000071_pt1 | contig 14805 bp, 13 predicted proteins | sample ElkDunMinimDraft_5_FD_180685 | JGI IMG/M metagenome (GOLD analysis project Ga0233373, IMG submission 180685) | Fecal eukaryotic communites from dung pellets of Tule Elk in California, USA - Elk Dung E0 | ecosystem: Host-associated > Mammals > Digestive system > Large intestine > Fecal | place...
TTCCTAAAGAAATACTTGAAAGTGTTAAATATGGTTGTATAAATATTCATGCATCATTATTACCGAAACTTCGCGGCGCTGCACCAATTCAGTGGAGCATTCTAAACGGTGAAACTGAAACAGGTGTTACATCTATGCAAATGGATGTTGGTCTTGATACAGGGGATATGTTGATTAAAAAGAAAATTGCTATAGATGATAATATAACTGCAGAAGAACTTTTTGAGGAACTTTCTCAGTTGGGAGCTCAAGTTCTAATTGAAACAATTGATGCGTTAAAAAATAATTATTTACATCCTGAAAAACAAGATGATATTCTTTCAAGCTATGCACCGATAATTACTAAACAACTTTGTACTATTGATTTTTCAAAATCAGCATTAGACATACACAATAAAATTAGAGGCTTATATTCTTGGCCAATTGCTACAACTACAATTAACGGTAAAAAATTTAAAATCCATAAATCAAGAATTTTGGAAGAATCTTTTACGGGAAATCCCGGTGAAATTGTTGATAATAATAACAGACTTGTTATTTTATGTGGTGATGGTAAATGTGTTGAAATTCTTGAAATTCAGGCTGAAGGTAAGAAAAAAATGGATACTCAAAGCTTCTTAAGAGGACAGCGCATTGAAAAAGGTGCAATTGCAGGAGTGTGATTATGAATTATTTTTCATATTACTATTTATCTAACTATTATTATATTATTCTTGTTTTACCTGTTTTAATTCTTTCAATGATAGCATCTGCTAAGGTGAATTCATCTTTCAAAAAGTATTCTCAGGTTTTATCACAAAGAGGTATTTCCGCTGCGAGAGCCGCACAAGAAATATTGCGATATTATGGAATTGATAATGTTAAAATTGAACGAGTATCGGGTAATCTCACAGACCACTATGACCCTAAAACAAATATTATTAGATTATCTGATAGTGTGTACAATTCAACTTCAGTAGCAGCAATTGGTGTAGCTTGTCATGAGGCAGGTCACGCGGCTCAATATGCAGAAAGTTATTTTCCAATCAAAGCTAGAAATACAATTTTACCTGTTGCATCATTGGGCTCAAGGCTCGGTTTTCCTCTTGCAATAATTGGTTTCTTTCTTAACTTTGAACCACTTGCAATTTTTGGTATAATCTTTTTCTCTTTTGCCGTACTTTTTCAACTTATTACTTTGCCCGTCGAATTTAATGCAAGTTCACGTGCATTAAAAGTTATAAGTGATATTGATTTACTTGACAGTGATGAAAAAATAGGCGCAAAAAAAGTTCTTACTGCCGCTGCAATGACTTATGTAGCCGCGTTAGCAGTAAGTGTTGCAAACCTTTTAAGATTAATTTTAACAACAAGAAGACGTAGATAATTTATGAACGACAGATTTATTGCTTTTAAAATATTAAATAAAATTGAACGTGATAAAGCATATTCAAACATTGTGGTAGATACAGTTTTAAAAGAAAATGAGGCTGTATCTGCCCCATTTGTATGTTCACTGGTATATGGTGTTATTGAAAGAAAAATAACACTCGATTACATACTTGAAAACTTTTTATCCCAACCTATAAAGAAATTAAATCCTCAGGTACTTACAATTCTCAGAATGGGTGTTTATCAGATTAAGTATATGGATAAAGTGCCTGTATCTGCAGCTGTTAATGAGTCCGTAAAGTTAGTTAAAAAAGTTAAATGCGCATATTCGTCTGGTTTAGTTAATTCAGTATTGAGAAAGGTATCTTTAAACGATATAGTTCTACCCAATACGGATGATAAAATTTATGATTTAAGTATTGCTTTTTCTTGCCCGTATGAGTTAGTTAGACATTTCATCAATGATTATGGCTACGATAATACAAAAAGCCTTTTAAGTGCATCATTAGGCTCTGCACCGCTTGTTATACGTGTCAATACATTAAGAACAACAATTGAAAGCTTGATTAGAATATTAGAGTCTGAAAATGTAATTGCTGAAAAATCAGAGATTATTGAAGATTCACTTGTTATCAAAAGCGGAGCTGTCTTTGAAACAAATGCGTATAAACAAGGGTTATTTCACGTTCAGGATTTTGCCTCACAAATATGTATAAAAAATCTTGACCCTCAACCGAATGATATTGTGTTTGATGTTTGTTCAGCACCCGGTGGTAAAGCATTTACAATTGCAGAAAAAATGAATAATAAAGGCGAGATTTATGCCTTTGACTTATATGAACATAGAGTAAATCTTATAAGTAAAAATGCAAAAAAATTAGATATTGAAATTATTAATGCTTGTGTTAATGATTCTTCAATATTTAATAATATGTTACCAATGGCAGATAAAATCCTTTGTGATGTACCATGTAGTGGACTTGGTGTTATTCGAAGAAAACCTGAAATCAAGTATAAGGATTTGGGTTTTGTTGACAAATTGTGTGATTTGCAGTACAATATTTTAAATTGTTCCGCAAAATATTTAAAGTCAAAAGGTGTGCTTGTTTATTCAACTTGTTCTTTAAATAAAGCTGAAAATCAAGCTATATGTGAAAAATTTTTAGATGAGAATAAAAACTTCAAAATGATTCCTCTTGGTGATGAAGACGGCTATATGACTTTAATGCCACATAATAATGGAACAGATGGATTTTTTCTTGCTAAGTTTATAAAGGATTGAATTTATGTCTATTGATATTCGTTCGTTAAGTTTCGACGAGCTGGATTTAGAATTATCAACTATTGGATTTCAACATTTTAGAACAAAACAGATATTTTCATGGTTACATGAAAAATGTGTTATGTCTTTCGATGAAATGACCAATATATCAAAAGATATGCGAATAAAACTTAATGAGCATTTTGTATTAAATAATTGTACTGTAAATACCAAATTAGTATCAAAAATTGATGACACAGTAAAATTTCTCTTCGTTCTTTCTGATGGAGAATACGTTGAAAGCGTAGTTATGAAATATAAATATGGTTATTCCATATGTATTTCAACTCAAGTTGGTTGTAAAATGGGCTGCACTTTCTGTGCCTCAGCAATTGGTGGATTTGTTCGTAATTTAACTGCAGGGGAAATGCTTTCAGAAATTTACACCGCTCAACGTGAATTGAACATTAAAATTAATCACCTTGTACTAATGGGTACGGGTGAGCCACTTGATAACTATGATAATGTTATGCGAATGCTTAGTCTTATCACCGATGATAAGGGTCAAAATATGAGTATGCGTCATATTTCATTATCGACTTGTGGTATTGTTCCTAAGATTTATGATTTGGCTGAGAAAAAATTGGGGCTTACATTATCTGTTTCACTTCATGCTCCAAATGATTTTATTCGTTCAAAATCTATGCCAATTAATAAGAAATATGATATTAGTACATTACTTGATGCATGTAAGCAATATGCCGATAAAACTAGTAGGCGCGTTTCTTTTGAATATGCAATGATTGATGGAATAAATGATAGTGATGATTGTGCTTTAGAACTTGCATCTCAGTTGAAAGGAATATTAGCACATGTCAATTTAATTCCCATAAATAATGTTAGAGAAACAAGTTATAAAAAAAGTTCAATTGAAAGGCAGAAGAGATTTATTGAAATTCTTTCGTCAAAAGGAATAACTGCTACAGTTCGTAGAACACTTGGCAGTGATATAAATGCTTCGTGTGGTCAATTGAGAGCTTCTAAGCGAAAAGATGGTGATACGTGATGAAAATTGTATCAAAAACAGATATAGGTTTAAAAAGAAACAGTAATCAAGATTCTTATTCAACGGGAATTTTATCTGAAAACTCAGTCTGGGCTGTTGTTTGTGATGGAATGGGCGGTGCTGCCGCAGGTAATCTAGCAAGTACAATGGCTGTCAAAATTGTTTCAGAAAGAATTAAATCTAACTACCGCAATGGTATGAACTACAATTCAATGAAAAATCTGCTAGCTTCTGCAATTGCAGCCGCCAATATTGAGGTATATGAAAAAAGTATATCCGATATTGATTTGAATGGAATGGGTACAACTGTTATTGCAGTAATTATTGTTGACGGTACTGCTTGTATAGCTCATGCAGGTGATTCACGAGTTTATATTTTGTCAGGTGATTCTTTAAGGCAAGTAACAAAAGACCATTCAATTGTTCAAGATTTGATTGATAACGGAAGATTAACCGTAGAAGAAGCTGAATCTGACCCAAGAAAAAACATCATCACACGTGCTTTAGGTGTTAGCGAAGAGTTAATGGTTGACTACTATGTTGAAGACATAAACGAAAATGATATTTTAATTATTTGTACTGATGGCTTAACTAATTACATTACTAATGAACATATTGTCGATATATCAAAACAATATGACTTTAATATTCTTCCTGAGAAATTAATTGATGCTGCCAACGAAAATGGCGGTGGTGACAATATCACAATTGTTGCCGTTTCTCATTAATCATTCAAAAAGGAGTATTAATTATGGATAATTTTTGTGGCAAGCGCCTTGATGGCAGATATGAAATAAGAGAAATAATTGGTGTTGGCGGAATGGCTGTTGTCTATAAAGCCTACGACAACATTGATGATAGAATAGTTGCAATTAAAATTCTTAAAGATGAATATCTCACAAATGAGGATTTTAAGCGTCGTTTTAAAAATGAATCAAAGGCCATTTCTGTTCTTTCTCATCCCAATATTGTTCGTGTTTTTAATGTTAGTTTTGGCGATAGACTTCAATACATTGTAATGGAATATGTTGATGGAATTACTTTAAAAGAATATATTGAGCAACAAGGCATTGTAAATTGGAAAGAAGCTGTACATTTTATGGGCCAGATTCTTGCTGCATTACAGCACGCTCATGACAAAGGCATTGTTCATCAAGACATTAAGCCCCAGAATATTATGCTTTTACAGGATGGTACAATTAAGGTTACTGATTTTGGTATTGCCAGATTTAGTAGATTTGATAACAAATCAACATCTGAAAATGCTATCGGCTCTGTTCATTACATCAGTCCTGAGCAGGCGAGAGGCGAAATGACTGATGATAAAGCCGATATTTATTCTGTTGGTGTTGTAATGTATGAAATGCTCACTGGTCAATTACCATTCCAATCAGACAGTGCTGTCTCTGTTGCAATAATGCAACTTCAACAAGACCCTAAACGTCCAAGAGAAATTGTGCCATCAATTCCACTAGGACTTGAGCAAATAACAATTCGCGCAATGCAAAAAAATCCAAGCGACAGATATCGTTCTGCAGCTGAAATGCTTATGGATATTAATGAATTTAAAAGAAATCCTGCAGTTAAGTTTAATTATACTTATTTTGTTGACCAAGATCCAACAAAGTTTGTTAAAACAGATTCAAGCAATCGTAGCAGAGTAAGACAAAACCAAGAGGTTAATAATGAGCCCAAGCAAATAAATAAAACTACAGCTATAATGTTGGGTGCAATTGCGGGCGTGGTAGCACTTATAATTATAATATCTGCAATTTTTGTTGGTGTTGGAAATAAGAAAATTGAAGTTGAAAACTTTATCGGCCTTAATTATTATGACCAAATTGAAAATAATGAGGATTATAAAGAAAAATATACATTTGAACTAGAATTTGTTGAAAATTCAACTCTCGACAATGGTGCTATCCTCGAACAGAATCCTTTAGCAGGAGAGAAAATTAAAAAAGGTGATAAGGTAATTCTTACTATAGTTCAGAAAAATGGCATAGTTCTTGATTCTTCACTTGTTGGAATGAGTGAAGAACAAGCGAAAGATTATTTAACATCACGTGGATTAATCGTAACACCTATTCTTGAATATTCAGAAAAAGTTGCGCCAGGGATTGTTATAAAAACCGAGCCCGAAGTAGGTTCAACTGTTAAAATTGGTGCCGATATAAAGCTTTATATTGCAACTGATAAACAAGACACAACTTCTGTTCCAGAACTTGTTGGCTGCAGTAAAGAGGTTGCTGAACAATTGCTTATCGCCGCCGAACTTGAGCTTGGTACAGTAAAAGAAGTAAACAGTACACTTGAAACAGGTATGGTTGTAACACAGAGTGTTGAAAAAGATAAAAAAGTACCTATTGGCTCAAAAATTAATATTGAAATTAGTAATGGTATTCCTGAAGAAAATTCAGTGGATATAACTGTAGATTTACCTAACATTAACAAAACCGGTATTCTTAAAATTTATGTAAACAGTGAACTATATTTTACATCAAATGAATTGTTACTTGACGGTGCACAAAAAATCTATAATATTAAAGGTACTGGTGCTGAAAATACTTATACAGTCACAATTGATGACAGTACCGTGCAAAAAGGTAAGATTGATTTTACACAGGTGCCTGCAGTTGTAAGTGAAATTGAAATTGTTCCATATGAACAGAAGGAAACCTTGATTGATGTTGTCAATAAATCAAAGAATGATGCAATTAATCAACTTAATGCTGCAGGATTCTATAATATTGATTTCATTGAGGAATCAAGTGATTCTATTGTTGCAGGAAACGTAATTTCACAAAGTCCTGCATCTGACAGTATCTCAAAAATTCCAACGAGTACAAAAATTATTCTTACTATAAGTACAGGTCCTGCTGAAGAACCTACCGAAACTGTTGAATAATATGGAAAAATATAACGGAATAATAACAAAAGGTATTGGCGGCTTCTACTATGTTGAAGTCGCCGATGCGATATATGAGTGTAAAGCACGTGGTGTGTTTAGAAAAAATCGAATTACACCTTTAGTTGGCGATAATGTAACTATTTCAGTAAATTATGGTGCTGAAAATACTATTGATTCAATTACTGAACGTAAAAATTCTTTAATTCGTCCGCCCGTTGCTAATATTGATAACTTAATAATTGTAATCTCTACTGTTGAACCCAAACCAAATTTTCTAGTTGTTGATAAACTGATTGCTGTTGCCGAGCATAAAGGTATCGAGCCAATTATTGTTATATCTAAAATTGATTTGAAATCTTCAAATGAAATAGAGGATGTTTACAAAAAAACTGGTATAAAAGTTATTTCAGTAAAATCAAGTGACGATATTCAAATGATAAAGTTGCTGATGAAAAATAAAATTAATGCGTTTACTGGTAATTCTGGTGTTGGTAAAACAACCCTGCTAAATAAACTTGATGATTCACTTAATCTTTCAACTGGTGAAATTAGTGATAAGCTCGGTAGAGGGCGTCACACTACAAGACAAGCACAATTGTTTAAAATATGTGGAGGATATATAATTGACACTCCTGGCTTTTCATCATTTGACCTTGAAAAGATTGAAATAATTAAAAAAGATGAGTTACCTTATTGTTTCAGAGAATTCAGAGAGTATATAGGTGAATGTAAATTTACATCTTGTGCCCATATTAATGATAAAGGATGTAAAATATGTGAAGCAGTAGAAAAAGGTTTAATAAGCAAATCAAGACACGAAAATTATATTTCTATGTATAATGTTGCAAAGGAAATTAAAGAATGGAAGCTTTAAAAAAAAGATGTGTAATTGTAGGCGGCGGTGACTGCACTGCAGAGTTTTTAAAAAAACACATTGATGTTGAGCATGATTATATCATATGCGCAGACAGTGGCTATGATTATGTTTCATCAGCAGAAATACAACCAGACTTATTAATTGGCGATTTTGACTCTATATCGTCTATTCCTAAGAATATGGATATAATTACTCTCCCAGTAGAAAAAGATGTTACAGACACTGTGGCGGCTTATTATGAAGGTATTAAGCTTGGATATGAGCATTTTATTCTCTTTGGAGGTACTGGTGGTAGGTTTGAGCATACATTAGCTAATATTTCCTTAATGGCAGTTGCATCACGAAACAAAATATGTTTTAAGATTATTGATGAAACACATATTTTTAGGAGTATCACAAATTCATCAATTAAAATACCTCATAAAGATAATCAACAAATATCCATTTTTGCTTTTGGCAGTAGAGCTTTTGGGGTAACTCTTAAAGGTTTTCATTATCCGTTATGGGATTTTACACTGGACCCATTCAACGGTGCATTAGGAACAAGTAATGACATTGTTGATGCGTTTGGTGAGATATCCGTAACAAACGGAACAATCGTAATTGTTGAGACAAAATTGTAACACAAAATATCCCCCTGCATAAAATGTAGTAAAATACATATGCAGGGGGTTGTTTTATGGGAAGAAAACACAATAATTCGTATGGTATTATATTTGTGGCACTTGGACTTGGATTATTGATTTCATTAATTCTTCCCCAAAAGGCAGTGATTATTATTCTTGCAATATCACTAGTATGTTGTGGCGCTGCCCTCTGCAAGAAATAGGGGAGGCAACTAATTTGAAAGTTGTTGTTGTAAAAAGTCCAAAATTTATTGGCGGAATTTTGCGAAAGATTTTTGGCATAAAAAAATCGGAAATTTAATTTTTTTTGGAGGGTGTTTGCCCTCCATTTTGATTTTTTATATAAAAAATTATTTTTAATTATTGATGTAATTATAAATTAGGTTTATAATAAAGAAAAAAATTAAAAGGTGAAAATTAATATGGTAATTCAAATTTGTGTTGGAAGTTCTTGTCACCTAAAAGGTTCGTCAGAAATAGTTGAACTTTTACAAAATGCAATCGAGGAACATCGTTTAGAGGCTGAAATTACACTTGCTGGCAGTTTTTGCAATGGAGTATGCAATCGTGTCGGTGTTACAGTACAAGTAGATGATGATATTCATACAGGAATAACGAAAGAAAATTTTAAAGAATTTTTTAAAGAAAATGTATTAGATAAAATATAATTGAGGTGTAGAGTATGAATTGCTTGACTCTTAAAAAATCAAATTGTAAGAATTGTTACAAGTGTATTCGCCATTGTCCTGTAAAAGCAATTCGTTTTTCAGGTAATCAGGCACATATTATTGGCAACGAATGTATATTGTGTGGTCAATGTTTTGTTGTGTGTCCACAAAATGCAAAGGAAATTGTTAACGAGGTTGAAAAAGTAAAAGTTCTTCTCCAAAGTGGTGCTCCAGTAGTCGTAAGTATTGCACCATCATTTATTGCAAACTATGACGGAGCAGGAATTGACTCAATGCGTACCGCCCTAATTAAACTTGGTTTTTATGATGTTGAGGAAACAGCAATAGGTGCAACCATTGTAAAAAATGAGTATGAAAGAAGACTTAAAGAAGAGGAACGTGACATAATAATATCTTCTTGTTGTCATTCAATCAATTTACTCATTCAAAAATATTATCCAACGGCGCTTGAGTATCTTGCCGACGTTATGTCACCAATGCAGGCTCATTGTCAAGAAATTAAGAAGAGGATTCCAAACGCCAAAACAGTATTTGTAGGTCCTTGTGTAGCTAAAAAGGATGAAGCTGAATATTATGAAGGTATTGTGGACGCAGTTCTTACATTTGAGGAACTTACTGAGTGGTTAAAAGAAGAAAATATTGAGCTTGAAACAATTGCAGATATTAATGAGAACAGTCGTGCACGATTCTTTCCGACAACGGGTGGTATTCTTAAAACAATGAATGAAGTTAAAGACTATACCTATGTAGCAATTGATGGTATTGAAAATTGTATTGAAGTTCTTAAAGATATTGAAAAAGGAAAAATACATAAATGCTTCATTGAAATGTCAGCTTGTGTTGGTAGTTGTGTGGGTGGACCTGTTATTGAAAAATATCACCATACCTCTAACATCAAAGATTATATTGAAGTTGCAAATTACGCAGGCGAAAAGGATTTTGATGTAAATCAACCTCAAGCAATTGAAATCATAAAAACATTTTCTTATATTGAACAAAGAAGTACAAAACCATCTGAAATAGAAATAAGCAATATTCTTCGACAGATGGGTAAATTTAAACCCTCGCACGAACTCAATTGTGGTTCTTGTGGTTATAATACATGCCGTGAGAAAGCCATTGCAATTATTCAGGGAAAAGCAGAGATTTCAATGTGTCTTCCATATCTTAAAGAAAAAGCAGAAAGTTTTTCTGACACAATTGTTAATAATTCTCCTAACGGACTAATTGTTCTTAACGAGAAGCTTGAAGTTCAGCAAATCAATGATTCTGCAAGAAAAATGATGAATATTCGTTCAGCATCCGACGTGCTTGGCGACCAGGTTATTCGCATTCTTGACCCTACGGTCTTTATGAAAGTAATGAGTACAGGCAAAAATATTCATGATGAAAGAGTTTATCTTGCTGAATATAAAAGATATGTTGAACAGACTGTAGTACACGATAAAGATTCACATCTTTTAATATCTATTATGCGTGATGTCACCGATGAAGAAAATGAACGAGAAAAGAAAGAAAATATAAGCCGTCAGACAATTGAGGTTGCTGATAAGGTTGTTGATAAGCAGATGCGAATTGTACAAGAAATTGCATCGCTTCTCGGTGAAACTGCAGCAGAAACAAAAATTGCACTTGCAAAGCTTAAGGAGTCAATTACTGATGAATGATTTATGTGCAGATATTGGATACAAAAGTATAAATCATCATGGTGAGCAGCTTTGTGGAGACCATGTTGATATTGTTGAAGATAACGATAATTCAACTGTTATCGTATTAGCGGACGGTTTAGGTAGCGGTGTAAAAGCGAGTATTCTCTCAACTCTTACATCAAAAATTATTTCAACAATGATGTCAGAGGGATTACCAATCGAAGAGTGTGTAGAAACAATTGCCGCTACATTACCAGTGTGTTCAATTCGTGGAGTAGCATATTCAACTTTCACTATTATCCATTTGATAAACAATGAAACTGCGGAAATAATTCAGTATGATAATCCGCAAGTAATTATTATTCGTGATGATGTTAATTATGATTACCCTAAAACAGAAATGAATATAGGTGGTAAAAAAATTTACAAATCTGATATTCAACTAAAAGAAAACGATATTTTCGTAGCAATGAGTGATGGTTGTCCACATGCAGGCATAGGAATGTTATATAACTTTGGTTGGAAACGTGAAGATATTATAGATTTTATTGAAACTCTTGCACCAGCAGGTTATACCGCAAAAACACTTTCAACAATGCTTGTTGATGAATGCAATCGACTTTATGGTGAAAAACCTGGAGATGATGCGACAGCTTGTGTAGTAAAAATTCGTAAACGTGTTCCAATGAATATGCTTTTCGGACCACCATTTAATCGTGATGATGCAGACCGTATGATGTCACTATTTTTCTCGAAAGAAGGTAAACATATTGTTTGTGGTGGTACCACGTCTTCAATTGCTGCAAAATATCTTAATAAACCACTTAAGCCATCACTCAATTTTGAACAATCAGATATTCCGCCGATTGCAGAAATTGAAGGTGTTGACCTTGTGACTGAAGGTGTTATAACCGTCAATAAAGTTGTTGAATATGCGAAAGATTATTTAGGAGAAAATGTTCATTACCCTCATTGGAGTATAAAACGTGATGGTGCTTCGCTCATTAGTCGTTTGTTATTTGAAGAGGCTACAGATATAAATTTTTACGTGGGTAGAGCAATAAATCCTGCTCATCAAAACCCTGATTTGCCAATAAATTTTCATATTAAAATGAATCTTGTTGATGAACTTTCAGCTAGTCTTAAAAAGATGGGGAAAAGAATAAAGGTGAGCTATTTCTAAATAATAAAATAAGTGCAGATACATTAAATGTATCTGCACTTTCATTGTTATATTAGCTTTTTATTAACCAAAATATCTCTTAAGAAGACCTTCGAAAGCCTTGCCGTGTCTTGCTTCGTCACGAGCCATTTCATGAACTGTATCGTGGATAGCGTCAAGTCCGAGTTCCTTTGCACGTTTTGCAAGGTCAAATTTACCTGCAGTTGCACCGTTTTCAGCATCAACTCTCATTTCGAGATTTTTCTTTGTACTGTCTGTTACAACTTCACCAAGAAGTTCAGCAAATTTAGCTGCATGTTCTGCTTCTTCATAAGCTGCTTTTTCCCAATAGAGGCCAATTTCAGGATAGCCTTCACGATGAGCAACTCTTGCCATTGCAAGATACATACCAACTTCTGAGCATTCACCTTCAAAATTAGCACGAAGGTCCATAATGATATCTTCACGAACACCCTGAGCAACACCTACAACGTGTTCTGCAGCCCAAGTTCTTTCATCTTCTTTGATTTCGTTGAACTTGTCAGCAGGAACTTTACACTGTGGACATCTTTCGGGAGCTGAATCACCCTCATGAACATAACCGCAAACTGAACATACAAATTTTTTCATAAATTTTTTCCTCCAAAAATTAATTTTATTATTAAAACGGTATTAGCTACAACTTTTACATTTACCAAAAAGTATTAAACTATAACCGTAAATTTGACTAATATTTTCATCGTTAAAACTTTTAATGTAATTATTTACTGTATTAATATCATAAACTTTACCACAACCATTACATTTGAAATGAGCATGTGGAGTAGGATTGCCATCAAAACGGTCCTGTGTACCATCGGGAATTTTGATGATTTCGCCACATTCTTCAAGTTGTGAAAGATTTCTATAAAGAGTACCAAGGCTTAAGTTTGGAATTTGTTCTCTAACAGATAAATATAATTCCATAGCAGTGGGATGGTCATAACGTGATTTTAGTTCAGCGATTATAGCATCTCTTTGTTTGCTTTTTCTCTTAATTTCCATGTCCTCACTCCTTAACAGTAATCATTACTGTTATTATTTTAACATATATATTTTAATTGTCAAGCATTATTTATAAAAAAGAGGATTATTAATGAAAAAAATTTTAATAATTATTATTTTGAGCATAATTTTAAATTCTTGTGTTATTAATGAAAACAAAGCGACCGAGCCAACAAATGAGAATATAATTATCGGCACATGGATAAATTATAATGAAATATATGAAATTATAACTACATCTGAAAATTATAAATCATTAGAAAACGAGATTTTAAATATTATCATTTCGTTGAAGCAACAAAAAATTAATACAATTTTTTTACATGTGCGTGCTTTTGACGATGCATTTTATAAATCAATAATTTTTCCTAAAAGTAAATATTGTCCCGATAAACATTTTGAATATGATATTTTAGACATATTTGTTAAAATATGTCATCGAAATAATATATATTTACATGCTTGGATAAATCCGTATAGATTACAGAGTAGTAATTACAGTTGCAATACTTTCGCAACAGATTTATTAAATAATAATCCAGAACATATAATTAAGAGTGAGAATGTTTGGTATTATAACCCAGCTTCACCAATAGTTCAAAAACATATAATATCTGGTATAAAAGAAATAATTGAAAACTACGATGTTGACGGAATCCATTTTGATGATTATTTTTATCCCCAAGTGGACTTTATAGATTACTTTTATAAAAATGACTCGATAAGTGAAAAAGAATTCAGAACAAGTGCGGTTAATTCATTGATAAGTGCAGTATATAAAACGATTAAAAGTTATAACGATAAATTAATCTTTTCAATAAGTCCTTCAGGAGATATAAATAAGAATATCAATGAATGTTATGCAGATGTTTTACATTGGTGTAAAAATGATGGTTATATTGACTATATTATCCCACAAATATATTATGGATTTGAACATGAAATATTTCCATTTAAAGAAACAGTATTGGAATGGATTGACTTAGTAAATGATAAAACTAAACTTATAATTGGACTTGCGGCATATAAAATAGGTGAGGAAGATAAATATGCAGGTAGTGGAATAAAAGAATGGATAAATGACTCTAATGTAATTTTAAAACAAATTGAATTTTTAAATTCATCCGGAATTCATTCGTATTCATTTTATTCCGCATCGCATCTGTATAGCAAGAAAATTTAATTATAAAAAAGAAGCAATGGAATTATATGGTTACTTGACGATTTATGTCATTTTTGTTAGAATATAATAGAAATATTTTAACAAGGAGTGGCAAAATGAAAAGTAATGTTTTAAAATCAGTTTTATCCATTATTCTGTGTTTTTCTATGCTGTTTTCTTTTGCTGCTTTTTTTGAGGTAAATGCACAGGGACAAGAAGGTACAGTTTATAATCTTGGAGGATATACTTTAAAGGTGAGAACAGGTCCGAGCACAGAGCATAGTGTGCTTAAACATAATGGTTCTGAAGTAAGATTGCAAAATGGCGACAACGTAATTGTTTTGAGTGAACATAATTCAGATATTAATGATAGTTCAAACCCATTATGGTATAAAATTCAATTTAATTATAATGGTGCTTCTTTAATTGGTTATGCTTCTGCTACATATGTTAAAATAAAGGTCAATACTGACCCAATGCCCGAAGGTATTCCTGAAATATATAAAGAATATATTGATGCTCTTCTGGAAAAGCACCCTAATTGGAATTTTGTTTTTTATGATACTGGTTATGAATGGAATGAAGTTTTATCAGAAGATGCAGAAGGAGCGCTTGAAGCAAGTCTTATTCAAGGCACATATCCAATATCTTATCGTTCCACACAAGAGGGTGCTTTTGATTTTAGAAATGATAAATGGATTCCACTTGATGGCAAAAGTTGGTATCAAGCAAATACACAGACAATAGCATATTATATGGACCCACGAAATTTTCTTAATGAAGAGACTGTATTTATGTTTGAAAGCTTATCATATGATAGCAATACACAAACTTTGGACGGTGTAGCTTCAATTATAAAAGGGACTTTTATGGAAAAACCATCAATTAAAAATACCGATGGTGAAGAAATATCATATGCACAAGCCTATATTGATGCCGCTGTATATTCAAAGGTGAGTCCGTATCATCTTGCTTCGCGTACACGTC
>Ga0233373_1000072_pt1 | contig 14722 bp, 12 predicted proteins | sample ElkDunMinimDraft_5_FD_180685 | JGI IMG/M metagenome (GOLD analysis project Ga0233373, IMG submission 180685) | Fecal eukaryotic communites from dung pellets of Tule Elk in California, USA - Elk Dung E0 | ecosystem: Host-associated > Mammals > Digestive system > Large intestine > Fecal | place...
CTAATTACTCTTTCAATTCAATTATAGTAATATTTTCTGCTTTTATATTTGTTTTATTTATTACTATATCTTTGACTTTAATCAAAGTATTATTATTTACAACACCTTTTTCAAGAATAATTTCAATTTTATCATTGTCAATAATCGCAATACATTCTGAATCAATTTGTGCTTTAATGGAATTCTCTATATCACATTCATATTTAATTTGTTCGGACATTTTAACTAACTGATTTCTTGCCGAAGTTTTTGTTTCTTCATCACTGTTTGCGTCATTAATAATTTTTTCTAACATTTCAATTAAACTTTCATGCGCCTTTGTGCGATTTAGTCTTGCAGAATTAAAATAATTCTCACTCTCAGATACTGCTGTGCCATTTACAAGTTGAGCATCACCAAGATTTACTTGAGTTTCTATTTCAGGTGCATCATTTGTTTCATCTGATTTTGTATAATACCAATTCACAAACACCGCCAATACCAATGCAAACATCAATGTGAATGTTAATATTTGTTTTTTACCTATTATTTTACTTTTCATAATTATTTCTCCTTTGGCTCTAATTTTGAAATTGATATTCTTGCTGTGCTAATATTGAACACAGATGAAACAGTTGAATATATACACTGTTGCACAACAGGGTCATCAGCACCTTCGCACACTACTGCAACTCCCCTGATTTTTGGCTCAACAACTTTCAATAGTAATCCTGTATCATTATTATTTTGTTCAATTATCACATATTCGCTGTCATAGTCCGAATCATTTGTATTATCAGTTATTTTGTTTGAATTCTTATCATTTTTTGCATAAATATATTCCGATGCTTCAGAAAAAGTTATCATAACTCTGGTTTCACCCGCCCCATCAATCGACTCAATAGTTTTAATAAGCTTATTTTCAAGATATTCTGAATAATCAAATAGTGAGATATTTTCATTATCTGATAGTTTTCTATTTTCATCTTGTGTGAAATCTAACTCAGATAACAATATAACTATCATTAATATAAAACCTACAATTGCAATAAATAAATACTTTTTATTAGAATTATTATTTTTAAAGTAATTTTTAATATTATCAATAATCAAATAACTTCCACCTCTAACCCTGATTCAATTTTAATTTTATCTTCAACTAAAATACACATATCATCACGGTCAATATTTAAGGTTATTTTGTTAATATTCAAATAATTGTCTTCATCAACATACGAATCAATTTCAAGTGATATAATTTCTACTGCCATGTTCTCACAAATATTATGTATTGATTCACTAATTATTCTATTGTAACCATCCTCTAATTGAATATCAGCTTCATATTTCTCAAATGAATTTAATTTATAACCATTATCAAACCGAGTACTTATTGGAATTATCGTATAAAATAAAATGAAAATAGCGCAAAAAACATCCACTGATTTCTTTAAATTTGATTCTGATAGAATTATTTTAATTATTGCAGTTATTGCTGTTGCGCCACATAAAGATATCATCCAAACTTTTAAATTATCCATTCTATCTTCCCATCATAATGATTATGCCCGTTGATATTACAAGAACAAAAGTAACAAAAAACAAAGTAATATTCATAATTGAGATAATCGTATTCAAGCCATCAATAACATCTGTAATTTTATCAAGATGAAGCAATGCTGAAATCACTGAACAAACACCTAATGCAAAATACCAAATTAGCATTTCGATAATAACCGGTAAGTTAATTAAAATTATTACTATTATGACAAATACCCCTAATGTATTTTTCATAATTGCAAAACTACTAAAAACTGATGATATCGCATCTCCTACTGCACCACCGACTACAGGAACAAATGCACCTGAAATAAACCGTATTCCTTTTAATGCTAAACTGTCAGATGAAGTGGCAAGGATACTCTGAGTGGTCAACAGCCCCGTATATATTGTCGATAAAAAAGATATAACAATTACCAATATTCTTCTAATTGTTTTTATAATTCTGTCTCTATAATTTTCGAATGAAAATGATGACATAAAATTGAATGATAATAATGCACTCATAATAGGAACATAAAATTTATCAGCAATATTAGCAATTAATGATGATATGAAAATTGAAAATGAGTTGTAAGTAAATGCCAAAGCAGGATTCTTTGAAGCAATAATAATTGCAGTCATAACTGGTAAATATGTATTAACAAATACAGCAGAAGTTTTAATAGCAACAGAAGCATCAACCATTATTCTTGAAACAGGAATAACAACTACCGTCATAACAGACAGTGCACAGATATAATATATCACTTCTTCGGTTTTAGAATTTTTTTGTAAAAATGAAATTCCGATTGCCGTAATTATAAGAGTTACAATTATTATTAGTATTTTATGAGACAGTTCAATTCCTTTTTCAAAACACAATTCGAATAAAAATTCAATTACCCTTGTAGGTGATAAATTGAATATTTTATCAAATTCAATTTCATCAATTCCCAACTCAGCTAAATATTCCTTTGTCTGAGCATCAGTTGCTTCCCATATCTCATTCACTTCATCATTATGAGCATAAGCATTAAAACTAATAGTTAAAATAATAATTAAAATCAAAGCAAAAGTCTTAGTAAATCTTTTCATTTTATTCAACCAATTTCAGTGAAAAAGCTATTAGACTGTTAAGAAGTGGTAAAGATAAATAAATTATTAAAAACTTTGACACTGCTGTTACTATATTTGCAATTGAACTTTCTCCACTGTCTTTTAATACATCACAAATGTAATCAGATGCAAGTGTAATTCCGACTACCTTTAATATAAGTTGTATGTGTGAGGATTCAATATTGAATGCTGAAAAAGCCGACAATACATTCGTAATAAACTTTGAAATATCATCAAGAACTGTAATAAATATTAGTATCACTGCACATATTCTGATTATAAAAACAAATTCAGGTCGATATGATTTTAAAATAGTAGATACACAGATATAAACTAATCCTATAAATGAAATTTTAAGTATTATACTCATAAATTAAAAATTGAAGTTATCTCATCAAATACATCGGCAAGTTGTGGAATTAGCATTGCTATTATAACAATAATTCCTGTCAACACGGTTAATGTAGCAAATTCTTCTCTTCCAGTTTTAGAGAGCATCTGTTGTATTATAGCAACAATTAAACCAATTGCTGCAATTTTTAAAAGAAATGTAATATCCATTTTCACCATCATACCATAATCATTAAGACTGCAAATCCAATGCCCATAATCATTACACTTGTTGATTTACAATTATTCTTTTCTTCATTTTCTAATTTTGATAGTTTTGTTTTTAAAAACTCTTTATACAATTTGCAATTTGATATTTGCCCATACACATCTGATTTTCCAAAATTAGAAAAAAATCCATTTATAAACGTTAGGTCTTCTTTATCAAAAAAGATACAATTATTTTTTGTAATTATGCCGTTATCAAAATCGCTATTTAGTAAAGAAATGTGTATTTCTTTCAAAAAACTCAATAAATAATAATTATCAGATAACAATAAACTGTCAATAATTTTTTCAACTGTAATATTGGTATGATTTAACAGTATTTCTATGTTATCAATCATCATCACACATTGTCGAACTGCTAAAGTGTGCTTTTTTATATTATCAACTTTATACACAGTTATAATAAAACATATTGCTAAAGTCATTGTTATGAATAATATTTTCATTAAAGACCTCTTGAATATCACATATCGAATTGATTTTGCCTGGATTCTTACTTGAATCGAGAAATACAATTTTATCGAATCCACCACGTTCAATCAAATGCATGATTTCCTTTTTTCTTTTTAAGTCATCAATATTACGTGCATGTACACTAAGAATAAAGATTACTCCAGTATTCATACCTTCAATTACCTTGTTAATTTCATCACTACCGCCTATTTCATCACAAATAATCACTTCTGGTGAAAGACTACGAACTGCCATCATTATTCCTTTACCTTTAGGAAAACCTGATAAAACATCAACATTTGGGCAAAAATCGGAAATCCATTTATTGTCTGGAAACAATTCTTTTCTTTCATCAATTATTGAAACCTTAAAGAATTTCCCGATTTTACCTGACGATAATTGATATGCAATATCTCTTAAAATTGTTGTTTTTCCTGAAGAAGGAGGTCCAACAATTAAAATATTTTCAATATTATTTTTAAAAATTGTTTCAAATAATTGTTCTGAAGACCCAATTATATTTCGAGGAATTCTAATATTCAAACAATTAATGTCTCTAACCGTTTTAACTTTTTCATTTTCATAGACTGCTGTACCACAAACCCCAACTCTTGCACCGTTAGGTAATGTTATATACCCGTTCATTATATCTTCATAATGACTATGCACGGAATAACCACACATTTTATTAAATGTGTCGTCAATTTCATTTTGCGTTGTTATTACGCAATTTGAAGAATTAATATAGCTGGTTTTTCCAGATGTAGTCAAAAAACTGCTTCCTTCTGGTGTAACAATTACAATTGGTCTGTTATTTCTCAATCGAATTTCTTGAATTTTATAAATAATATTTTCATTAAGCTTATTCAAATACATTTTTATTCTAGGAGAAATATAAGATATAGTAAATGTAAAATTTTGGTTTGATGATGTATTCATAAAATCACCTCATCAAATATTATGATTACTTGTCCCCCATTATTACAAAACTTTCTTGAAATAGAAATAACTGTATGATATACTAAAATATATTTGTTAAAAGGTGAAAATAATGACTAAAAAATTAAGTAATTTTATAAAAGAAAATAAGTATATTCTAATTTCTGGTGTATCGGCATTATTTATAATTATGCTAGTATATTTCTGCTATTCAATTATTCCATTTGGGGACGGAATAATTTATAGAATGGACTTATACCATCAATACGGTCCCCTCTTTTCGGAACTATATGACCGTTTAACAAGTGGAGAAAGCCTTATTTACTCATGGAACACTGGTCTTGGAAGTTCCTTTTTAGGTAATTTCTTTAACTACCTTTCAAGTCCAATTGCATTGATAATTTTATTATTCGGTCATAAAAACACTTTTGAAGCTGTTGCAGCAATGATAGCTATCAAAGCTGTGCTCAGTGCCATGTCAATGTCATATTATTTGAAAAAGTCTCAAAAAAGTGACGGACTCCCCATTGCAGCTTTTGGTATAATGTATGCTTTTTGCGGTTATTTTATTGCTTATTATTGGAATGTAATGTGGATTGATGCAATGTATATTCTTCCATTAATTGTACTCGGCATTGAAAGAATTATTGATACTGGAAAATGTAAAACATATATCATATCTTTAGCTTTAGCTATTTTTTCTAACTATTATATTGGATTTATGCTTTGCATTTTTTCGTGTATCTATTTTATATATTATTATGCTTGCTCAGTTAAAAAGCTAAATGAAAGGAAAAACATTAAAATTGATAAATTTAATTTTGTTGAGAAAATAAGAAATTCATTTTTTATTCAAAGTGGAATTAGATTCGCATTTTCTTCACTCACCGTCGGAATCTTACTTGCTTTTATGCTTATACCTCTTATTAATATACTCGGTGCATCATCTGCAACTCAAGGTTCTTTTCCTGATGAATATAAATCTTATTTCAACATATTTGATTTTCTTGCTAACCATTTGGCTGCATTAGAGCCAACAATACGTAGTAGTGGTGAAGATGTTTTACCAAATGTTTATTGCGGAATTTTAACTGCATTGTTGATACCTTTGTATTTATTCTCAAATAGAATCCGTTCAATTGAAAAAATTGCTTCTATTTTATTACTTGGATTTATGTATCTAAGTTTTAACATAAATTATTTAAACTTTATGTGGCACGGATTTCATTTCCCCAATGATTTACCATACAGACAGTCTTTTATGTATTCATTTATATTAATTGTACTTGCTTTTAAAGCATTTAAAAATGTAACTGAATTTTCAAAAAAGCAAATTTTAGCTGTGGGAATATCGTTGATTGCATTTGTTATTATAGTTCAAGAATTAGGCTCAAAAAATGTTGATGAAATGACTGTATTAATTACTATCATTTTTACGATTCTTCATACAATTGTTCTTGGATTAATTACAAGCAAAAAGGCTCAAGCCTTTGCATTATCTGTTATGGTAATTTGTTCAGTTGCGGCAGAAACAATTACTGCAAACACAGACCATTATGTTGCAAATCAAAAGAAAACCTCTTTTGTAAGTGATTATGATGATTTTAAGGCATTACAAAAAGAAATAAACGATATAGATGAGGCTCTATTTTATAGAGAAGAACTATCAGACTTACGTGCACGTATGGACCCAAGCTGGTACGATTATAATGGTGCATCAATCTTTTCTTCAATGGCATATGAAAAGGTTTCAAATCTTCAAAAACATTTAGGATTATATGGTAACAAAATCAATAGCTTTACTTACAATCCACAAACGCCTATCTACAATTCAATGTTTTCATTAAAATACATTTATGACAAATCTAATTTAATATCAGAATGTAATTATTATTCAAAAGTCAATTCAAATGAAACTTTCACTGCATATGAAAACAATTATATGTTGAATATCGCGTTCCCTGTTTCTTCAAATTTAGCCAATTGGAATGCCATTGACAGTATAAATCCTGTTGAAGCACAAGAAGAATTATTCACTTTATCAACCGGTGTTGAAAATTTATTTAATTATATTTATGATTTTAATATTGATTATTATAATTTATTAAACATTGATTATGATAGTAAAATTGCAGGTAAATTATCACTTAACAGAATTTCCGAGGATGAATCATCATCTGCAATAATCAATATTACTGCAGAAAGTACTGATAATATTTATGTTTATGTATACTCAAGAAATCTTGATACTGTAAAAATAACTTCTCCTCAAATTGAAACAACAATGACAGTATCGGACGGATATATTCTTGATTTAGGAAGCCATTTGCCCGGTGAAGTAATATCAATTGAATTACCGCTTAAAGATGATAAAGTTTCTGCAAGCGTTGATTTTAATGTCTTCACGATTAATAATGATGCTTTTGTCAAAGGATATGAAAAATTAAAGAGTGGTCAACTTGAATATACTGAATTCGATGAAACAGTTATTAAGGGTAATTTTATTGCTGAAAACGATGAAATTCTTTTCACTTCAATCCCCTATGCTAAGAATTGGCAAATAAATATTGATGGAAATAAAGTATCTGAGAAGGATATCATAATTATTTCAGATGCCTTAATTGGCTTAAATGTTAGTGAAGGTGAACATGAAATAACATTTGAATATAAAATCGCATATTCAGAAATTCTATATGCAATTTCCTTTGGTTTTGGGTTAATTCTTCTAATTTTCAGTATTTTAAAAAATAGGAATTTATTTATCTTCAAAAAAATAAAGGATAATTTGTGGCAACGTATCGAAAAATCATCTCTTACTACTGATAATGATATTATCGATAATAATGGAATTGAAGAAGAAATTATCCATTTTGACTAACAAAAAAACGAGGTTTTAAACCTCGTTTTTTTTGTTTAATATTTTACTTAAATATTGTCCTGTATATGATTTTTTACATTTTGATATTTCTTCTGGTGTTCCGCAAGTTACAATTTTTCCGCCCTTATCTCCACCTTCTGGTCCCAAATCAATAATATAGTCGGCTGTTTTGATAACATCAAGATTATGCTCAATTACAATTACTGTATTACCCGAATCAACAATTCGTTGTAATACTTCAATAAGCTTGTGTACATCTGCCGTATGAAGACCAGTCGTAGGCTCATCTAGAATATATATAGTTTTACCTGTTGGACGTTTAGAAAGCTCTGTTGCAAGTTTTACGCGCTGTGCTTCGCCTCCAGAGAGTGTTGTTGCAGATTGACCAAGTTTTACATAACCAAGTCCAACATCATAAAGAGTTTGCAATTTTCTCTTAATTTTTGGCATATGTTCAAAAAAAGCTAATGCCTCTTCAACTGTCATTTCAAGAACATCATATATGCTTTTCCCTTTATATTTAACCTCAAGAGTTTCACGATTATATCTTGCGCCATTACAAACCTCACAAGGCACATAAACATCGGCAAGAAAATGCATTTCTATTTTTACAATACCATCACCCTGACAAGCTTCACAACGTCCCCCTTTTACATTAAAGGAAAATCTACCTGAATTATAACCACGAATTTTAGCATCCTGCGTTTGAGCAAACAATTCACGTATATCTGTAAATACACCCGTATAAGTTGCAGGGTTAGAACGTGGTGTTCTACCGATTGGAGATTGGTCGATATTAATAACTTTGTCAAGATGTTCAAGTCCCAACATTTTATCAAATTTTCCCAATGGTTTTTTAGCATTATTCAATTCATTAGCAAGATTTTTATATAGAATCTCATTAATTAGTGATGATTTACCCGACCCTGACACACCGGTAATACAAGTAAAACAACCTAACGGAAAATCAACATTGATTTTCTTTAGATTATTCTCTTGAGCTCCTATAATTGTTAATACATTGCCATTTCCTTTTCTGCGGTGATTTGGTATTGGAATTTTTCTCTCACCAGACAAATACATACCTGTAATCGAATCCTTACAAGCAATAATGTCATCCACTCTGCCCGCACACACAACTTCGCCACCATGTACACCTGCGCCCGGACCTATATCAACAATATAGTCAGCAGCACGCATAGTATCTTCATCATGTTCAACAACAATAAGAGTATTTCCTAAATCTCGCAAATGTTCAAGAGTATCTAATAATTTATCATTGTCTCGCTGGTGAAGTCCAATGCTAGGTTCATCAAGAATATAAACTACACCCATAAGTGAAGACCCAATTTGAGTTGCAAGACGTATTCTTTGACTTTCACCGCCTGAAAGAGTACCCGAAGAACGTGATAAAGTCAAATATTCAAGACCTACACTCTTTAAGAAATTTAATCTACTATTTATTTCTTTAATAATCGATTCTGCAATAAACTGTTCTTTTTGAGTTAATTCCAAATTATTAATAAAATCAATCGCAGACACTATTGACAAATCACAGAATTCACTTATGCTTTTACCACCAATAGTAACAGAGGTTATCTCTTTTTTTAGTCTTGTTCCGTTACATTCTGGACAACAGCAAGATGTCATTACTTGCTCAATTTCCCATCTTGCCCAATCACTCGTGGTTTCTTTATATCGTCTTTCAAGATTATTAATAATACCTTCAAATTCTGTCATATATGTGCCAGAACCGTAAAGAGTAGAACGATTCATCTTAAGTTTTTTATCAGTTCCATATAGTAAAGCATTAAGACCATCTTGTGAAATATCTTTGATAGGAGTTTTTAAAGTAAAACCGTATTCCTTACCTATTGCGGTGTAGTACATAGCGGATATTGAGCCTTTTTCAGCTTTTCCCCATCCACTAGCACAAATAGCACCATCACTTATAGATAGGTTTTTATTAGGAATTACAAGGTCAGGACTTACTTTTAGAAAGGTTCCTAAACCCGTGCAAGTAGGACAAGCACCATACGGATTATTAAAAGAAAACATTCTCGGCGAAAGTTTTTCCATACTGATTCCGTGTTCAGGACATGCATAGTTAAGGGAATAAAGATACTCTTTATCACCTATAACATCAATTATTACATTACCGCCTGAATGCTTTGTAGTAGTCTCAATAGAATCTGCAAGTCTTGTTTCAATTCCTTTTTTTACAACTAGGCGGTCAACGATAATTTCAATTGTATGCTTATAAGTCTTTTGTAACTTCATACCTTCGACAAGTTCAGACAATTCCCCATCGATTCGTGCTCGAACAAAACCTGCCTTTAATGCATTTGCAAGTTCTTTAGCATGTTCCCCTTTTTTACCGCGAACAACCGGTGAGAGAATTTGAAATTTTGTACCTTCGGGCAAACTCATAATACTATCAACAATTTGGTCAACTGTTTGTTGTTTTATTTCTCCACCACATACAGGACAATGAGGAATGCCAATTCTCGCATACAAAAGTCTTAAATAATCATAAATTTCAGTAACAGTACCAACTGTTGAACGTGGATTTTTTGATGTTGTCTTCTGGTCAATTGATATTGCAGGTGAAAGTCCTTCAATTGATTCAACATTCGGCTTTTCCATTTGACCAAGAAACATTCTCGCATAAGAAGATAAAGACTCAATATAGCGTCTTTGACCTTCAGCATAAATTGTATCAAAAGCCAATGATGATTTACCCGAACCCGATAAACCTGTCAAAACAACAAACTTATCTCGTGGGATTTCAACATTTATATTTTTTAAATTATTTTCTTTAGCACCTTTAATAATTATTTTATCGTGTTGCATTATTTTACTCCGATTTAAGTTTTTCAATTTTATCACGAAGGTATGCAGCATGTTCAAATTCAAGAATTTTTGCTGCCGCTTTCATTTCTTCGGTAAGTCTTGCGATAAGCTTTTGTTTTTCATCACGACTCATACGCTTTTTACTAAACTTATCACGACTAGATATTTCAAGTATTTCACGGACATCTTTTGTAATGGTTTGCGGAACAATACCATTCGCGTCATTGTATGCAATCTGAATTTCACGGCGACGATATGTTTCACTGATTGCATTTTCCATTGATTTTGTTACTGTATCCGCATACATAATTACTTGACCGTTGGCATTTCTTGCTGCACGTCCAATAATCTGAATAAGTGAAGTTTCTGAACGTAAAAAGCCTTCTTTATCAGCATCAAGAATTGCAATCAAAGATACTTCAGGAATATCAAGTCCTTCTCTTAAAAGATTGATTCCAACAAGAACATCGAACTCACCAAGTCTCAAATCACGAATTAATTCCATTCTTTCAATTGTATCAATATCATAATGCATATATCTAACTTTAATTCCGTGTTGAAAAAGATAATCCGTAAGGTTTTCTGCCATTTTCTTTGTAAGCGTAGTCACCAAAACTCGCTCTTTCTTTTCAATGCGGATATTGATTTCTGAAATTAAATCGTCAATCTGACCTTCTGTACTGCGAACAGAAATTTCAGGGTCTAAAAGTCCGGTTGGACGTATAACCTGCTCAGCAGTTTGTACACTTTTATCTGTTTCAAAAGGACCAGGAGTTGCACTTACAAATATTTTTTGTCTTGTTTTTGCGTAAAATTCATCAAAAGTTAGTGGTCTATTGTCATATGCCGATGGTAAACGAAAACCAAAATTTATGAGACTATCTTTTCTTGAACGGTCACCGCCATACATTCCTCTAACCTGCGGTAATGTTACATGGGACTCATCAACAAATAAAACATAATCATCTGGAAAATAATCAAGTAATGTAAATGGTGGTTCACCAGGTTTTCTGCCAGACATAATGGCCGAATAGTTTTCTATACCCTTACAGAAACCTGTTTCACGAAGCATTTCCATATCGTATTCTGTACGTTGACGAATCCTTTGTGCTTCAATAAGCTTTCCTTGTTTTTCAAATTCAGCAACTTGTAATTCCATTTCATTGTTGATTTGTTCTAGAGCAGATTCCATTTTTTCAGGTGAAACAACATAATGTGATGCAGGATAAATTGCCACGTGGGATACTACATTTTTTACAGCACCCGTCAAAGCATTGATTTCGCATATTCTATCAATTTCATCACCAAAAAACTCTACTCTTATTGCAGTATCGTTTGAATAAACGGGAAAAATTTCAACAATGTCCCCTCTTACTCTAAATTTATTTCTTATAAAGTTAATGTCATTTCTTTCATATTGAATTTCAACCAATTTATGAATTAAATCATCACGATTTTTTTCCATACCTGTTCGCAATGAAATAACCATACTTTTATAATCTATCGGGTCACCCAACGAGTAAATACACGATACACTAGCAACTATAATAACATCACGTCGTTCTGACAAAGCCGATGTTGCAGAATGTCGTAATTTATCAATTTCTTCATTTATTGAAGAATCCTTTTCTATATAGGTATCGGTTGTTGCAATATATGCTTCAGGTTGATAATAATCGTAATAGGAAACGAAATATTCAACTGCATTTTCAGGAAAAAACTCTTTAAATTCAGCGCAAAGCTGACCTGCAAGAGTCTTGTTGTGCGCAAGTACAAGTGTGGGTCTGTTAAGTTTTGCAATAATATTAGCCATAGTAAATGTCTTGCCGGAGCCTGTAACACCCAGCAGAGTCTGTTCGTTATAGCCATTTTCAATACCATTTACAAGCTTTTCAATTGCTTGTGGCTGGTCGCCGGTAGGTTTATAATTGCTGACTAACTTAAACATATTTCACCTCGCGTACATTTGTTCATTTATTATACAATAAAGATATTCTAAAATCAATAATATTGTTGATAAAAAGATACAAAAAAATGCACACAGATACTACTGTGTGCATTAAAATTTTATTTCTCAATTAGAGATACACCGTTCATTTCAGCGGGAACATCAATACCCATAATATCAAGCATTGTTGGAGAAAGGTCACATAGCTTGCCACCCTCTTGCTTTAACTTACAATCCTTACCAACAACTACAAGTGGTACAGGATTTGTTGTATGTGCTGTGAATGGTGAACCATCATCCTCATACATCTTATCAGCATTACCGTGGTCAGCTGTAATAAGAATTACACCATCCATTTTTTCTACTGCGTCAACAAGTTTACCAACGCATTCATCAACGGCTTCAACTGCTTTTACAGCAGCATCAAAGATACCTGTATGACCAACCATATCGCAGTTAGCATAGTTAAGAATTACAACATCATATTTACCACTTAAAATCTTTTCACAAGCTGCATCACATACTTCATATGCACTCATTTCTGGTTTTAAGTCAAATGTTGAAATTTTGGGTGAATCAATAAGAACTCTGTCTTCGCCGGGATAAACTTTTTCTTCGCCGCCGTTATAGAAGAATGTAACGTGCGCATACTTCTGAGTTTCAGCAATTCTAAGCTGAGTTTTACCAAGTTTTGAAAGGTACTCACCCATTGTATTTGTAAGTGCTTCAGGCTTATAAGCAACATTAACGTTGGGCATTTCAGCATCATACTGAGTCATACATACATAATAAAGTGGGAAGAAAGATTTTCTTTCAAATCCTGTGAAATTAGGGTCAACAAAAGTTCTTGTGATTTCTCTTGCTCTGTCGGGACGGAAGTTAAAGAAAATTACTGAATCATTAGCTGAAATTGCATCTGTACCATCAACAACTGTCGGCATAACAAATTCATCGGTAAGATACTTGCCATCTTCGTCAATAGTTTCGTAAGATTTCTTAACAGCCTCAAGTGCTGAATCCGTTGTAATCCCCTCACGATTAACCATTGCATTGTAAGCTTTTCCAACTCTATCCCACATATTGTCACGGTCCATTGCATAGAATCTGCCCATAACCGTTGCAATTTTTCCTACACCAATTTCCTTGCACTTTTCTTCAAGTTCAGCAATAAAATCGACACCTGAACTTGGTGGTACATCACGACCATCAAGTAATGCATGGACATACACTTTCTCAAGTCCGTTTTTCTTTGCAAGTTCTAAAAGTGCATAGAGATGTGTATTGTGGCTATGAACACCACCATCAGAAAGAAGACCAATAAGATGAAGTGCTGAATTATTCTTCTTGCAATTCTCAATAGCACCTACAAACACATCATTCTCGAAGAAATCACCATCCATAATTGACTTTGTGATTCTTGTAAGTTCCTGATAGACAACTCTACCAGCACCGATATTTGTATGACCAACTTCTGAATTACCCATTTGGCCATCTGGGAGACCAACGTCCATACCTGAAGCACCGATATAAGTCATTGGGTTATTATTAAAGATTTCATCAAGTCTTGGAGTCTTAGCCGCAGTAATTGCATTACCATAATCACTTGGGTTAAATCCAAAACCGTCCATAATACATAAAACTACAGGTTTTTTCATCTATTTCACCTTTTAATTATTTTGATGCAGCAGTAACAATCTTTGAGAAATCTACTGCTTTAAGAGAAGCGCCACCGATAAGACCACCATCAACATTTACTTTTGCTACAAGTTCATCAGCATTAGCAGCATTCATTGAACCGCCATACTGCACTGTAACTGTTTCAGCAACATCAGCACCATATGCTTCTGCAATTGCTGCACGAACATATCCATTACCTTCATCAGCCTGGTCAGCAGTAGCAGTAACACCAGTACCAATAGCCCAAACTGGCTCATAAGCGATGATTACATTTTCAAGCTGTTCTTTTGAAACATTTGTAAGTGCCATCTTTGTCTGGAATTTAAGAAGTGTTTCTGTGTAACCAAGTTCTCTCTGTTCAAGTGTTTCGCCAACACAGATGATTGCTTTAAGACCTGCGTTAAGTGCTGCAAGTGAACGAAGGTTTACAGTCTGGTCAGTTTCACCAAAATACTGTCTTCTTTCACTATGACCGATTACAACATATTCAACACCTGCTTCTTTGAGCATATCTGCTGAAATTTCACCTGTATAAGCACCTGATGCCTTGAAGTGAACATTTTCTGCACCGATTTTAATATTTGAGCCTTTAGCTGCTTCAACTGCTGCAGGAATGTCAATAAATGGTACGCAAAGTACGACATCACAATTAGCATCTGCTACAAGAGGTTTCATTTCTTCAATAAGAGCTTTTGCCTGTGAAGGTGTATTATTCATTT
>Ga0233373_1000073_pt1 | contig 14691 bp, 12 predicted proteins | sample ElkDunMinimDraft_5_FD_180685 | JGI IMG/M metagenome (GOLD analysis project Ga0233373, IMG submission 180685) | Fecal eukaryotic communites from dung pellets of Tule Elk in California, USA - Elk Dung E0 | ecosystem: Host-associated > Mammals > Digestive system > Large intestine > Fecal | place...
TACATTATAATTGCTGTTATCATATATTTAGCGAATATGAGTTTATTGTTGAGCCAACATGTACCGAAGGTGGTTCAAAAAAAGTTGTTTGTAGCAAGTGCGGAACAGAAGAAATACGAGAAGTTGTAGCATATGGACACGATTATGGCGATTTTGTTATTGATGTTCAACCAACTTGTACAACAAATGGTAGTAAATCAAAATATTGTTCTCGTTGCGGTGATGTTGCGAATACAACGATTATTCAAGCAACAGGACACAATTATAGCGAATGGGAAGAAATAGTAGGTGTTACCTGCACGACTGATGGTACAGATTTCCGCTGGTGTCGAAATTGTGACCATAGCGAAACAAAAACAATTACCAAGTTAGGACATAACTATGGAGGTTTTGTTACTAGTATTGAGGCTACCTGCACAACTGATGGAGAAAAAGCACGTTTTTGTTCTCGTTGCAATAACAAAGCTAAGGTGAATGTAACGATAATCACTGCAACGGGTCATAGTTATGGTGATTGGGAAATAGTAACAGAGTTGACTTGCGTAACTTCTGGTATTGAAGAACGTGTTTGTTCTAATTGCGGTGATGTAGAAATAAAAGAAACACCCGCACTTGGTCACGATTTTGAAAAAGAATTTACTATTGATGTTCAGCCCACGGAAGGTGAAGATGGGTCAAAATCTCGCCATTGTACACGATGCGATGAAAAAACTGACATAACCGTAATTCCAGCATTGGGATATTATTCAAAATGGGTGCACGATGAAAATGGTTGGAGATATTATGACCAAAACGGAAAATATATAACCAACAAATGGCTTAAGGATAGTGCGGGCTGGTGTTATGTAGGTGCTGACGGATATTGCGTAACAAATACTTGGAAGAAAGATAGCAAGGGCTGGTGCTATCTTGATGCAAACGGCAGAATGGCAACAAATAAGTGGATTAAGGATTCACAGGGCTGGTGCTATGTTGGTGCTAACGGCTACTGCGTAACTAACACTTGGAAGAAAGACAGCAAGGGCTGGTGCTACCTTGATGCAAATGGCAGAATGGCAACAAACAAATGGGTAAAGGACTCAAAGGGTTGGTGCTATGTAGGTGCAAACGGATATGCAGTAACAAACGCTTGGAAGAGTGATAGTGCGGGTTGGTGTTATCTTGATTCTAACGGAAGAATGGTTAAGAATAGTTGGGTAAAAGATGGCGGTGAATGGTACTACCTTAATAGTAGCGGTTATATGGTAACGGGTTGGAAACAAATAGGCTCTAAATGGTACTATTTTAACGGTTCGGGTATAATGTTGCACAATCAGTTTGTTGATGATTGCTGGCTTGGTAGTGATGGTGCTTGGGTAAAGAATTATAAGCCGAAAATGTATAGTGATTTTCCTGCACCTGATTTTGGTGCTATGATAGGAATGTCGTATAGTGAAAAATATGTTGCTTCGACAATACAATATACATATGATTCATATGATCTTTGGCAACTTGACCCAGATGCTACAAGTGGGTCACGATATATGGAATTATTATTATATTGTGGCTACAAATATCAAGGGACTACAAGGCTTCAAGGTGTAGATCATTTTACCTTTTATAATCCATCAACAGGCACAAAGGTACTCTTCGCTCTAGTTACAGAAATAGACAGACTGGTAATTATGCTATCATATTATTAAACAAACTTAAAAAGGCAGAATTCATTTCTGCCTTTTGTGTTTTTTAATTGCATATTGCCATTAAATGTGTTATCATATAATTTAGATTATTGTAGGGATTTTGGTGACCGAAATGTTTAAACTCAAAGCTTTTATTGACCTTTTCAAAGACAACGGAATACTGATTTCTGCCGACTGTGACGAAAACACAGAAATCGGCTATATTTCGTACAACTCACGCGATATAAAAGAGGACACATTGTTCTTGTGCAAGGGTTTGCATTTCAAAGAGCAGTTTTTATGTGACGCAATGAATAAAGGCTCTGTGGCATATGTATCAGAGAAAAAATATGAAGTCGATGCACCCGCTGTTATCGTTTCAGATATTCGCAAGGCGATGTATTTAATGGCGAATTTCTTTTATGGTAATGCTTGGCAGAAACTTAATCTTGTTGGCATTACGGGTACAAAAGGTAAAAGCACAACCGCATATTTTCTCAAATATATTTTCGATGAGCATTTAAAGTCAAGCTGTAAAATGAGTGGACTTATGTCAACTCTTGAAATCTATGACGGTGTGGTAAACGAAGAAAGCACACTCACAACTCCCGAGCCTTTTGAACTCCATAAGCATTTTGACAATGCGGTGAAAAGTGGACTTTCACTTTTTACTATGGAGGTTTCTTCACAGGCTTTGAAATACGGTAGAACGGCGGGGGTTGAATTCCAATTCGGTTGTTATCTCAATATTGGAATTGACCACATCAGTGCAGTTGAACACCCTGATTTTGAAGATTATTTCAACTCTAAAATGAAACTTTTTTCGCAATGCAGAACGGCGGTTATAAATCTTGACTCTGACAAGAGTGAGGATGTAATTAAAGCATCTAAAAATGCACCCGAGGTTATAACATTCAGCACACAGAATGAAAATGCGGATGTTTACGGCTATAACATAAGAAAAGATGGTTCAAATACAGTTTTCACAGTTAAAACAAAATCATTTACTGAAGATTTTACACTTTCAATTCCAGGACTTTTCAATGTTAGCAACGCACTTTGTGCTATTGCAGTATGTGAAAAATTAGGAATAGATGTCAATACAATTCGTACGGGACTTTATAATTCTCATACGGCAGGTCGAATGGAAGTTTATGAGAGTGAAGATAAAAAAATTGCCGTAATAGTGGATTACGCTCATAATAAGTTGAGCTTTGAAACTCTTTTCCAGTCGGTACGAAAAGAATTTCCCGGAAGATGGGTTTCAATTGTATTCGGTTGTCCGGGTAATAAGGCAATTATACGTCGAAAAGATATGGGTGAAGTTAGCGGAAAGCTTGCAGATTTCATTTATATCACTGAAGATGACCCCGCAGAAGAAAATATTTTGGATATTTGTAATGTAATTGCGGGTTATATTGAGGGTGTTGGCGGTAAGGATAAATACAAAATCATTACTGACCGTGGCGATGCCATTAAAACTGCAATTGAAGATGCAAAGGGCGAAAGTGTAATAATTCTTGCGGGTAAGGGCGCTGAAACTCATCAAAAAAGAGGTCTTGAATCTCAACCCTATGAGTCCGACGCATTTTTCGCTAAAAAATATTTAAAGGAATACGATGAAAGGCAGGGTAAATAAATGGATGCTAAAAAAGTAATAAAAACAGCGATTAAACTTTCACATTATATACCGCTTGTTACGGCAACGGTTGGTGTATTCAGCCTTGCACTTTCAAAATATCAAGAAAAACAGGGGAATTATTCCCGTGAATTTCCTGAAATAGAAGATGATTTAAAATTAGCAATAGAAAAGGTGAGAATGGATAATGGCAACTAAAAAGAACTCAATTTTAAAAACTGCTCTCGGTTATGGTGTGGGTGCAATCGGGCTCGACTTGAGCTATGGTATGTTTTATTCATACCTTTCCTATTATCTTTCAAGTGTATTGGGTCTTGAAGAGGGCTTTTTGCTTCTCATAACACCATTGGCTCGTATTTGGGACGGTATCAATGACCCAATGATGGGTACAATCGTTGACAATACACGAACAAAGCACGGAAAATACAGACCTTGGATTTTAATTGGTGCTATGTGTAATGCGGTTGTGCTTTTCCTATTGTTTACATCTTTCGGTATGAGTGGACTCCCTCTCTATATTTACATAGGTATTATGTATGTACTTTGGGGTATGACCAACACAATGGCTGATATTCCTTATTGGTCAATGGTGCCATCATTCACAAGTGAAGAAAAAGAGAGAAATCTTGTGGCAACAGTTGCACGTACTTTTTCAGGTATCGGTCAGGGTATTATTTCAATTCTTACACCTTGGCTTTGTCCGTTGCTTTCAAGTGGAATTACTGACGAAAAGGGCTACAGTGCATCGGGCTTTTCACGTTGGGCAGGAATCTGTGGTATTGCACTTGTGTTCTTCGCTCTTATTTGTGTGCTGGTAACAAAAGAAACAAATGTTGTTTATGGTGAGAAAAAGAAATTCAGCCTTAAACAGATTTTTGATGTTATTAAGAGCAATGACCAGCTTGTTGTATTTATTGTTTTTGCAATGCTTTCAAATGCAGGTTGGTACCTTACAAGCTCAACTGCAGTTTATTACTTCACCGACTCTTTAGGTGATTCTAAATTGCAGTCAACATTCCAGTTAATCGGTACGGTGGGCTCTGTGCTTGGACTTTTGGTTGTTCCCGTACTATCAAAATGGTTCTCAAAGAGAACAACATATACAATTTCACTGTGCACAGCTATTGCGGGTTATGCTTTAATGCTCATAACAGGTCCGCTTCTCAAATTACCGACTATTATTATGGATGTGTGCTATATTCTCGCATCTGTGGGTGTTTCTTCAATGTTTGTGTCGCAGACAATTTTCCTTGCGGATATTGTTGACTACGGTGAGTATAAAAACGGCACAAGAAACGAAAGTATTACTTTCTCAATGAAGGGCTTTTTACAGAAGATGGCTTATACCATTCAAACAATTGTGCTCTTCGGTGGACTTGGTCTTATGAATTATAATGAACAGATTACTGCAGGTCTTGGTATAGATGATGGCACAAAATCAGGTATTGGTATTATCTGTTTTGGTGTGCCAATGGTATTTTTACTTGCTTCACTTCTTGTATTCAGAAAGAAATTTAAAGTATATGGTGAACTTGCAGATAAGGTTCATGACTATATTATAGATAAGCGTGCTTCTGAAAAGACAGAATAAGGTGAGATTATGGCAGATTTAAAGTTTTATCAGATAACAGACTTGCACCACTACGCCCTTGAACTTGGTACAGAGGGAAAGGCATTCGAGAAAATTTGTCTTTCCGACCAGAAATGCCTTGCAGAAACAGGTGCAATGATTGATGCACATTTCGATAATATTATTGAAGATACAGAAACAAATATTGTTTTAATTACAGGTGACGTTACCTGTAACGGCGCTTTGGAAAGTCATAAGGATTTGCTTCCAAAATTGTATCGTCTTAAAGAAGCAGGTAAAAAGGTTTATCTCACAACGGGTACTCATGACTATTATATGGAAAATGGAAATGGTACGGGTAAGGCTGAAAAATGCGTTGGTGATGAAGTTTTAACCGCCACACGAACAGAACGAGATGAGCTTCTTGAAATTTACAAGGATTTTGGAATTTCAGAGGCTATCTCATTACATAAACCCAGCCATTCATATTGCGTACAGTTGCAGGAGGGCTACAGATTACTCTGCCTTAACGATGACGGAGATGAGTTTTTCTGTGGTTACTATGACGATTGTCTTGAATGGATTAAGGAACAAATTGACGACGCAAAGGCTAATGGTGATTATATTTTCGCAGTAACACATCACCCTGTATTGCCACCAAGCCCTATTTATCCACTTTTCAGTATGCGTGATATGTTAGGTGACTATGAGAAAACATCTGAATTTCTTGCGGATAATGGTGTTAAATTTGTTTTCACTGGTCATACTCATATGATGAACATTGCAAAAATGACCACAGCAAAGGGTAATGATATTTATGATATCAATACTGCGTCTGCGGTTGGTTATCCTGCAGTTATGCGAAAAGTGAAAATGACTGACACAGAGGTTATTGTTGACAGTGTTAAGCTTGAGAATTTTGATTGGGATTTAAAAGGTAAAACTGTTGACGAATACACTAGAGCCAATTTCTTACAATTTCTCAATGCGATTTTTGACTCAATGGCTTATGACATTGATAAATTAGCCGAGCTTTCAACATCTTTTAGTATGACACCTGAAAAAATTTACAAGGCAAAGCCTGTGCTTGTCCCTGCAGGTAAGTTTTTACAGAAAGCAACATTCGGCACAATCGGAAAAATGTTTGCATTAGGTAAATATATTGACACGTCTATCAAAGACAGAAATGTTAAAGATTTCATTTTAGAGGCCATTACAAATATTTATTATGGTGATGAGCCATATACACCGGATACTCCCGAATATAAAGCATTGTCGGCACTTTTCAATAAGAGAGTTAAGAAGATTCTCAAACTGAAAAAAGGCACGGAGGGAATTGCGAAAATTCTTGATATTCTTCTTGACGGAGTGCTTTATGACACACCACCTAGTGATTGGAAAGGTAATTTTGCAAAATAAAAAAATAAGGACGGTTAACCGTCCTTATTTTTTTATTTTTCTTCTTTTTCGTAACTGTGATTTCTTTTCTCAATTCTTTTTTCTCGTAATTTACCAAAGGCAATTTCCATTACAATAAATGCGGGGATAATAAGAATTGCAAAGAAAACTCTTATTGGAGTCACGGTTAAGTCGTTTGAATATTTAACAGTATCTTCAGCGAATGCATTAAGAGAAAAACTCAAACACAAAACGACTGAAGTTATTAAAATATTCAGTTGTCCTGTGTGCTTTTTCATTGATTATTCCTCTTCTTTTTTAACTGCAATTCCTAGTTCATCAAGCTGAAGTGTATCAACAGGTGATGGACATTCTGTCATAGGCTCACTTGCATTTTGAAGTTTTGGGAATGCGATAACGTCACGAAGCGATTCTGCACCAATCATTTGCATTACAAGTCTGTCAAGACCAATACCCATACCGCCGTGTGGTGGTGGGCCGAAACGGAACGCATCTGTTAAGAAACCAAATTTTTCATATGCTTCTTCATCAGAAAGACCAAGAAGTGTGAACATTCTCTTTTGAAGCACGGGGTCAGTAATACGAATTGAACCTGATGACAATTCAACACCGTTGAGAACAAGGTCATAAGCCTTTGCACGAACCTGTGCTTTGTCTGTTTCAAGATATTCGAGGCATTCATCCATAGGAGATGTGAATGGATGGTGCATAGCAACAAATGTCTGCGCATCCTCATCCCACTCGAAGAATGGGAATTCTGTTATCCAGAGAAGATTGAACTTATCTGTTGTGATAATATCAAGCTTCTTTGCAACTTCCTGACGGAGTGCACCGAGAACTGAAAGAACACTGTTTTTCTTTGTATCAGCAACGATGAGCACTACGTCGCCTGTTTCGGCTCCAGCTTTGTTGAGAAGTGCAGTCATCTCATCTTCTGTAAGGAATTTAGCAAATGAAGACGCAAGTCCGTCGGGCATAAGACGAGCAAATGCAAGGCCCTTTGCGCCAATACCACGAACAAATTCTGTGAGTTTGTCAATTTCTTTTCTTGTAAGAGTATTAACAGCATTTTTAGCTGTGATACAGTAAACTGCACCGCCATTTTCAAGAGCAGATGTGAACACACCGAAACCGCAACCCTTAACAACGTCACCTAAGTCACAAAGTTCCATTTCGTAACGTGTATCAGGTTTGTCAGAACCATAACGTTCCATAGCCTCTTTATAGGTGAGTCTTGGGAGTGGCAACTGAATATCAACACCCATAGCCTCTTTGAACACTCTTTGAATGTATCCTTCACCCATACCCATAACGTCATCAACATCAACGAATGACATTTCAAGGTCAATCTGTGTGAATTCGGGCTGACGGTCAGCACGCAAATCTTCGTCACGGAAGCAACGAGCAATCTGCATATAACGGTCAAAACCTGCTACCATTGAAAGCTGTTTGTAAAGCTGTGGTGACTGTGGAAGAGCATAGAAGCTACCGTTGTGAATTCTTGAAGGAACAAGGAAATCACGAGCACCTTCAGGAGTTGAACGAATAAGCATTGGAGTTTCAATCTCAATAAATCCATTTTCATCAAAATAGTCACGTGTAATCTTTGTAATCTTGTGACGAAGAAGAATGTTCTTTTGTAAGTCAGGACGACGCAAGTCAAGATAACGGTATTTAAGACGAGTTACCTCTGATGTCTGACAATTTTCAACGATTTCAAATGGTGGAGTTTCGCTGACACCGAGAATTCTCAAATCGTCAACTTCAATTTCAATGTCACCTGTTGGAATGTCTTTATTTTTTGAAGAACGTTCACGAACAACACCTTTTGCCATAAGCACATATTCACTTCTTACAGTGAAAGCCTTATCAAAAACATCTTTAGCAGTGTTATCATCAAATGCAAGCTGCACAATACCTGTTCTGTCACGCAAGTCAACGAAAATAAGTGCACCAAGGTCACGGCGACGTTGTACCCAACCTGAAACTACAACTTCTTTGCCAACATAATCAGCGTTAAGAGTACCGCAATAGTTTGTTCTTTTTAATCCGTTCATTGTATCCATTAGTTTGAACCTCCTAAAAGGTCGGTAAGGTTGAATCCTTCAACACCGAGGGATTCAAAGCCCGACATAGCATCTTTTATAATTAGTGACTGGAAATTATCACAGAATTCAGAAAGTGTTGTTTCGGTTTCTTCACCGCTTTCCATATTCTTGATTTTAATATTTCCTGTTTCAATCTCATTATCGCCGAGAACAAGGGTGTAAAGTGCACCGATTTTGTTAGCATATTTCATTTGTGCCTTCAAGCCTCTGCCGACAGTATCAAACTGAATGCACATTCCCTCACTTCGCAAATCTTTTGCAATTTCTGCTGCTTTAAGATTTGCGTTTTCGCCCATACTTGCAATGTAAAGGTCGCATTTCTTAGCCTCAGGAAATGGTGTTTTTTGTGCTTCCATCAAAAGAAGAAGTCTTTCAAGCCCTAAACCAAAACCACAAGCAGGTAGGGGCTGACCGCCCATTTCTGCGATAAGTCCATCGTAGCGTCCGCCACCACAAACTGTGCCTTGTGCACCGATTTCTTTTGATACGAATTCAAAAACAGTTCTTGTGTAATAATCAAGACCACGTACAATCTGTGGGTTAACTGTATATTCAATATTCATTGCATCAAGATATTTCTTAACACTTTCAAAGTGGTTTTTGCAATCTTCACAAAGGAATTCAATAACAGTTGGTGCTTTTTCTGCAATACCACTGCAAACAGGACTCTTACAGTCAAGAATTCTCATTGGATTTCTGTCAAGACGACCTAAACAAGTTTCACAAAGGTCACCTTTGTATTGTTCAAAGTATTCTTTAAGTGCCTTGTGATAATGCTTTCTGCATTCAGGACAACCAATTGAATTGATTTCAAGTGCTAGATTATTGATTCCAAGGTAATTGAATACTTCATTTGCAAGTGAAATAACCTCTGCGTCAGCACTGGGTGCACCTGCACCGAAACATTCAACACCGAATTGATGGAATTCACGAAGACGACCAGCCTGAGGCTTTTCATAACGATAGCAAGATGTAAGATAATAAATTTTCTGTGGAAGTCCCTCATTGAAAAGACCGTGTTCAAGGAATGCTCTTACTGCACCCGCAGTACCTTCGGGTCGAAGTGTAATGCTTCTGCCACCCTTGTCTTCAAAGGTGTACATTTCTTTCTGAACAACGTCGGTTGTCTCACCAACACCGCGTTGAAAAAGTTCAGTATGTTCAAAAACGGGAGTACGCATTTCGTGAAAGCCGAAATTTTCTGCAGTTTCTCTTACTGCTGATTCCACATATTGAATTTTGTGACTGTTTGCGGGGAGTGTATCTTGAGTTCCCTTAATTGCATTTGTAATTAAAGCCATAAAAATCTTCCTTATATAGTATGTGTGCCTCACCTTAAAAAAGTGAGGCAGTTTTTAAAATTGTGTATTTTTATTTTTTAGGATTGATAATATCTCTCCAGTCAAGGTCACCGCGTTCAAGCGAATGAATGAGTGCCTCGGCAGTTGCAATATTAGTTGCAACGGGTACATTGTGAACATCACAAAGTCTTAAGAGTGTACTGTGATTAGGTTCGTGTGGTTTGGGATTAAGCGGGTCACGGAACATTAAAAGTAAGTCGATTTCGTTACAGGCAATTCGTGAACTGATTTGCTGGTCGCCACCTTGAGAACCGCTTAAAAACTGTTGAATTTTAAGCCCTGTTGCCTCTGATACCATTTTGCCCGTAGTACCTGTAGCACAAAGAGAATGTCGAGAAAGAATTCCGCAATATGCAATACAAAACTGTGTCATAAGTTCTTTCTTTGAGTCGTGTGCCATAAGTGCAATATTCATACAATAACCCCTTTCTTAATAACTGTCAAAGTATTCGCTAACAAATCACATACTATAATATCAAAAAAAAATCTATTTTTCAACATTTTTTTGAAAATAAGTCTTATAAATATAATGGTATTTCATTACCATCAATTCGCTCTGCAATATTGTTGAAAGCAGTTTTTGCGTCAGCAAATGGTGAAAGTGTTTTTTCTGTCACAGAAACAAAGGTAAGATTACGGTCTTCGGGTACAATTCCCAAGAGTCTTAAATATGTTTTGTCAATCATAGTGTCTATATTTAACAGTTTGCCCGATTTTATTGCCTTTTTATCAAATCTATTAATAATAAGGCGGATAGAGTTTTCTTTTATACCCGTTTTAACAAGCGTATTACCCGCAATACAAGCACTTCTTGCGCTGACTTCGTCGGGTGTTGAAACAACAATACACTCGTCAGAACATTTACTGTAAATCTGAGGTAATTCGCTGATTCCCGCAGGGGCATCAATGAAAATATAATCATAGTCATTACGGTATGCTGATAAAAGTTTTTGAAAGCTTTCTATATTTATATTTTGAGAATAGTCCAGTGGTGCGGGTAAAAGCTGAAGCTGTTCATTGTAAAAAAGACGTGCTTTTTCGGGGTCACATCTTTCGGTAATAACGTCGGACCAGTCATATAAAACCATTTCTTGCAATCCTAAAAGCAAATCAAGGCAACGAAGACCCACATCACCGTCAATAAGCAAAACCTTTTTGCTTTTTTCAGATAGCGACAGTGCAACATTGACACAGAATGTTGATTTACCAACTCCGCCCTTGCCAGAAACAACCGTATATATTTTAGCCATAGCCAATTCCTCTTTTATGTAACATTATTGCAAAATTATTTTAACATAAAACAATGTTTTTGAAAAGGTTTTAATATGATTTTTCTTTTGACGGACTGCGACATAATAAAACATATTTTTTTGACGCAATACGGCAAAAAACTCAATGGGACAAGCATATAATGAATGAACGAACACATTATACGAAAATGAGGTGAAAATATGAAAGCACAGGAATTCGGACAAGATGTTGAAAATCAACGGATACGTCTTTCAGATTTAGGAAAATCGGCTTTAATTCAGTTTTTACATTTTGCTCTTGCAGTTTTTACCGCGTCTGCATCAACTCGGGAATTTTTTTCACCTCTGGGAATAGCCTTCTGCAGTGGCACAAAACGTGAATATACATTGTTTTCTTGTTTCGGTGCAATGCTGGGGTACATTATCACAAATGATTATCTCGCCGCATTTAGATATGTTATGGCATTGATAATGGTGTACATATTAAAGGTTTATGTTAACAACTTTTCGTCATTGAAAGAAAATAATATTGCACCCGCTCTCATATCTCTTTTTGCGACTGCTTCAACGGGAGTTGTAGTAACAGTAACTTCTGCATTTGATTTGCAACAGATTTTTCTGAGAATTTCAGAAAGTACAACATCTTTTGGTGCGGCATATTTTTTCACAATGGGATTTAACACGTTTTTTAAAGTGAAAGATAATAAAAGCATTAACGGAAGAGAGCTTACATCACTTTCAATTGCAGTTATTATGCTGCTTTTGTCCTTCTCAAAACTTAATTTTGCAGGGATAAGTCCTGCTGACATAATATGCTCTTATCTTATAATGGTATCGGCTTATGTTTTTAATGAAACAGGAGGTGCGATAATTGGCACGGGTGTATCTTTGGGCTTTGCAATGACGGGCAACAGTTCACCGCAGGTTTTTTGCTATAGCGCATCGGGTCTTTTTTCCGGACTTTTTTCATATTCGGGCAGAGTGCTTTGTGCAATGGCATATGTTTTTTCTTATAGTGCGATGTTTCTTTTCTTTGAAGGGGAGGCGGAGAATATAATAAACCTTGTTGAAACAGCGATTGCGTCTGTAGGCTTTGTGCTCACCCCACAAAAAATTATGTATCAGGCAAAATTAAGGCTTTCTGTTTCATCAAATTCAGGTGACGGCACTGCAGTACGGAATATGGTGGCATCAAGGCTTAAAATGGCTCGTGATGCAGTTTGCGATATGTCGGGTACAGTTGGAAAGGTGTCGGAAATACTCAAAGAAAAAGCGATTCCTGACACTACGGGAGTTTATCTTCGTGTGCGTGATTCAGTTTGTTCAGATTGTGCAAGTTTTAATAAATGTTGGTCAGAAGATGTTTCGGGTACTATTTCCGAATTTGACTTGATGATAGAAGAAATAAGAAAAACGGGAAGTGTTACGGCATCCTTTGTGCCACCGTCATTGCAGGGCAGATGTATAAGAATTATGTCACTCTGCGACAGCTTCAACAAGAATTACTCGTCATATTCTGCACGTTTGGGTGCGGAGGGGAGAATTAACGAAATGAGAAAAATAACAGCAGACCAGTTTGATACTGTGTGCGAAATGCTTGATGACTTATTGCTCGATTTTGAAAGCGGGACAAAACCCCTTGCACAAAAATCAACCGCATTGAAAAACAGTCTTGACGATATTGGCGCACACGCATTTGTGAATTGTTATGAGGACGATAGTCTGAACACAATAATAAGTCTTACTTTGAGGGCGGACTGTCGCACGGGCGAAAAAGAAATTGTTGAATGTATTGAAAAGGTAACAGAAAAAGAATTTTCACCACCTGCAATTATAAAAAATGAAAAAGAAAAAACAATGCTATTTTGGGAGAAAACTGATTTTTCAGCGGAGTGTGTTTATTATCAGTTATCAAGTAATGACAATGAAATCTGCGGCGATTGTTTTGATTCGTTTTTTGACGGCAAAGGTAACTTTGTTGCAGTTTTAAGCGACGGAATGGGTACGGGGAGTCGTGCTGCAATTGACGGAATAATGACTTCGTCACTTTTATCAAAACTTATAATCTCGGGATTTTCATTTCCTTGTGCGTTGAGACTTGTAAACTCTGCAATGCTTGTAAAAAGCCGTGACGAATCTCTTGCCACTCTCGATATTCTTAAACTAAATCTCCATACTGGAGAGTCAGTGATTTATAAAGCGGGGGCAACGGTATCTCTTCTGTGCAGAAAGGGCAAAGTCAGCGAAATAAAAAAATCCGCAATGCCAATAGGCATTTTGCGAAAGGCGGAATTCGGCACGGTGCGGGGCAGACTCAAGGACGGAGATTTAATTATTATGATGTCCGATGGTGCGGCGGATAATAGTATTGATGAAATAAAAGCATATATTGAAGAAAATGATTTCTCTTATGACCTACCACAAAAACTGTGTGCCATTGCAAAAGGGAGAAATATCTCCCGCCCCGACGATATAACCGTCGCAGTGATTAAAGTAAAATTGAATGAAGAATAAAAAACAAGGCGGGAACAATTAATTGCTCCCGCCAATTTTATTATTCTATTTTACTCTCAATTTCTTTAATTATATCACTCATTTTTACATCTAACGCACAAGAAATGCGATAGAGAGTTTCCAAAGTGGGCTTTCGTTCTCCTCGTTCTATGGCTGAAAGATGTGTTCTGCCAATATCGGCTAATCCACTTAAAACCTCTTGGGAAATTCCTTTTTTCTTTCTAAATTCGGCAATTACAGTACCTACAATAATAGCATCAAGTGTTGGAATAAACATTAGCATCACCTCATAATAAGTGTATGCTAATTTTTAATCACAAATGAACACATATGTTGACAATTGAATACTTATGTGTTAATATTTTTATAAACCAAAATATTGGAGGAATGGATATGGCAAAAAATAAAATGGTCGTTTGTAAAAGTTGCAACACACCAATATTAAAAAAGGCAAAAATTTGTCCTAACTGTGGGGTGAAAAATAAGAAACCGATTTACAAAAGAGTATGGTTTATTATATTGGTTATTATTCTTGTTTTGGCATTTGTTTCAGTAATAGGAAATAACGAATCATCTACAAAGAATGAACCGATAGAGAGTACAACACAAGTAGTGCAAACTACAACGCAACCATCGAAACAAAATGATGTTGAAGAAACAAGCGAAAAAACAGTCGAGAAAACAACTGAAAAAGAAGAAAAAACAACAGAAAATCAAAAGGATTCAAATGCTTTAAGACCCGAATTTAAAGAGGCAATGGATAGTTATGAGGATTTTATGAATGAATATGTTGCTTTTATGAAAAAATATAAAGATTCAAACGGAGCAGATTTATCTTTGTTAGCAGATTATTCAAAATATATGAGTAAATATGCTGATTTTGTCGAAGATTTTGAAAAATGGGAAGATGAAGAAATGAATGATGCTGAATTGGCATATTATATTAAAGTTCAAAATCGTGTAAGTCAGAATCTTCTTGAGGTTGCATATTGATAAATAAACGTTGAAATTATAGGGGCGATTCACGAATCGCCTTTATTTTTTGCAACAACAAATTTGAATTTGTAGAACTGTTTAATGTGTCGCTTCTTGGCTCCCCTTGTCAGGGGAGCTGTCAACGAAGTTGACTGAGGGGTAGTCAAAATTTTCATCTCTCCCTCCGTCATTTT
>Ga0233373_1000074_pt1 | contig 14634 bp, 10 predicted proteins | sample ElkDunMinimDraft_5_FD_180685 | JGI IMG/M metagenome (GOLD analysis project Ga0233373, IMG submission 180685) | Fecal eukaryotic communites from dung pellets of Tule Elk in California, USA - Elk Dung E0 | ecosystem: Host-associated > Mammals > Digestive system > Large intestine > Fecal | place...
GCCTCACCGCTTTTTACTAAAAATGATGCACTGCATCATTTTCTTAACGCAAAAACTCTCCCGAGTTCGAATCCTTTTCCGTTAAAACAAAAATAACGACCCAACTTCTGTTAGGTCGCTATCTATTGGTGATCCACCGGAGATTCGAACTCCGGACACCTTGATTAAAAGTCAAGTGCTCTGCCAACTGAGCTAGTGGATCATATATTCCCGAAAAAATTCGGGATTTTTTATTAAATTAGATGAACATCATTACAACAACTGTAACGAGTGCAAGTACGCAGAAGATGCCGACTGCAATTTTTGTTGCGAAAGCAACTTTTGCTTCGTTTGTTCTGCTCTTGTTCTTATCAAAGAAAGATTCGGAAGCACCACCTGAAATGGCACCAAGTCCCTGCTGATTGCCCTCTTGCATCATAACAAGTGCGATGATGAGAATTGCCAAAACAATAAGAACCACACCGAAAACTATCTGAAGTGCTGTCATTTCACGTAACCTCCAAACACCATAGATTTCATAGCCTCGATATTCTATCACAATGTTTAAAAAAATGCAACCCCTTTTTTAAAAAAAGTGGTATTTTTTTCAATGAATTTTCATAATATCTTGTATCATACTATTATTGCAGACGATAAGTTTTTAATTTGCGTTTGCTTTCATCGTCTGCACCGACCGTGTAAACGGTCGGTTTTTGTTTTTATAGATATTTAATTGCGGGAGCGAGGTCTCACCTGCCGGTTCGGTCCGGTACTTCTGATTCTCATAGGTGTCCACCGGACACCCGCAACCCCGCCTTACATTCAAATTACGAAATGCAAATTATGAATTCCGCATTTAGAAAGTAAGTTGTTCGCCTTGGTCCTCTGCACTGAGAATTGCACCGTTTGCAGGAAGATTCTTTGTTCTGTAACGGCTTGGTTTTGCGAACTGACCATCTTTGAACTCAGAAACAGATTCAACCCTATGACCTTTTTTAAGGCTCATAACTGCAACACCCTGACTATCCTTTGTAGTCTTCCCAGAAATTGCACCTGAATTAAAGAGAAGATATCTACCCGCTGAGGATTTGATTACATACTCTCCATCAACGGGAGCATAAATCGGTGCTACCAACGGACTCTTATCAGAATAAGCCTTAATAAGCTTTTTACGGTTTGTCTTGGTTTCGTATGCAGAAATATCAACCTTTGCTACCTTGCCGTTCTGGAAGAAGAATAACATATATCCCTTATACTCTTTGAGTACAACCATTGAAATTGCGGTTTCGCCCTCTTCCATTGAAAGCTTGGTTGCTACGAAATCGCCCAACACACTTGCCTTTGTGTCATCAAATTCACTAGCACGTGATTTATAAACCTGACACTTATTTGTAAAGAACAACAGCTCAGTATTATTTGTTGTTTCAACGGTTGAGATAATTTCATCGTTTTCTTTAAGCTTATGCTCACCGCTCATACGAAGTGACAATGGAGTAATTTTCTTGAAATATCCCTCTCTTGTAAAGAAAAGTGTTACAGGATAATCGGGCACTTCATCAATTTCAACCTGTTCTTCCTTGACCTCTTGAGCATAAATAATTTCAGAGCGACGGTCCTTACCATATTTCTCGGCAACACCCTTAAGCTCATCAACAATAATTCGCTTTACTCTTGCCTTGCTTGAGAGAATATCTTCCATATCCTCTATCTGCTTTTTAAGGTCTTCAACGTCATTAAGTCGTTTAAGGATATATTCTCTATTCAAATGACGAAGTTTGATTTCGGCAACGTATTCAGCCTGAATTTTATCAATACCAAAACCAATCATCAAGTTAGGTACAACCTCGGCTTCTTCTTCGGTTTCACGTACAATCTTAATTGCCTTGTCAATATCAAGAAGGATTTTTTGAAGACCTAAAAGAAGATGCAATTTATCTTTTGCCTTAGTCAAGTCAAAATAAACTCTACGGTTTACACACTCTGTACGGAATGCAATCCACTCTAAAAGCAAATCGGACACACCAAGCACTTGGGGTACACCTGCTATGAGCACATTGAAATTACAAGAAAATGTGTCTTCAAGTGTGGTCATTTTGTAAAGCTTCTGCATAAGCTTATCCGCATCAGTACCACGTTTCAGGTCAATTGTAATTTTAAGACCTTTCTTATCGGTTTCATCACGAATATCGCTTATTTCACGAATTGCATTAGCTTTCACACGTTCAATAATTTTATCAATAATTGCCTCTGCAGTTGTTGTTGGCGGAATTTCAGTTATATCAATACAGTTATTTGCTTTATCATAAGTGTATTTCGCTCTTACTTTAAATCCACCACGGCCTGTACGATAGATTTCACGCATTTGTGCTTCGTCATAGATAATCTTACCGCCACCAATAAAATCAGGTGCTTTCAAGGTTTCAGCAACGTCAAAATCGGGGTCCTTGATGAGCCCTATTGTAGTTTCACAGATTTCACGAAGATTGAATGAACATATTGAAGATGCCATACCAACCGCAATACCAGTATTCGCATTAACAAGCACTGATGGGAATGTTACTGGAAAAAGTGTGGGCTCTTGCATTGTTGCGTCATAGTTATCTACAAAATCAACTGTATCCTTATCAATATCACGGAAAAGTTCACTAGCAATTGATTCAAGCTTTGCCTCGGTATAACGAGATGCGGCAAAAACCATATTCTTTGAATACGCCTTACCGAAGTTACCCTTTGAATCAACATATGGATGCAACAAGCTCTCGTTACCGCGGGAGAGTCGTACCATTGTTTCATAAATTGCAGCATCACCGTGAGGGTTTAACTGCATTGTACGACCAACAATGTTTGCAGATTTCACTCTACCGCCGTTTAAAAGTCCCATCTTATACATTGTATATAACAATTTTCTGTGTGACGGCTTAAATCCGTCAATTTCAGGAATTGCACGGGATACAATAACACTCATTGCGTATGGCATAAAGTTTGTTTCAAGAGTATGTGTAATATTTTGAGTTACAACTTCACCCGCACCCACTATATGAGCATTGAGTTGCTCTTCTGTTATTTCGGTTTCAACCGGTTTCTTTTTTCGTGCCATATATTATCTCCTTAATGCAAAATGCAAAACGCAAAGTGCAAAGTGTCGGGTCTGCGACACTAATTATAAAGCTTGATTTTCTTGCGTTGTTTTACATATTGCCATCAATAATGCTAGTATTTCTTTTAAATCAGTTTCTAATGTATTGAATTCTTTTTCAGTTAAATATTCTGTTGCACATAAAAGTCGCAACCAATAATATGTTTCATTTGCTTCTTTTAATGCAATGCTCATTTTAGCGTAGAAATCAGCTTTTGATTGTCCACGTTCTCCTTCTGCAATATTTGCACCTATACTTGTTCCACTTTTAAGAACTTGCCTTGACATTACATATTCATTTTTCTCTGTTGTCAAATATTTGTACAGATTAACAATTCTAATTGCAAATTGAAAACTTTTATTGTCTACAACATTTTCGTTCATATGGATTTCCTCTTCATTTTGCGTTTTGCGCTTTGAACTTTGCATTTAAGAAATATCTGCAAGGTCAATGTACATATGACCGTTTTCAGCAATAAAGTCTTTTCTACCCTGCAAATCATCACCCATAAAGAGTTCAAATTTTTCCTCCATAAGTGACTCAATATTATCGGGCTCAACCTTTATAAGTCGACGTGTTTTAGGATTCATAGTGGTAAGCCACATCATATCCGCGTCGTTTTCACCAAGACCCTTTGAGCGCTGAATTGTGTATTTTGCATTGCCAATCTGTTCTAACACATCTGCCTTCTCTTTTTCGGTATAGCAGAAATATGTCTGGTCTTTTGAACGGATTTCATATAATGGTGATTCCGCAATAAACACCTTACCCTCACGAATAATCGTAGGCATAAGACGATGAATCATTGTTAGAATAAGTGTTCTAATATGGAAACCGTCAACGTCCGCGTCGGTACAGATTATAACCTTACTCCAACGAAGATTTTCAAGGTTGAAAAGTGACAATTCTTTATTTGATTTTGAGTTAACCTCAACACCACAACCGATTACTTTAATAAGGTCGGTAATAATATCACTCTTGAAAATTTTGTCGTATTCGCTCTTCAAGCAGTTAAGAATTTTACCACGCACAGGAATGATTGCTTGGAATGCAGAGTCCCTCGCCTGTTTACAAGCACCAAGAGCCGAATCACCCTCAACGATGAAGATTTCACGTTCATTAACGTCTTTACTACGACAATCAACAAATTTTTCAACTCTTGAAGTCATATCATTACTTGACTGCAAGGTCTTTTTGATGTTTATTCTTGTGCTTTCTGCCTTAATGCGTGAACGCATATTTATAAGCACTTGATTAGTGATTTTGTCTGCATCAAGTTTGTTTTCAAGGAAGTAGATTTCAAGCTGTTGACGGAAAAATTCTGTCATTGCCTCTTGAATGAATTTATTGGTAATAGCCTTTTTAGTCTGGTTTTCGTAAGATGTCTGTGTTGAGAATGATGACACAACAAGCACAAGACAGTCCTCAACGTCTTGATAACTGATTTTAGCATCAGTTTTAAGGTATTTACCATTCTGTTTAAGATAATTGTCTATTTGATAAACAAAAGCGTTTCTAAAGGCTTTTTCAGGCGCTCCGCCATGCTCAAGAAAGCTTGAGTTATGATAATACTCTTTGACCTGCACCTTATTTGAGAAGCAAAGAGATGCCGTAATCTTAACTCTATAATCTTTCATATCGGCACGGTCACGACCCATTCTCTCAGTTGACCAAAACTGAACTGATGACATTTCGGTGCCGTTTGCAAGTTCTTTTACATAATCAGTTATACCATTATCATATACGTATTCATAAGTTTCAAATGAATTTGCTGAAATTTGGTCTTTAAGTATGAATTTAATACCCGCATTTACAACTGACTGTCTTTTTATTGTTTCCTGATAGTATTCAAGAGGAATGTTAATATCTGTAAAAACTTTTAAATCAGGTTTCCAACGGATTCTTGATCCGGTATCACGTTTATTATATGGCTCTTTAATCATATCCCCGACAATTTCACCATGTTCGAAATGAAGAAGATATTTAAAACCGCCCGTATGAATTTCAGCATCCATATATTCAGATGCATACTGAGTTGCACAAAGGCCTAAACCGTTAAGACCGAGAGAATACTCATAGTTCCCGCCATCGTTGGTGTCGTACTTACCACCCGCATACAATTCGCAGAATACAAGCTCCCAGTTATAACAGTTTTCTTTCTTATTAAAGTCAACGGGAATACCGCGACCAAAGTCCTGAATTTCCACTGAACCGTCACGGAATCTGGTAACTACGATTTTATCACCATATCCCTCACGTGCTTCGTCAATTGAGTTTGAAAGAATTTCAAAAATTGAATGTTGACATCCCTCAATACCATCCGAACCGAAAATAACGGCGGGACGTTTTCTTACTCGGTCAGCACCTTTTAATTGTGAAATACTTTCATTTCCGTAAGATGGTTTCTTTGCCATACTTTACATCCTTTTCCAAAAAAATACTAAATTTATAAAAATAACCGCTAAATATTATACACTATATTTAGCGGTTTAGTCAAGTTTTATGCAGTTTTATACCCCAAGATATTCAAATTTTACTTTTCTCCAATATATTCAAATCGTTTAAAAACTTTACCATCACGAGTAATTTCTTCATTCCACATTTCTGCAGGTCTTACCCAATATTCTTTTTCACCATAAAGAGCACGATAAATCACCATTTTTTCAAGTGTTTCACTATGATTTGCAATTGCAATAACTTCATATTCATTACCCTTAAAGTGACGATACTTTCCAAGTTTTATTTCATTCATTTCTTTTTGCGCTCCACTTTTGTTTTATTCCCTTTTTCGTCAACAATATACATACAATCAAGTTGCCCCGTAAGGCTACGTTTAAAACTGTCGATGTATTCACGGCGAAGCACTGCCTGTTCTGCCTTTTCTTCTTCAGTAAGACCTTCTGCTTTCATTTTTCTCGCAAGTTCATTTATTCTGTCAATTTTTTTCTGTTCCATATTATACATTCCTTTGAATTTAGTGCTTGTAATAGTATAAAATATTTTAAACATTAAGTCAATATCAACAGGTAGTGACAAATTAGAATTTGTCTAATTGAATGCAAAATGCAAAACGCAAAGTGCAAAGTGTCGGAACTGCGTTGCGATTATATATATAACAGGTCATTCTGAGGAGTGAAACGACGAAGAATCTATGTTGAGTTTATTATTTTCTTTGATAGAGATTCTTCGCTTCGCTCAGAATGACACATAAAATCAAAATATCCCTACAAACTCCAATTTATTATCTTTCATATTTCACATAAAAAAACTCCACCCTTTCGGATGGAGCCATAATTTGTCGAATAATCAGGAATTATTCGTTAATCTTTGTAACAACACCTGAACCAACTGTTCTGCCGCCTTCACGGATAGCGAAACGGAGACCTTCTTCAATAGCGATAGGAGTGATGAGCTCAACGTCCATAACAACGTTATCGCCAGGCATGCACATTTCTGTACCTGCAGGAAGAGAAATTGTACCAGTAACGTCTGTTGTTCTGAAATAGAACTGAGGTCTGTAGTTGTTGAAGAAAGGAGTATGACGGCCGCCTTCATCCTTTGTCAAAACGTAAACCTGACCTGAGAACTTTGTGTGTGGGTTGATTGTGCCGGGCTTAGCAAGAACCTGACCACGTTCGATTTCACTTCTCTGAACACCACGAAGAAGAGCACCGATGTTGTCACCTGCTTCTGCATAGTCAAGAAGCTTTCTGAACATTTCGATACCAGTAACAACTGTCTTTCTTCTTTCGTCTGTAAGACCAACGATTTCAACTTCTTCAGAAGTTCTGAGCTGACCTCTTTCAACTCTACCAGTAGCAACTGTACCACGACCTGTGATTGTGAATACGTCTTCAACAGGCATAAGGAATGGCTGGTCTGCTTTTCTGTCAGGAGTTGGGATGTAGCTGTCAACTGCAGCCATGAGTTCCCAAATTGGAGCACAAGCTGGGTCATCAGCTGATGTTGCTTCGAGAGCCTTGAGAGCTGAACCCTTGATGATTGGTGTATCATCGCCTGGGAATTCGTACTCATCAAGAGTTTCACGGATTTCCATTTCAACGAGTTCAAGAAGTTCTTCGTCGTCAACCTGGTCAACTTTGTTCATGAATACGATGATGTAAGGAACGCCAACCTGACGAGCAAGAAGAAGGTGTTCTTTTGTCTGAGCCATAGGACCATCTGTTGAAGCGATAACAAGGATAGCGCCGTCCATCTGAGCAGCACCTGTAATCATGTTCTTGATATAGTCAGCGTGTCCTGGGCAGTCAACGTGAGCATAGTGACGAGCTTCTGTCTCATACTCAACGTGTGATGTGTTGATTGTGATACCGCGTTCTCTTTCTTCAGGAGCCTTGTCGATGTTAGCATAATCGATGAAGTCTGCCTGACCCTTAGAAGCGAGTGTCTTTGTGATAGCAGCTGTTAATGTTGTCTTACCGTGGTCAACGTGACCGATAGTACCAATATTAACGTGTGGTTTGGTTCTTTCAAATTTTGCCTTTGCCATTGGAATTTCCTCCTTTTATTTTGGAAAATAATTTACAAATTATTGCGATACTTATTGTATCAATAAACTTGAAAAATTTCAAGTCTTTTACGAGAAAATATTAGTCTCTCTTACTTCTTTCAGAAATAATTGATTCTGAAATTGATTTTGGAACCTCTTTGTAACCGTCTGGTTCCATTACGTACTGACCACGACCCTGTGTCTTTGAACGGAGGTCAGTTGCATAACCGAACATCTCTGAAAGAGGAACTCTTGCGTTAATCTGCTTAACACCTGAGCGGTCCTCAAAGCCCTGAATTTCGCCACGACGGCTGTTCAAGTCGCCGATAACGTCACCCATATAATCTTCAGGAGTAATAACTACAACCTTCATGATAGGCTCAAGAATAACTGGGTTTGCTTTCTTAGCAGCATCTTTGAATGCCATTGAACCGGCAATCTTAAATGCCATTTCTGAAGAGTCAACTTCGTGGTATGAACCGTCGTAAAGAGTAACCTTTACGTCAACAACGCTGTAACCTGCAAGTACACCTGACTGCATAGCGCCCTGGATACCGTCATCAACAGCTTTGTGGTATTCCTTAGGAATAGCACCACCAACGATGTTGTTTACAAACTCGTAACCGCCATCTGGATTTGGTTCAATATTAATCTTAACGTGACCATACTGACCCTTACCACCTGACTGACGAGCATATTTTGTGTCAGAAGATGCAGTGTTACGGATTGTTTCTCTGTAAGCAACCTGTGGTTTACCTACGTTAGCTTCAACTTTGAATTCACGAAGAAGTCTGTCAACGATGATTTCAAGGTGAAGTTCACCCATACCTGCAATAATTGTTTGACCTGTTTCTTCATCTGTATAGCTACGGAATGTTGGGTCTTCAGCAACAAGCTTTGAAAGTGCGATACCCATTTTTTCCTGACCAGCCTTTGTTTTTGGCTCGATAGCAACACTGATAACAGGTTCTGGGAAGTTCATTGATTCGAGAATGATTGGGTGCTTATCGTCACAAAGTGTGTCACCTGTTGTTGTGTTCTTAAGACCAACAACGGCAGCGATATCACCAGCATAAACTGTTTCAAGGTCTTCACGATGGTTAGCGTGCATCTGAAGAATTCTACCCATTCTTTCTTTGTTGTCTTTAACTGTGTTATAAACAGATGTACCAGCATTAACTGTACCTGAATATACACGGAAGAAGCAAAGTGTGCCTACGAATGGGTCGTTAGCAATCTTGAATGCGAGAGCTGCGAATGGCTCATCGTCTGAAGCATGTCTAACTTCTTCCTCTTCTGTATCTGGGTTAATACCCTTGATAGCTTCAATGTCTGTTGGAGCAGGCATGAAGTCAACGATAGCATCGAGAAGAGGCTGAACACCCTTGTTACGGTATGAAGTACCACAGCAAATTGGAACGATTTCATTAGTAAGTGTAGCCTTACGGATAACTGACTTGATTTCGTCAACTGTGAGTTCTTCACCCTCGAAATATTTCATCATAAGGTCCTCATCGAGTTCAGCAACTGATTCGATAAGGTTGTTACGATATTCTGCAGCTTTTTCCTTCATATCGTCAGGAATTTCTTCAATAGTAACAACTTTACCCATATCGTCATGATAAATGATAGCATTGTTATTGATAAGGTCAACAATTCCTCTGAATGAGCTTTCCTCACCGATAGGAAGCTGAATCGGAACGCCGTTGCAGTTGAAACGTTCCTTAACCATGTCAAGAACACGGTAGAAGTTAGCACCTAAAATGTCCATCTTATTAACGTAAATCATTCTAGGAACTTTGTATTCGTCAGCCTGACGCCATACTGTTTCAGACTGAGGCTCAACACCACCCTTTGCGCAAAGAACAGTTACAGAACCGTCAAGAACGCGGAGTGAACGCTGAACTTCAACAGTGAAGTCAACGTGACCAGGGGTGTCGATGATATTGATACGATGGTCTTTCCAGAAACATGTGGTAGCAGCTGATGTGATTGTGATACCACGTTCCTGCTCCTGAGCCATCCAGTCCATTGTTGCTGAACCGTCATGAGTCTCACCGATTTTATGGTTAACACCTGTGTAATAGAGAATTCTCTCTGTTGTAGTTGTTTTACCAGCATCGATATGAGCCATGATACCAATATTTCTTGTTTGTTCAAGAGATACTTTTCTTGGCATAATGTCCTCCACTTAATCTCTAAGAGATTACCATCTGAAATGTGCGAAAGCTTTGTTAGCTTCAGCCATTCTGTGCATTTCTTCCTTCTTCTTGAATGCTCCACCCTGTGAGTTGATAGCATCAAGAATTTCATTTGCAAGTCTTTCTTTCATTGTTCTCTCTGAACGCTGACGAGCATAGAGAGTAATCCAACGAAGACCGAGTGTCTGACGTCTTTCAGGACGAACATCCATTGGAACCTGGTATGTTGCACCACCTACACGACGAGCTTTACACTCGAGAACTGGCATAACGTTTTCCATAGCGGCATCGAAAACTTCAAGAGCTTCCTTGCCTGTTTTTTCAACAATAATGTCGAATGCGTCATAAACGATTTTCTGAGCAACGCCCTTCTTACCGTCTAACATAACGCTGTTGATAAGTCTTGTTACAAGCTTTGAATTATAAAGCGGATCTGGCAAAACATCACGTTTTGCAATCTGGCCTCTTCTTGGCACTGCGCTTCCCTCCTTCATATTAATGATATCATAGGTACTCGAGTGACAAAACCCCGTGGCACCAACGAAAAGGCATACATAAATATATATACACTCTCGTTGGACAAATATTCATTATGAATACTGCCTTTCAAGAAGATTCTGTCTTTTAACATTAACCTATTATTTTTTTGCTGCCTTAGGACGCTTTGCACCGTACTTTGAGCGGCTCTGCATTCTTCCGTTAACACCCTGAGTATCGAGTGTACCACGGATAATGTGATAACGCACACCGGGAAGGTCCTTAACACGGCCGCCTCTGATAAGAACAACAGAGTGTTCCTGAAGATTGTGACCTACGCCTGGAATGTAAGCTGAAACTTCAATACCATTTGTAAGACGAACTCTGGCGAGTTTTCTAAGAGCTGAGTTAGGTTTCTTAGGTGTATCTGTCTTAACAACAGTACAAACACCTCTCTTTTGTGGAGAATTGTTATTTGTCATAACATTCTTCTTTGAGTTGAGACCCTTACCGAGAGCTGGAGCCTTAGACTTCTTAACGAGAGTTTCTCTTCCGTTACGAACGAGCTGGTTAAAGGTTGGCATTTCTTGGATTCACCCCCATACATATTTATTGCATAGCTAATTGGCGGACGCAAGTCCGCATGCTCGACTAGTTTATCATAAATGCACAATAAATGTCAAGCATTATTTTGCAAAATAACGAAAAAAGTGTTTAAAATTCAAAATGCAAAACGTAAAGATCAAAATGTCAGGTTTATAACGTATTTAGAATATGCATCGTAGTGACAGACATCATCTACAGCCAAACTTAACACACAAAACAACGGGCGATTCGTGAATCGCCAATATATACAGAATTCCATATTCTGCCCCACAAAAAAGAGGACTGATTTCTCAGTCCTCAATTTTTTTGTTAATTATGCATCAACCGCAACTACGTCTGAAATCTTCTTTTCGAGTTCAACCTCTGAGTAACATTTCATACCTGTACCCGAAGGAAGAAGCTTACCGATAATAACATTTTCTTTAAGTCCCATAAGTGGGTCAACCTTACCCTTGATAGCTGCATCTGTAAGAACTCTTGTTGTTTCCTGGAATGATGCTGCTGACAAGAATGAATCTGTTGCAAGTGAAGCCTTTGTAATACCAAGAATTTCAGGTTTATATGTTGCAGGAACAAATACTGTGCCGTTTGCTTCAGCCTCTGCACGTGCTTTTTCATTTGCGATTGCAAATTCACGTTTATCTGTAACTGCACCTGGAAGAAGGTCTGTTGTACCTGCTTCGTCAACCTTAATTTTTCTCATCATCTGACGAACAATAACCTCGATATGCTTATCGTTGATATCAACACCCTGCATACGATATGTTCTTTGAACTTCTTTGATAAGGTAATCGTGTACAGCATTAACACCATTGATATCAAGAATATCTCTTGGATATGGTGAACCTTCTGTAAGAGCTGTACCCTTCTTAACAAAGATTGGATTGCCATTTTCGTCAGTTTCTGTATTAAACTTCTTGTGGAAGCCATAAGGAATCATATATGCGCGTTCATCGCCGTTTTCATGGTCAGTGATAACGATATGTTCATTACCCTTGATTTCACGGAATGAAAGCTGACCGTCAATTTCTGAAAGAATTGCAAGTGTCTTTGGTCTTCTTGCTTCAAACAATTCTTCAACACGAGGAAGACCCTGTGTAATATCCTGGCTTGAAGCAACACCACCAGTATGGAAGGTTCTCATTGTAAGCTGAGTACCTGGTTCACCGATTGACTGAGCAGCGATAATACCAACTGCTTCACCAACTGTAACAGGATTGCCTGTTGCAAGGTTTGCACCGTAACACTTGATACATACACCGTGATTTGACTCACAAGTGAGAAGTGAACGAATCTTGATTCTACGGTCTGCAGGATTTTCTCTTGCATTAACCATATCAGCAACAACCTGAGCTTTTTCTTCTGTAAGCATTTCATCTTTAGATGCAACAAGGTTGCCTTCTGCATCACAGAAATCTTCAAGAAGGAATCTGCCTGTAAGTCTTTCGCTGAGTTTTTCAATCATTTCCTTGCCTTCTGTAATATCGTAAACTTCAATACCGTCATGGCAATGACAATCTTCTTCACGAATAATAACATCCTGTGAAACGTCAACAAGACGACGTGTAAGGTAACCAGAGTCAGCAGTACGAAGAGCTGTATCGGCAAGACCTTTACGAGCACCACGTGAAGAAATGAAGTATTCAAGAACATTAAGACCTTCACGATAGTTAGCACGAATCGGAACTTCGATTGTTTTACCTGCTGTATTGGCAATAAGACCACGCATACCTGCGAGCTGACGAAGCTGAGCCTTAGAACCACGGGCACCAGAGTCAACCATCATATAGATTGGGTTGTAGTTACCGAGGCTTTCAAGAATACCTGAAGAAACTTCGTTAGTTGTATCTTCCCATACTTTGATAACTGCTCTTGAACGTTCTTCTGCACTGTAAAGACCAAGCTGATAGTAGCCATTGATAACATCAACCTGTTCTTCTGCAGCAGCGAGTAAGTCTTTCTTTGTTTCAGGAATCTTAGCATCACAAACAGCAACTGTAATACCGCTGCGTGTTGAATACTTGAAGCCCTGTGCCTTGATTTTGTCAAGCATTTCTGCTGCAACAGTTACACCGTGCACCTTGATACACTTGTCAATGATTTTACCAAGACCGCCCTTCTTAACAAGGAAGTCAACTTCAAGTTTAAATGCGTTTTCAGGGTCAGTTCTATCAACAAAGCCCAAGTCCTGAGGAATTGGATTATTGAAGATGATACGACCGAGAGTTGTTTCAACAAGCTTAGTAACCATCTCACCGTTAACTTCTTTAGTCATACGGATTTTGATTGTTGAATGAAGACCAATATCGCCTTCGTTATAAGCCATTGTTGCTTCATCTACATCACGGAATACTTTGCCGTTGCCTGGTTCGTCTTCCTTAATCATTGTAAGGTAGTATGAACCAAGAATCATATCCTGTGTAGGAACAGCAACAGGTTTACCGTCTGATGGTTTAAGAAGGTTGTTAGCAGCAAGCATAAGAAGTCTTGCTTCTGCCTGTGCTTCTGCTGAAAGAGGTACGTGAACAGCCATCTGGTCACCGTCGAAGTCAGCGTTGAAAGCTGTACATACGAGTGGGTGAAGTTTAATAGCTCTACCTTCAACAAGAACTGGTTCAAATGCCTGAATACCAAGTCTGTGAAGAGTTGGCGCACGGTTGAGCATTACAGGATGGTCTTTGATTACTGTTTCAAGTGAATCCCAAACCTCTGTGCTTGCACGTTCAACCTTTTTCTTTGCAGATTTCATATTTGTTGCAAGACCATTTGCAACAAGATTTTTCATTACGAATGGTTTAAAGAGCTCAAGTGCCATTTCCTTTGGCAAACCGCACTGATAAAGCTTAAGTTCAGGACCAACAACGATAACTGAACGACCTGAATAGTCAACACGTTTACCGAGAAGGTTCTGACGGAAACGACCCTGTTTACCCTTAAGCATATCTGAAAGAGATTTGAGTGCTCTGTTGTTAGGACCTGTAACAGGTCTGCCACGACGACCATTGTCGATAAGTGCGTCAACAGCCTCTTGAAGCATTCTCTTTTCATTACGAACGATAATATCAGGAGCATTAAGCTCTAAAAGTCTTTTAAGTCTGTTATTTCTGTTGATAACACGTCTGTAAAGGTCATTAAGGTCAGATGTTGCAAATCTACCACCATCCAATTGAACCATAGGACGAATATCGGGTGGAATAACAGGAACAACATCAAGAATCATCCATTCAGGACGATTGCCTGACTGTCTGAATGCTTCAGCAACCTCAAGTCTTTTGAGAAGTCTAGTTCTCTTCTGACCTGTTGCATCAGTAAGCTCTTCACGGAGTTCCTTGCAAAGTTCATTAACATCAATTTCACAGAGAAGCTCTTTAATCGCCTCTGCACCCATACCTGCTTTGAACTCGTCATCGTATTTTTCTACCATATCAAGATACTCTTTTTCGCTGAGTATCTGATTCTTTTCAAGTTCTGTATCGCCTGGGTCAGTAACAATGTACTTTGCAAAATAGAGTACTTTTTCAAGGTCGCGTGGAGAAATGTCAAGAATAAGACCCATTCTTGACGGAATTCCCTTGAAATACCAAATATGAGAAACAGGAGCAACAAGCTCAATGTGACCCATTCTCTCACGACGAACTTCTTTTCTTGTAACCTCTACACCGCAGCGGTCACAAACCTTGCCCTTATAACGAATTTTCTTGTATTTACCGCAATGACATTCAAG
>Ga0233373_1000075_pt1 | contig 14621 bp, 14 predicted proteins | sample ElkDunMinimDraft_5_FD_180685 | JGI IMG/M metagenome (GOLD analysis project Ga0233373, IMG submission 180685) | Fecal eukaryotic communites from dung pellets of Tule Elk in California, USA - Elk Dung E0 | ecosystem: Host-associated > Mammals > Digestive system > Large intestine > Fecal | place...
TTGATGCTATGAATCGAGGCGACATTCCCTTTATTATGGGTTACAATATGTTCCTTGCACTTTTGAGTGTTATAGGTGTATTACTTGCTGACCTTATGTATGGTCTCGTTGACCCACGAGTAAAATTAGAGTAAGGAGGGGCATTATGGAAGAAATTACAACTAAAGAGCAAACTCAAGAAGTAATTGATACAGAAGCACCTCTTGATAAAAATGTCCGCTTGATGTCTCCAACCAGAATGGTTGTTCGCAGATTTTTCCGTTCAAAGCTTAGTATTATTGGTCTTATAATGGTTATAAGTCTTTTTATCTTTAGTTTTCTTGGACCTCTTTTTTATACTGAATGGGGAGAAATCGAACTTGATGAAAGTGGCAAAACCGAGTATTCAATCACAGAAACTACATACGAAGTAAATGGTAAAGAATACACAGTTCGCCAGACAACAGAAAAATATCTTAAGGATAATTTCCTTGCTCCACCTTCAGCAGAGCATATTTTAGGTACTGATAATGAGGGTTATGATATTTTTGTGCGTCTTATGTATGGTGGCAGAATTTCTTTGATAGTAAGCTTCCTTGCAGTTTTCCTTATTACTATTCTCGGTGTTTTACTTGGTGGTATTGCAGGATTTTTCGGCGGTGTAATCGATAATATCATAATGCGTGTTTGTGATGTTTTGATTTGCTTACCCGGTATTCCGATTCTTCTTATCATTAGTACAATTCTCGATGCATCTGAAATTGATGCTAAATATCGTATTTATTTGTTGATGATTTATCTCACATTCATTTCTTGGCCGGGTACTGCACGTCTTGTGCGTGGTCAGATTCTCTCACTTCGTGAGCAGGAATATATGGTTGCTGCAGAAGCAATGGGATATTCAACAGGTAGAAAGATTTTTAAACATCTTGTTCCCAACGTAATGCCACAGCTCATTGTTCAGATGAGCTTGAGCCTTGGTAGTATGATTCTTTATGAAGCAACTCTTTCATATTTAAATCTTGGTGTTAAAGCGCCATATGCTGCTTGGGGTACAATGATAAATATTATTTCGACAAATCAGGATATTCTTCAAAATCACCTGAATGTCTGGGTACCCGCAGGTATCTGCATTGTTATTGCTGTTCTTGGTTTTAACTTTGTAGGTGACGGTTTGCGTGATGCCCTTGACCCGAAAGCGAGGAGATAAGTTATGAGTAAAAAGAATAACGGCAATTATCTTTCGGGTAAAGAAATACGTGCAATAGCAAAAGAGAATAAAAAGATTATGAAACGTCTTGAGGCTGAAAAATACCGCAAGGCTGAAGAATCTGAATATCTTTCAGAAATGAAAAATACTGAAAATATTCTTGAAATTGAAGATTTGCACACTTATTTCTTCACAGAACAAGGTGTAGTTAAAGCGGTAAACGGCGTATCATTTGATATTCCTAAAAATGCTACTGTTGGTGTTGTAGGTGAGTCAGGTTGCGGTAAGTCTGTAACAAGTATGTCTGTTATGCGTTTGTTACAAGGTCCAACTGGTCAGATTTATTCAGGTGCTATCCGTTTTAATGCAAAAGATGAAAATGGTGAAAAGGTTTTTGATATTGCAAAAATGCCAATTCACGATATTCACAAAATTCGTGGAAATCAGATTGCAATGATTTTCCAAGAGCCAATGACTTCTCTTAATCCAGTTTTTACAATTGGTCAACAGCTTGATGAAGTTACTTTTATTCATAATCCAAAATCAACTAAAGAAATGGCGAAAGATAAGTCTATTGAAATGCTTAATCTTGTTGGAATTGCAATGCCTGAACGTGTTTACAATGCTTTTCCGCATGAATTATCAGGTGGTATGCGTCAACGTGTTATGATTGCAATGGCACTTGCAAGTGACCCTCGACTCATTATTGCCGATGAGCCTACAACAGCACTTGACGTTACAATTCAGGCACAGATTCTTGACTTACTTCGTGACCTTAAGTCAAAAATTGACGGTTCAATTATGCTTATTACTCATGATTTGGGTATTATTGCAGAAATGGCAGATTACGTTGTTGTAATGTATGCTGGTAGGGTTATTGAAAAGGGTACAGTTTCAGAGATTTTCCACAATCCTATGCACCCATATACAATTGGCTTACAGAAATCAAAGCCTACTTTGGATTCTGACAGTGATACATTATTCAACATTCCTGGCAATGTACCTAATCCAATTAATATGCCAAATTATTGTTATTTTAAGGAAAGATGTGCACAGTGCACTGGCAAATGCTCCGGGGATTACCCTGAAATGATTCAGGTAAGCCCAACTCATTTTGTTGCCTGCCACTTGTACGATGAGGAACAGAACAATGGCTGATGAAAAAATTATTAATACATTTGATTCTGAAGCTATATTAGAAGTTCAGAATCTTCGTAAATGCTTTCCAATTAAGAAAACAATGACGGGTAAGGTAACTCAGGAACTTATTGCAGTTGATAATGTTTCATTCTCTTTAAAAGCGGGTGAAACACTTGGTATTGTTGGTGAGTCAGGTTGCGGTAAAACTACACTTGGACGTTCAATTCTCAAACTTCATCAACCTACAAGCGGTAGAATTATTTTTGAGGGTAATGACATTACTGATTACAAATCTGCACAAATGCGTGAAATACGTAAAAAGATGCAGATAATCTTTCAGGACCCTTATTCATCATTGCCTCCAAGAAGTACAGTTGGTGGAATTCTTTCAGAGCCTGTTGAGGTACATAAAATTGTACCTAAGAATGAAGTCAAGGATTATGTTCTCGATTTAATGGAAAAGTGCGGTCTTCGTGATTATTATTACGAAAGATATCCTCACGAATTCTCAGGCGGTCAGCGTCAGAGAATATGTATTGCTCGTGCGCTTTCTGTTAATCCTAAACTTGTTGTTTGTGATGAACCTGTTTCAGCACTTGACGTTTCAATTCAGGCACAGATTATTAACTTGTTGAAAAAACTTCAACAGGATATGAATCTTACTTATCTGTTCATTTCTCACGACTTGTCTGTTGTTAAGTTTATTTCAGATAAAATCGGTGTTATGTATTTGGGTTCAATGGTAGAGTTTGGTACAAAAGAAGATATCTTCTCAAACCCATTACACCCATATACACAAGCACTTTTCTCTGCAATTCCTTATCCTGACCCTGATGTGAAAATGAATCGTATTATTCTTAAAGGTGATATTCCTTCTCCTGCAAATCCACCCAAGGGTTGTCGTTTCCATACGCGTTGCCCACATGCAAAGGATATTTGTAAAGAGGTTACACCTGAATACAAAGATTATGGTAATGGACATTGTGCCGCTTGTCACTTGTTAGATTAATTTATCAAGGAGTCGCTACTTATGACAAAGAATAAAAAAGAAAAAATTACATATGTAGATGACGGCAGAACAATCGCTGATATGTCCGGTCTTTCAAATAATAGAAATAACTGGACAAAACGTGGCACGACCTCAACCCCCAAAGAAATATGGAATACTTATTGGAGTGCTGTAAAAATGATGATAAAACCAATGCTTGTGACTATTGGATTTTTATGCGTAGCATTCCTTATTGTTTCAATTATCTTTTTGTTAATGTAATAATCTATAAAAGGTAGAGATTTAATTCTCTACCTTTTTGCATATTTAATAACTTTGTTATAATTTTTTAGTATCATTCTGAGCACAGTGAAAAACTCAATTGTATATTTAAAATTGCGAATTTAATAAATTATTGATTTTTTCAGTTCTCCGTGATATACTAATCTTGCGACACAACTTAATAATTAACCATACATATGGGTTTGTATTTTTATTTATAGGTAAAAATGCATGCTCTTTTCTTGCATACTCGTATGTGTGGTAGCAGAAGTTGTGTCGCAGCAATCGGAGTTATGCGTTTTATGTGCGTGGCTTCGGCTGCGCACTTTTTTAATTTACGGAGGAAAAGAGAATGAATAACAAAATCAAAAAAGTACTGTCATTAATATTGTCACTTGTTATGGTACTGTCTTTATTTGGATGTAGTAAAGAAGACAATACAAAGGGCGAAAGAAACAGCACAACAGATAATAGCGGAACATTAGATATTACAATGAATAGTAATGGCGAACCAGAAACATCAAAAACTACGCAATCAACAATTACGTTAAGAGAAATCACTTCTACAGGTGATATACCATATGATAAATATGGTGTATTTTTAAATGGGTTTTATATGGGTGATTTCTTACGAAATTCTGATTATTCAAATTATTTCTCTACTGAATTATTTCCTTTTACTTACAATCAAAAAGTTGGATATGCAGACGCGTTTGGTAATGTTGCAATTGCTGAAAAATATGATTATGGAACTTTGTTTTCTGAAAATAAAGCTTTCGTGTATGAAATCATAGATAATAAAATGGTTTGGAAAGTAATTGATACAAAAGGTAATGAATTGCTTACTTTACCCGAAGGTTCTAATTCTTCCTACACATTGGGATATAGTTGTAAAAACACATATTTTAAAGAGGAATATGCATTAATAATGAGCAATTCTAAAGATAAAGTTTTAGTAATAGATGCAGAAATGAATTATAAAGAAATTGCTATAAAGGAAGATTTAGCTGTACATGAGTTTAAATCAATAAATACTGCTGACTTTGTTGGTTATTTATTATATTGTTGGGAAAATGATGAAAAAGAAATCTCTTTATATGATGTGGCTGGAAATGAAGTTTGGTCAAAAAGAATTAAAACATATGAAAAATATGATTTGGATAAATTTGTTGTCAAAAACGGATTTATGAATATCATTGACGACAACGGAAAATGGGGGTTATTTGACATTGAATCAAAAGAAACAGTAATTGAATGTAATTATGATTATTTAGGAGAATATTCTGATGGAGTTTGCGTTATCAATTCATATGATAAATGGGGTTGTATAGACATAAATAATAATATAATTATAAAACCATCTTTTACATTTATTACTCCTTTTGTGAATGATAGAGCCTTTGCTGTAACAAATGATGGTGGAAGCGTTGTTATTAACAAAACGGGAAAAATTTTGACTCAATGTAATTTCTCTGTTGAACAAAATTGCATTAGCAACATTGTTCCTTTTTCTTCAGAAACAGGAATAACAGCAGTCTATCAAGATATCCATCCTGAAGTAAATTATGAGAATCAAGTATATGTAATTACGGATAAAGGTGAAATATTATTTTTTAAAGGTGATTGCAAAAGTTTATATATATCAGGTAAATACATATTTATTGATAATAAAATGTATGAAATAATTAAATAATATAGTAATTAAGGGTAGAGACCAGTCAGTTTCTACCCTTAATTTTATATGCTATTTAGTTCTTTAAACTCTGCAATGGTGCGGGGATTCTACCGCCACGATTTATAAATTTTGCAGGGGAGGCAGTATTTAATTTCATTACAGGTCCATAACCCAAAAGTCCACCAAAATTTAGTGTGTCTCCAATATTCTTACCGATTGCAGGAATAAGACGAACAGCAGTCGTCTTTGAATTTACCATACCAATTGCTGCTTCATCAGCGATAATTCCTGAAAGAATTTCTGCAGTTGTATCACCTGGCACAATAATCATATCTAGACCAACAGAGCATACGCAAGTCATTGCTTCAAGTTTTTCTATTGTAAGCGCTCCGCTTGTTGCTGCTGCAATCATACCAGCATCTTCAGAAACTGGAATAAAAGCACCAGAAAGTCCACCAACGTGTGACGATGCCATGACTCCACCTTTTTTTACTGCATCATTAAGAAGTGCAAGACAAGCGGTGGTTCCATGTGCACCACATTGTTCCAGTCCCATTTCTTCAAGAATATAGGCCACAGAATCGCCTACAGCGGGTGTTGGAGCAAGTGATAAGTCAACAATGCCAAATGGTACATTAAGTCTTTTTGAGGCTTCACAAGCCACAAGTTGCCCCATTCTTGTAATCTTGAATGCAGTGCGTTTTACCATATCAGCAACTTCTGTAATATTTGCATTAGGAATCTTTGAAATTGCAGAACGCACAACACCAGGACCAGATACACCAACATTAATAACACAGTCTGGTTCTCCAACACCGTGAAATGCACCCGCCATAAATGGATTATCTTCAGGAGCATTGCAAAAAACTACAAGTTTTGCAGGGCCAATACACCCTTTATTTGCAGTGACTTCTGCGGATTCTTTAATAATCTGTCCCATAAGTTTAACTGCATCCATATTTATACCAGCTTTTGTTGAACCGATATTAACTGATGAACAAATGTGGTCTGTTACATCAAGAACTTCAGGAATACTACGTATAAGAGCTTCATCACCGGCAGCAAAGCCTTTTTGAACAAGCGCTGAATATCCGCCAATAAAGTTTACACCAACTGTTTGCGCAACTTTTTCAAGTGTTTTTGCATACAACACAGGGTTACCTTTACCCGATGCTAAAACCATTGAAATTGGTGTAACTGAAATTCTTTTATTGATTATAGGAATACCATATTCCTTTTCAATATCTTCACCAGTTTTCACAAGCTTTTCTGCTTTACGAGTCATTTTCTCATAAATCTTGATACAGGTTGATTTAGCATCACCAGTGCAACAATCAAGCAGAGAAATACCCATTGTGATTGTTCTTATATCAAGATTTTCATCTTGAATCATATTGATAGTTTCAAGTATATCATGTGTATTTATCATTTTGATAACCTCAAATTATATTCTATGCATGGAATTGAAAATATCTTCGTGCATAACGTGAATTGAAAGTGCCATTTTATTTCCGATAGCTGTAACATTATCTGAAAAATCTGTGAATGGTACAGTTGATTTTTCTAAATCTACAAGCATAATCATACAAAACATATCTTGTAGAATTGACTGTGAAACTTCAATAACATTTACGCCGTTTTCTGCACAAACAGTTGATACCTTTGCGAGAATTCCGACCATATCTTTACCTACAACAGTAATTATAGCTCTCATATTTTAACCTCCAAAAATTGCTGATAATAGTTTATCATAAAAAATCTAAGTTGTGAATATCAATATTTTTCAAAAATTATTGAAAATTATGTTAGATTTATAGTAAAATAAACACATAAACTATAGGAGATGTTGAAGATGTATAAAAATATAGTAGATTTACATGTTCATACCGATAATTCTTTTGATGGTAATCACTCTGCAACGTTTTTTTGTGAAAAAGCAGAATTTATGGATTTACGTGCTCTTGCTTTTACCGACCATTGTGAAGTTGACCAATTCAGGGGCGACAATCAATATGAAAAAAGAATTTTTCAAGCTTTTTTTGAAATATCAAAGGTTCGTTCAGCATTTAGAGGAAAACTTCTTGTTTTAAACGGAATCGAGTTGGGACAACCTGCTTTTGATATTGAGGTTGCAGAAGATATTATTCGTAGATACGATTATGACCAAATAATCGCTTCAGTTCATAATTTAAGAGGCGGTGAAGACTTCTATTTTATGGAAAATCTCACTTTAATTGAAGCAGAAAGACTATTGGATGAGTATTTTAAAGAAATTATAACTATGCTTGAGTGGGGCAATTTTGATGTACTGGCTCATCTTACGTATCCACTGAGATATTTTTATTCAAAATCAAATCTTGAAATTGATTTAACTAAGTTTAAAGAACAAATTGAAAAAATACTTATTTTAACTGCCGAAAAAGAAAAGGCACTTGAAATCAACACAGCAGCACTTAGACAACCCCTTAATAAATTATCACCAGAGATTGATATAATCAAAAGGTTTAAAGAGTTAGGTGGAAAATATGTTACAGTTGGCTCTGATGCACATTTCGCTGAGCATCTAGCAGCAGATATTGATATGGCTTATAATGCAGCATTAGAAGCAGGATTTGATAGTATTACATTTTTCCAGAAAAGAATACCAATGCAAATGAAAATTGAAATCGAGGAATAATTATGAAAGTTAAAGCAGCGGCTAAAATTAATTTAATGCTCGACATTTTAAAAAAATTACCAAATGGGTATCACAGTCTATTTATGATAATGCAATCGGTGAGTCTTTATGATACTGTTATTGTTGAAAAAAACAGTATAAATGAAATCGTTATTAAATGTGATAATGATGGTGTGCCTTGCAATGAAAAGAATATTGCTCATAAATGTGCTACTGCATTTTTTGATTATTGCAATATTGATGACCGAGGAGTTACCATTGAAATTGAGAAGAACATTCCAATGGCGGCAGGTGTTGCTGGTGGTAGTGCTGACGGTGCAGGTGTACTTTATTGCTTGAATAAAATTTATAATGTTAACCTTTGTGATAAAGAACTTTCAGTTATTGGCAATAAAGTAGGTGCAGATATTCCATTCAGTCTTACTGGTGGTACTGCCGTTGCATTAGGAACTGGTAATGTTATTGCACCAGTTACCGATTTACCTGAATGTTATATTGTTCTTACAAAGCCTGACCAAGATGTTTCGACGCCTAAAGCATATGGAGAGTTCGATGCTCTCACTCGTGTACGCCACCTCGACAGAGTATCAATGATTAATGCAGTATCTGTTGGAGATTATGACGAGATTTGCAATTTGTGCGGTAATGTGTTTGAACAAGCGGTTGAAGTGCCCAAAAGACCTCATATAAAGGGTGTAATGCGTAAATGTGGTGCAGATGCTTGTTGTATGAGTGGTAGTGGACCAACAGTTTTCGGACTTTTTAAGAAATATGAAAATGCTCAACTTTGTTATGAAAAACTAAGTAAAAAATATGATAATGTGTTTATTTGCAAGCCTGTAAATTCTGGAATTATTGAAATCATATAGGAGAGTGCTTAATGAAAAAGTATCTTGAACAAATTCACGACAAATTAGAAAAATTGCAGAATAAGGTTGCTGAAAAATATAAGCCATATGGAGATGTTTTAGATAATTTTATTAAGTCTTATGCTATCAATAATGGTTATTCATATTCATCTGTTTCTTTAGATGATGATGGTGATTATACTGCAACTATACATTATGATATGTTTTCTGTAAATTTTATTTTTGATTATTCATCATCTCGTGGATATTCATTTATGGAAGGCTATGAGGCCAATAAGAATGATTTAGCAGCTTATGGATTATTAGCTCGTTTCAAATTTGCTTTTTCAGATATTGTTTTTTCACCCTATGACATACATAACACTCTTGAATTAACAGATTTTATTACATTGGATTTTCACGAAATTGAAAGACCTGATGACATCGAAAAATATCTTAAAATTCTAATTGATTTCATACAAAAAAATATTGTTGGAATAAATAATATTTCTGACAATGAATTGTTACAAAAGAAATTGCTTGATAATTATTTTTTCGATGTTTTAATTGTTGATAAAAAATCAGATTTGAAGCTTTATGAAACTGATGTTGAAGAGGCTGTATTACTTCACGAAATCAGTTTGCATAGTCATGGATATTTACAGTATGAAATTGATAACTATGTGAGAAATAATGTTACAAAAGGCTTGTGGCATGATTACTATAAATATGAAAAAAAGGGGAAACTTTTAACTTTTGAAAAAAGATTTCTTAATTACTTATTTGATAATGGATGTCCTCAAGTAGATGTATCTGTATCTGAGAGAAGAAGTGCTTTAAATAAGAAAAACACAATTATATCTGTGATTAATGCTCTTTCAGTCCTTGCGGCAATTCTTTTGCCATATCTGTTCATATTTATTTTTGAAACTATACTAAAAAATACAGTTTATTCTGACCGCATATTTATAGCATCAAATCCAAGCGGTATTCTAACAACATTGTTACTTATTTCGCTTTTAATGGTTGTTCCAAGTCTGTTAAGATTTATTCCCTATGTTAAAGAAAACGTGCCATATTTATTTATTGTAAAAGATAAACATAAAATTGCTATTTTAAGTAAACTTGGTGTTATTCTTCTTTGTGTAGTAAGTGTTCTTTTGATTTTTAATATTTCTAATAATGTTGTCACAGCGGATATAAACGGTGTTTATTATGGCGGTGAGAGCTTGAATAACGGTGAAAAACTCAACTTTATCAAAATTGAGGGTTATGAAACCTATGATGAGTTTGACAATGAAATTTATGAATTAAGCCCTGATTATTATGTTGTAATCGATGGCGATTATGAAAATTATGTTTATTGTGAAGGCTTTTTCGATAATCATTTAAGCCCTGACAATACCGCTATCAGTTATGTTGTAAATAGAGGCTTTAAGTTTGAAACATATCGTACCATTGGCGATTTTCACGAAACATATGACATCACATATCCAGATTAATAAAATAAGGCTCGGGATTACTCCTGAGCCTTTGATTTTATATATTCAAATAATCTTTGACAACCTAATAAAACATCGTCATATGTAGTTTTAAAATCCCTTGTATACCAAGGGTCTGCAACATCTCGGTCAATATGAGCAAAGCTTAATAATTTGTGTATTTTATTATCCTTGTCATAACCGATGATTCTGTTGATGTTTCTCATATTTGTACTATCCATTCCGATTATAAAATCATATTTTTCATAATCAGATTTTGTAAGTTGTACAGCTTGTCGTTTTGTGTAGGGTATTCTCATTTCATCAAGTATTTTCTTTGTGCCCCAATGAGTATCGTTACCAATTTCTTCAGTGCTTGTTGCACTTGAACAAATGAGGAACTCTTTTTCAAGACTATTCTTTTTAACAATATCTTTCATCACAAATTCTGCCATAGTTGAACGACATATATTCCCGTGACAAACGAACATAATTTTAATCATATAATCACCGAAAATAGTGTATCACAGTTACTATTTCATGTCAAAAAGACATCGTATATTTTTAAATTGACTTTTAACTAAAATGGTGCTAAATTAACCCTATAGTTAGTAGAAAAATCACATTAGGATGTCAAAAAATTACCGTCCTTTTGTGTTTGGAGGTATTACTTTAAAAAGAAAAGAATGTTATGAGATTGTTGAAAGTCATATAGCATTCTTTTTTGAAATTTCCTTAGTTGGAAAGGGGATAAAAAAATGAAAAAATCAAAAATTATTTTAATTGTTTTACTTGTAATAGCATTAATAATTTCAGGGATTTCAATTTGCTTAAAGGTTGTTAAAGACAAAAAGGAACAAGAGATTTTTGATGCTATAGCTTTAGAGTGGGAAAAAAGTATTCCTGGTGAGCAACCCATTTTTTTGACTGAGCTTGATTCATTGTCAAACTTTGAATGTTTGAGCATGGTTGAAGAAGCTAAAGATTATTTCGTGGTACAGGTGTGTGCTACATCACCCGATATATTAAATGGTGTGAACGAATATCAAGAAAGAGTGGAGGGTGGGAATCCCACGGTTGCAGAAATGAATGAGGTTTTGGCTGATATTATAAAATCGTCGGAGCTTCGCTCAAGCCAACACGAAATATATGTTGTAAGAGATAATAATGGTGAATATCATGTAACCTTTAGTGAAAGTTTTATTGATGCTATGTTTGGTTATGCTTATTTAGATGCAATAGAAACATTGAATAGTGAGTGGCAAACACTCATTGAGGGGGAATAAAGAATGAAAAATATGATTAAATTTTTTAGTCTTGTTTTGTGTATAGTTATACTTTCCACATCAATTCCTGTATATGCTTCAACTGAGGGCTTTATAAGTTTTATTGTTGAAACAATTGATAATAATGGCAACGTAAATCAGACCAAAGAAGTGGGATTTACTGATGGCGAGACGGTTTTTGTTTCAACTTCTTTTCTTGAAAAATACACTTTATACAATTTTAGTGCTGAATCAGAAGCCTTTACAAGAAAAGGACAACCTGAAGATAGTTTTTTTGGTCGTGTAGAACTGCTTCTACCTGATAAAAAAGTAAAGGTATATCCTATTTCGACGACATTTATGGAATATGCTTTGAATGATTATTATGTTTTTGGTGAACAATTTTATCTGCCACTTGACCAGATGTGTGCTTATCTAAAAGCGACTGTTAAGGTTGAAGGAACAACTATTAGCCTTTTAAATAGTGGCTACAGTCTTGCGGATGCCGAATATGCTTTGAGTCTTATTAAAGGAAGTACAGGATATTTAACATTTAATACTCCTGATGTTATTGAAGATGTTTTCATGGGTAATAAAACCTTATATATGGTTTCTGCCGTTAAAAATTATTTGAGTTCTACGGTTTTTGGGTTAAGACTTGACAATTTGTTGATTCGTGGCAATATAGGTAAAATTGATGACTATAAGAACTTTATTGAACGTTGTATAACTAATAATGATAATTTTATTGAAGCTATTACCAATGAGGATGAGTTTGTTAATAGAGTGCATACGGCACATAAAATAAATCAAAAAATTAACAGTTCATCAAAAACATTTAAGGATTACACATCAGTTGTTAAAAATTTGAGTAAATCGTTGCAGAATGGCAGTGTTGAGGACGCTCTTCTTTATGTTAATGCAAGAGATTGGAATGCTTTGTTTGATACAATTTGCACAGTTACAAAATTTGCAGATTATTATTTAAAGTTGGGCTCTATGTGTGAAGATAATGAGAATATGCTTCTAAACTTTGAGGATTATTATCTTAGAACAAGCGGAGTGGAATATTTGAACCAAAGCATTGTAGATATGGTTAATTCAGATATTCCAGCTTTCTATTATGCTATTAACTTAGTAAAGGATAAATATACAGGCAATATTGTGAAGAACATTTCAAGCCAAGTGGGTGAAATATTTGCTGAAAAGTTTTCTCAGGGCATCACAAAAGCTGCATTAGAAGAGATTATTCCTTCTACTGCTGTGATTAGTATTGTTGCAAGTGTTTTTAAGGTTTTAGGTTATGATTTAAGAGCTAATACGGAATATAGCAATTTAATCGATATATATACTAAATCTGAAATTTATAAATTCTGGTCGGATATTGAGGAAAGTGTATATATGAAAACAAAGGATGACACTGAAGAGTACAGACTTTCGGCGATTTTCTTGTTGCTTTCATTGGAGCAGTGCTACATTTCTTCTAACAAATTGAATAAGAGTGTTGGTGGTTCAGATAACTTATACAACGGCAGAATTGAAAAAATCAAGCCAATAATAAATCTTTATTATGTTGCAGCACAGAGTAAGGATTTTGATAGCTTTGAAGGAATTGATAATATTCTTGAAAGAAACAATTTTGCGATCTCAAATAGTTCTCTTATGGTTGACGCAGAAAGAGTTTCACAAGAAGAAGCAGAAAAATCAGAAAATGTTTCTGGAAAAAACTTCACCATTGATAAGCGAAATCAATATAATTCACAGTATTGTACGGGTCATTTTTTTGATGCAAATTATGTTTATTATACGGAAGAAGTTAATGTTGTTGATGCTGAAACTCCCTTTGCATATAGTATTGATAACTTAATAAGAAAAGATTTGAATTCAGGTGAAGAAACTATATTGCTGAAAAATAGAAATATAACCACCTTTGTTATTTATGATGGATATATATATTTCTTTGAATATGATAAAGCTGCAATAAATCGTTGTAAAATCGGAACGTCCGAGGTTGAACAAATTGCATATCCTTATTATGAGGCGCGTCTTACGGTGTTAGACGATAAGCTTTTAGTCAGCGGGCTTCAGCAGGATTTCGCAAGCGAGATTGTAATATATACCCTTGATGGCGGTGAAAAAATAAAAACGGGTATATATGCCGTTACTATATTTACGACAAATGATAAGGTGTATGCGGTTGGATCAACACGTCAGTATGACGAGAATGTAAGTTTATTTGAGATTGATGCCAATACGGGAAAGAAAAAAGAGGTTTGTGCTATAAATCGCAATTGTAGCGGCCATTTAATAGGTGTGGATGAAAAGTATGCCTATGTTGTTGAGGAAGATGATAAGTATGTATTGTGGTGTTACGATTTAAAAACTGGTGAAGAATCAAAAGCTTTTGAAAGTAAAGATTACATTAGCGGTATATGTATTTTAGATGACGGACTTCTTTATATACGTAATGATAACCTTTACATTTGGCAAAATGGTGTATCAGAAAAATTAGTTGACAGAGTATCTGTATTTAGTTTTATTGGTGATAAAATTTTAATCAAGAAAGCCTATCAAGGTTCGTGGGAGGACGGCTGTAAATTATCATAATTTTTATATTGAAAAAGACAGGGGGACGGTTCCTTGTGCTGATAATTTCTACAACTAAAACTTAATATTCACATTAAAAGCCGATGGTGAAAAACTATCGGCTGATTTTCTTTTTCAAGTAATATTAATAACTCACTTTTCATATCTATTTATGAACAAGGGAGGGCTTGATTTGAAAGATTTAGTTGAAGTAAGAGCAGCAATGCTTGGGGAATACATTGTTGAAAATGAGGCGACAGTTCGCGCTGCCGCAAAAGTTTTTGGAATAAGTAAAAGTACAGTACATATGGACGTGGCACAACGACTTCAAAAATTTGACCCTACTTTATATGGTAAGGTGCGCAAAGTTCTCGAAATAAACAAGGCTGAGCGTCATATTCGTGGAGGTCTTGCCACAAAAGAAAAATATATGAGTAAAAAATAATATATTATTGTGCATAATTTTGTAATAAATCCCTTGAATTTTCAC
>Ga0233373_1000076_pt1 | contig 14593 bp, 14 predicted proteins | sample ElkDunMinimDraft_5_FD_180685 | JGI IMG/M metagenome (GOLD analysis project Ga0233373, IMG submission 180685) | Fecal eukaryotic communites from dung pellets of Tule Elk in California, USA - Elk Dung E0 | ecosystem: Host-associated > Mammals > Digestive system > Large intestine > Fecal | place...
TATGATTTCAGGAATGGCTTGGTTCAAAGTGCCATCTGCAATCAAGGTTAATGTTACAGGTAAGTTCAACAAATGGGTTAGCGGTAAGGATTTAATTCTTCACCTTATCGGCAAAATCGGTGTTGACGGTGCACTTTATCGTTCACTTGAATTCACAGGTGACGGTATCGCAAATCTTTCAATGGATGACCGCTTCTGTATCGCTAATATGGCTATTGAATGTGGCGCAAAAAATGGTATTTTCCCAGTTGACGAGAAAACTTTGGAATATATGAAAGGTAGAATCGACCGTACTCCCGTGATTTTTGAAGCAGACGAAGATGCAGTTTATGACGAGGTAATCGACATTGACCTTTCTACCTTAAAATCAACAGTTGCATTCCCCCACCTTCCTGAAAATGCTCATATTGTGGGTGAATTTGACAAAATCTATGTTGACCAGTCAGTTATCGGCTCTTGCACAAATGGTCGAATTGAAGATATGCGTGCGGCTGCCGAGGTGCTTAAGGGCAAAAAGGTTAACGAGAATGTTCGTTGCATTGTTATTCCTGCAACACAGAATGTATATCTCCAATGCGTAAGAGAAGGTCTTGCCGAAATTTTCGTAGAAGCAGGTGCAGTATTCTCAACACCAACTTGCGGACCTTGTTTGGGCGGTCATATGGGTATTCTTGCCGCTGAAGAAAAGGCAATTTCTACTACAAACCGTAACTTTGTAGGACGTATGGGACACCCAACAAGTGAAGTTTATCTTGCAAGTCCGTATGTTGCGGCTGCAAGTGCAATCGCAGGTTATATCTGCACACCAGAGGAGGTACTCTAATATGAAAATTCAAGGTACAGTACATAAATACGGTGACCACGTTGATACGGACGTTATTATTCCTGCAAGATACTTAAATACTGCCGACCACAAGGAATTGGCAGCACATTGTATGGAAGATATCGACAAGGAATTTATAAACAAAGTTAAAGATGGCGACATTATGGTTGCAGGTGTGAACTTTGGTTGTGGCTCATCACGTGAACACGCACCTATTGCTATTAAGGCCGCAGGTGTTTCTTGCGTTATCGCAAAAACTTTTGCACGAATTTTCTACAGAAATTCACTTAATATCGGTCTTCCTATTCTAGAATGCCCCGAAGCTTGTGACGCAATCCAGAATGGTGACGAGGTTTCTGTTGACTTTGACAGTGGTGTAATCACAAATATCACAAAAGGCACAAGCTATAAGGCTCAACCATTCCCCGAATTTATTCAGAATATTATTTCTAAGGGTGGATTACTCGCTTCGCTTAAATAAGTGGAAAACGGAAAACTGAAAGTGGAAAACGATTATATAATCAGCGTCGCAGACCCGACGTTTTCAGTTTTCAGTTTTTAACTTTACACTTTATTAAGTAACAAATTTCCTCAACTCCCATAATATGTAGTGTAAGCTCAATCGGGAGGGAGGAAAAATAAATGTGTAACTTCTTCGGTAACAACACTTGGTTGATTATTATCATCATCTTAATACTTCTTTCTGATAATAACAACGGTTGCGGTTGTAACAACAACGGCTGCTCACGTCAGAGAGATTGCGATTGTGGCTGCTGCTAAATTAAACGCAAAATGAAAGCGCAAAGTGTAAAATGAAGGACTAAATAATGTAGGTGGTGGAGGGAATTTCTCTTCACCACTTTTTAAAAAATGCATATTACACAATTCGGCTCCCCTTGTCAGGGGAGCTGTCGCGTAGCGACTGAGGGGTAGTCAATATAAGGAGAAAACATATGAAACCATATAATAAATAAAATATCCCTCATGCTAAGAATTTGCGAAAAAATATGACACCGTGGGAAAGAAAACTTTGGTACGAATTTCTGCGAGATTATCCCATAAGATTTCAAAGGCAAAAACCTATTGGGAATTATATTGTTGATTTTTACTGTGCAAAAGCAAAGCTTGTCATTGAACTTGATGGTGGTGGGCACTATACAGATGAACAAATTAAAAATGATGAGTTACGCACAAACAATTTAAACAATATGAATTTATTGGTGTTAAGAGTTTGTAATATTGACATTGATAATAACTTTTACAATGTTTGTGAACATATTGATAGAGTCGTGAAACAATCTCTCCCTCAGTCTGCTTCGCAGACAGCTCCCTCGTCAGAGGGAGCCGAATGATATCAATTAATTTAAGGATATACTATGGAATACTACGAAATCACACAAGAGCCTGAAAAAGCATTATTAATCTCTGTTGACACTGGCGATTTTGATGCAGAGGCATCAATAGAAGAATTAACCCTCCTCACAGAAAGTGCGGGGGCTTCTGTTGTTGGCTCAATTATACAAAGAAAAAGCACCCCCGACGGTGCAACATATCTTGGCAGTGGCAGACTTCGTGAAGCCGAGCTTTTCTGTCATAATCAGGAGATTGATTTAATTGTGTGCGACGGTGAACTGACTCCGTCACAAATTCGCAATATTGAAAATGCTACAAAGGTACGTGTTGTTGACAGAACACAGTTAATTCTCGATATTTTCGCTCTTCGTGCTAAAACAAGTGAGGGTAAATTACAAGTTGAACTGGCTCAGCTTAAATACTCACTCCCCCGCCTTACAGGTAAGGGAAAAGAGCTCTCTCGACTTGGCGGTGGTATTGGTACTCGTGGACCCGGTGAAACTAAGCTTGAAAGTGACCGTCGTCATATTATGAGAAGAATGCACGCACTTGGAGAGCAACTGGCAGAAGTCGAAAAGCGTCGCGGACTGCTTAGAAAAAGACGTGAAAAAGACGGTGTAATCACAGTTGCATTGGTGGGCTATACCAATGCGGGAAAATCAACCCTTATGAATGCACTTACAGATGCGGGAGTTTTAGCCGAGGACAAGCTTTTTGCAACTCTTGACCCCACATCAAGAAAACTCACTCTGCCCAATGGTCAAGACGTTATGCTTATTGATACGGTTGGATTTGTCAGCCGACTCCCACACGATTTGGTAAAGGCATTCAAATCAACTCTTGAAGAAGCCGCCGAGGCAGATTTAGTGCTCAATGTGTGTGATGCGTCAGACCCTCACTGCAGTGAGCATATTGAAATTACCACTGATATTCTTCGTGAGTTGGGCTGTAAGGGTGACAATATTATTACCGTAATGAACAAGTGTGACAAGGCAGAAAACGTGTTTGAGCTTGTTTCTATCGGCAAGACAGTTATGATTAGTGCGCTCAAGGGTATTAATCTTGATTTACTACTAAAAGAAATAGAAAATGCACTTTCAATGCAGAGTGTAACACTGAAGCTTCTCATTCCATTTTCACAGGGCGGTGTGCTTAACACAATTCGTAATACGGGAAAAATTCTCACCGAAGAATTCACTCCCGAAGGCACAGAAATCAATGTAATTCTACCTGCTGATGAAGGAAATAAATATAAAAACTATATAAAATCTTAAACACAAATGAGCCTTTTTTGAGGCTCATTTTTTATATATTTTTTCTATTTATTATATACAAATTACTATTGAAATGTTGATTTGGGTGTGCTATAATTTATACTGTATTTTTATATGTGAAGATATGCGCTTTTTTACATATTATCTTTCACATATTGATTCTTTTAAAAGTATTTTTATATTGTGAGGCATCTTCAAAATGGAAAAAAGAATTTTTCTTTCTACACCTACCATGCATACGGAAGAAATGAAATTCATTCAAGAGGCTTTTGACCGCAACTGGGTTGCGCCCCTTGGTTTTAACTGCGACGCTTTTGAGGCAGAAATGGTTGAATACATAAAAGATGACAATAGTGATTGCTATGCGGTATCACTTTCATCGGGCACATCCGCTATTCATCTTGCAATTTTACTTGCAGGTGTTAAGGCTGGTGACAAGGTTTTCTGTTCAGATTTAACCTTTGCTGCAACTGTTAACCCCATTTCTTACGTGGGCGCAGAGCAGGTATTTATTGACTCTGAATATGAAACCTGGAATATTGACCCCGTTGCTCTTGAAAAAGCATTTGAGAAATATCCTGAAACAAAGGTTGTTGTACTTGCACACCTTTACGGCACACCTGCTAAAATGGATGAAATTATTGAAATCTGTAACAAACACAATGCAATACTTATTGAAGATGCTGCTGAAGCTCTTTCTGCAGAGTATAAAGGTAAAAAATGTGGCACATTCGGTGAATACAATATTTTAAGCTTCAACGGTAATAAAATCATCACAACCTCAGGCGGCGGAATGCTCTTAACAAAGGACAAGTCCTTACGTGATAAGGCGCTTAAATGGGCAACCCAATCAAGAGAAAATGCTTTATGGTATCAGCACGAAGAAATCGGCTACAATTACCGTATGTCAAACGTTGTTGCAGGTATAGGAAGAGGTCAGCTTTTACACGTTGAGGAGCACCGTGACCTTAAAGAAAAGATTTACAATACATACAAAAATGCTTTTAAGGGTTATAAGCTTACTATGAATCCTTATCTTGATTATACAAAACCAAATTTCTGGCTTTCTTGTATTCTTCTTGATGAAGATTCAAATGCTGACCCAATTGAAATCTGCAATAAACTTGCAGAAGAAAATATTGAGGCACGTCCTATATGGAAGCCAATGCATATGCAACCGGTTTTTGCTCATTGTGACTATATTTCTGCGGGTGACAAAAATGTTGGTGAAGATATTTTCACACGTGGACTCTGTTTGCCAAGTGACATTAAAATGACCGAAGCTGAACAAAATGAGGTTATCCGTATTATCAAGAGTATGTTATAAGGAGCATTTCAATGTACGCAAAATACATTAAAAGACCTTTCGACTTTTGCCTTTCCCTTTGCGCTTTGCTTGTTTTATCGCCTGTTTTTTTGATTCTTATAATTGTTGGCGCAATTAAAATGAAGGGAAATCCTTTTTTCACACAGATGCGACCCGGCAAAGACGAAAAAATCTTTAAATTAATAAAATTCCGTTCAATGACTTGCGAAACTGATGAAAACGGAAATCCCCTGCCCGACGATGTGCGTCTTACAAAATACGGTAAGTTGCTTCGAGAGACCTCGCTTGACGAATTGCCAGAGCTTTTCAACATTTTAAAGGGCGATATGGCACTGATTGGTCCACGACCTTTACTTGTACGCGATATGGTTTTTATGAGTGACGAGCAGAGAAAACGTCACACAGTACGTCCCGGTCTTTCAGGTCTTGCACAGGTCAACGGTAGAAATGCAATTCTTTGGGAAAATAAACTCAATTTTGACCTTGAATATATTGAAAACATCACCTTTATCGGCGATATGAAAATTATATTTCAGACCGTATTCAAAGTTTTAAAGCATGAGGATATTTCTGAAGAAGGAATGGAAACCGCTGAAGATTTCGGTGATTATCTGCTTCGTGAAGGCAAGGTAACACGTGACGAATACGATGAAAAGCAAAAAGAAAGCATCGTGCTTTTAAATATCCGTTAGGAGAATTGTTTTGAAAAAAGTATTGATTGTTGCAAGTGTGGTGTCTTTTATAGAATGGTTCAACAAAGAAAATGTTGAATTTTTAAGAACCGATATGAATTGCGAGGTTCATATTGCCTGTAATTTTGATTATATGGAAGACACTGACGAAGAGAGAACAATTGAATATATTGAAAAGCTTAAAAATCAAGGTGTGATTCTTCACAATATTCATTTTGCAAGAAATCCACTTGAAAAAGATAATATAAGTGCTTTTAAAATTCTTAAAAAGATTATTGATGAGGGCAATTTTGATTTGATTCACTGTCACACTCCCGCAGCGGCGATGATGACAAGACTTGCCAGTGTGAAATCAAGAAAAAACGGCAGTACAGTTATGTACACTTGTCACGGATTTCACTTTCACAATGCCTCATCAAAAAAGAACTGGCTTATCTACTACCCCATTGAAAGATTATTATCGTATTTTTGCGACTACATTGTTACAATCAATAAAGAGGATTTTAACAGAGCAAAGACATTTGGGGCAAAAAATGTTCGTTATATTCCCGGTGTAGGTGTTGATATAAACAAAATTAAAAATGTTAATATCGATAGGGATGAATACAAAAAAAGTCTTGGTATCCCCGAAAATGCGGTTATGCTTCTCTCAATCGGCGAAATGATTGAAAGAAAAAACCACGAAGTAATTATTCGTGCACTTGGCAAACTGCAAAACAACAATATTTATTATTGCATTGCGGGTAAAGGTCCTCTTGAAAATCACTTGAAAGGCCTGACAAAAGAATTGGGTATTGATAAAAACGTGATTTTTCTTGGTTTTCGTAAAGATATTCCAGAGCTTTGTAACGCAGCGGATATAAGTGCATTCCCCTCCCGTATTGAAGGGTTGGGACTTGCAGGAATTGAAGCTATGGCAGCGGGTGTTCCGCTGATTTCTTCAAATGTTCACGGAATTCTCGACTATGTTATCGACGGCAAAACAGGCTTTGCCTGTAACCCCGAAGATGTTGACGGCTTTGCAAGGGCTATTGATACACTTGCAAACGACAAAGCTCTTCGTGAAAATATGAGGGAGAATTGTTTGAATGCAGTTGAGCCCTTTGAAATTCAAAACGCATTAAATGTTATGTGGGATATTTATAAAGAAATACTTTGCTGAGGTGAAATTTTATGAAAAAGAAATACACATTTAAAGAAATTACAGGTTCTTATACAAAGGAGAAAAGAAAAAGGTCTTCTATCTGGGCAAGATTATTTAGTCGTCCCGTATCCTTTATCTTTACATACATATTTATCAACCTTGGCATCAGTGCAAATGTTGTATCAGTAATTTCTATTGTTGATGCAATTGTGGCATGTTTTTTGATTATGCTTGGTGGTAATTTTACCTATATTGGAATCGCACTCTTTGTTTTCTGGCATGTACTTGATTGCGTTGACGGAAATATTGCCAGAGTTAAGAAGCAATCATCTTACGGCGGTGCTTTTCTTGATGCTGTAAGTGGTTATGTTGCACCTGCTTTCATTTTCCTTTCAGTAGGCGTTGCGGCATATCTCACCACACCAATTGTACCCGCAGAATACAGACATTTTCTTATAGTTCTTGGTGGATTCTGTTCAGTTACTGACATTCTCACAAGAATAATCTATCAAAAATATCTTGTTACAGAATACAGACTTGGTCTTATGGGACAGGATAATGACATTGATGCGGAGCGTTCATCAGGCATCAAGCACATTGCTGACCTTATTATGAAGCATATGGGTTATTCCAGCTTATTTATGCCACTACTCATAATCTTCTCTATTTTCGATTGGCTCGGTATTCTTATAGCTTTCTATTCTCTTTATTATGCAGGTCTTCTTGTAAGTACAATGGTTCTTTTTGTTACAAAGGCATCAAAACTTGAAGCTCGTGTTGAAGCTCTTGGCCTTGAAAAAAGCGAAGAAATAAAGGAGTTTTAATCTCTTATGGATACAAAAAAATATAAGGTAGGCTATACTCAAGGTGTTTTTGATATGTTTCACATTGGGCATCTGAATTTGCTTAAGAATGCTAAAAAGCAATGTGAAATACTTGTTGTAGGTGTTAATTCTGATAATCTTGTAAGAGAATACAAAGGATTCACACCCACCATTAATGAAAATGACCGCCTTGAAATTATTAAAAATATTAAATCTGTTGATGAAGCAGTCATTGTTGATACACTCGAGAAAAAAGAAATTCACAAAACTGTTTCTTTTGACGCAATTTTTATAGGCAGTGACTGGAAAGGCAATGAACGTTGGCAAAAAACTGAAAAAGACCTTAAACCTTTGGGTGCAGATGTAGTTTATCTTCAGTACACTGATGGAATTTCATCAACAAAATTAAGAGAGAAATCCAAAAAAGGAGAGTAATAAAAATGGCTATTAACAGAGAAAAAAACATTTTTACATACAAGCTCTACTCATTTCTCTTTGGATATGATGAAAAAAAATATTGGAAACGCCGTCAGATAACTGTCGATAAAAACAACAAAAAATCTTCACTTCTTAAATTGTGGTATCTAATATATTGTAAACGTGCTGAGGCTAAAAATGCCTCTTCTATGGGAACAGCTTTAAATGATGGTGCAATTTTCGAAAGTATTCCTCATCTTCCCCACGGAATTACAGGAATTTTTATTTCACATTCGGCTAAAATCGGCAAAGATTGCACAATTCTTCAAAACGTTACAATAGGTAGTAGCAAGAAAAAAGCTCCAACTATTGGTGATAATTGTGTTATTGGTGCCGGTGCAGTAATTGTAGGTGGAATTAAAATCGGAAACAATTGCCATATTGGTGCTAACTGCACGGTATTTAAGGACGTGCCAGACAATACAACTGTTGTATGCAATGCCCCAAGATATATTACAAAAGATAATAATTCCTTGGGCGAATTTGTTTTTTAACGGAGTTTTTTTATGGAGTTACTTTATATAGGCAACTATATGTTTAAAGATAAGGGTGATTCTATATATGGATTACCCTCAAGTTCAAATGATTTCTTTTCAAAATATCTTACCGTTTTTGATTCTGTCAGAATTCTTGGTGAAGGCTTAAAAAAGGATTTAACAGATTCCTCAATGGTAGAAATGGATAAAACTAGTTTCTCTGTACGCATTTTACCAAGAAATCGTTCACCTAAAGACATCAAAAATGATTTTTATATCAAAAGGGCTTTGAAAGAGGAAATTTCTAAGGCTGATGCAATTATAATCAAACCATTGTCACGCAAGGGTATGATGGCTATTAAAATTGCCGAGAAAATGCACAAGCCCTATATGATTGAAATGACGGGCGACATTCACAATGCACTTCGTCAACACCCGAGCCGTCTTAAAAGGGCTTATGCCCCCCTGCTTTACAAACAGATTAAAAATACAATTAAAAACTGTAAATTCGGTCTTTATGTAAGTGAAAGTTATTTACAAAGTCAGTACCCAATAAAGGGTAAAATGTGCGGTTGCTCCGATGTAATTCTCGAAAAATCAGACCCCGTAGTGCTTGAAAACAGACTTGCAAAAATTGATAAAATGAATAAAACCGACCGCATTGATTTGTGTCTTATTGGTTTTTATCAAAGCACATTAAAGGGTGTTGATACTGCAATTCGTGCTTTATCACTTTTACCCGAAAACTATCACTTCACAATTCTTGGTAACGGTACAGAAGAAAACCGCAACAAATGGATTGAATATGGTAAAACTCTTGGCATTGTTGACAGAATTCATTTTGATGAACCCCTGCCCAATTCATCGGCAGTTCTTCATTGGCTTGACGGATTTGATATTTTTGTATTTCCTACAAGAAGTGAGGGCTTCGGCAGATGTGTTGCAGAGGCGATGTCGAGAGGTATGCCTTGCTTTGCAACCGATATTTGTACAATGCCCGAATTACTTCCTCAGGAATGCTTATTCCCACTTGACGACCACCAAAAACTTGCCTCACTTTTAGAGAATTGTGTGGCAGATAAAGAATATATGAAAAAACTTGCAGAAATCAATTTTGATAATGCAAAAAAGTATGATTTTGATATACTCAAAGAACGACGTTACGAATTTTTAAAGGAATTCAGAACATATTGCGAAGGAAAATAATATGAAGCTTTTCTATTTCGGTAGTGTCTGTGCTCAGGATGTATTCAATAAAACCGTGAGCGAAAGTAAAACTCCACCCTCTGCCTCGGCACAGAACTTTGAAACCGCGTTACTTAAGGGCTTTAGTGCTTGTGAAAATCTTAATATAACCGCTGTTTCTGCCGAATCTATCGCAATGTACCCAGGCAGTAACAGAATATTCCTCAATAAAAGATTGGATGCAATTGTAGACAATGTTCATACGAATATTGTTCCCGCAATAAATCTCCCTTTTATAAAACAATGGTGTCACGGGAATGGCACTGCAAAACTTTTAAAAAAATGGCTTAAGGAAAACCGTGATGATAGTGAAAAATGTGTGCTTTCATACGGTCTTTACCCTGCGGTTGCAAAAAAATTGCAAAAGCTTTGTAAAAAATATAATTGTAAGTGCTTCTGTCTTATAACGGACATTCCCAAAACAATGTTTACATATACCACAACTGGTAATCCACTAAAAAAACTTTTCGGTAAGGCATATCGTGAAAGTGCCGTAAAGCTTCAGTCGGGCTTTGACGGATATGTTTTTCTCACGGAGCAGATGAGTGATGCCGTAGCTCCCAATAAACCCTATGTGGTAATTGAAACTATTGCTGATACTGAGATTTTTAAATCCCTTGAAAATACACAAAAATCCAATCCCCCCGCCCTTATGTATGCAGGTTCACTGTACAAGAAATTCGGTGTGGATTTGATTGTTGATATGTTCAAAAAGGTTGAAGCCGATTGTGAACTTTGGCTTTTCGGCTCAGGGGATTATGAGGATGAGATAAAAAAATCTGCCGAAATTGATAATCGAATCAAATTCTTTGGCAGAGTAAGTCGTGACACTGTTTTAAAAGCAGAAAAAGAAGCAACACTTCTTCTTAATCTTCGTAATAGTGACGACACTTATACAAAGTATTCATTCCCATCAAAAATGGTTGAATATATGCTGAGCGGAACTCCCCTGCTTACTACGGCACTCGACGGAATTCCCGAAGAATACTATTCTTTTGTTTATTCTGTAAATGAAAATGATACAGAAAAAATTGCTTTATTGGTTGACAAAATTTTAAAAACTCCCGATGAAATGCAAAAACTCGGTGAAAATGCAAAGAATTTTGTTACAGAAAATAAAAACTGCTTTGTTCAGGCAGAAAAAATCCGTGAGTTTGTTTCTCACAATGTTTAGGTGAAAATTTTGAAGGTCTTGCAGATTAACTGTTCGTCTTTTGGCAGTACGGGTAACATTGCAAAAAGCATACACAATGAATTGCTCTCACAGGGGCACGAAAGTCGCATCTTCTATGGTGTCGGCTCAACTGATGATGCTCTTATTGAACCCGTGGGGTCAATGACTGATGTGCATATTCATGCTGTACTTTCAAGATACACGGGGCTTCAGGGGTATTTTTCCCATATACCCACAAACAAGCTTATTAAAAAAATCAAAAGCTATGACCCCGATGTTATTCATCTTCACAACCTTCACGGCAGTTATATCAACTTACCCATTCTTTTCAATTTCTTGAAAAAATATAACAGAAAAACTATTGTAACCTTACACGATTGTTGGCTTTTTACGGGCAAATGCCCCCATTTCACCACCGTCGGTTGTGAAAAGTGGAAAGAGAATTGCGGTGCTTGTCCACAACTTGCACGTTATCCAAGAAGTATTTTTATTGACAGAACGAAAAGTAATCTCAAGGATAAAAAGAAATGGTTTGATGGTTTTAATAATTTACACATTGTTGCCGTTTCGCAGTGGCTCAAATCCGTTGCGTGTGAGTCTTTCTTAAATGAATATCCAATAACTGCAATTCCAAACGGAATTGATACAGATGTTTTTTATCCCCGTGAAAGCAATCGGGTGAGAGAAAAATACGGTATTGGCAAGGGTCATATAATTTTGGGTGTTGCTTCTGTTTGGACCGGCAAAGGTCTTGACGAATTTGTAAAAATTGCAAATATGCGACCTAATAGTAAAATTGTGCTTGTTGGTCTTACTGAAAACGAGTCACAAGGCTTACCCGATAATATCATTGCTATTCCTCGAACTGAAAATCGTGATGAATTGGCAGAAATTTACACAACCGCAGATGTATTTATTAATTTATCCCTTGAAGAGACTTTCGGTCTTGTTGTTGGTGAGGCAATGGCTTGCGGAACACCCGCAATAGTTTACAATTCTACCGCCTGCCCTGAAATTGTGGCAGATGGCACGGGCTTTGTTGCAAAACCTTATAATATTGAAGAAATTCATCAGCTTATTGATAAAACTGAAAAAGACAAGCTTTCAAGCTTATGCATTTCTCATATTAACGAAAACTACACTGTCAAAAAAATGACGGATGCTTATATAAAATTATATGAAAATATCCAGAAAGGAGGAACAATATGCAGTCGCTCAAAAGAATAATGCTTTTTATTTTCGTAACAGCTTTAGCGGTTTACACCAGTCTTACACTTTTACAGATTTACTATAATGCATATGTTCATCTCATCCTTTTTGGTTGTTGTATCATATTCTCTCACAAGCCACACAAACTCATATTACCATTGGGTCTGGGCGCATTGACCTGTGCATTGTTTATGTTACTTTCAGTGGGCAAGCTGGCAATTACACCAATGTCCCAATTGGGCTTTTATCTGCACTATATCACATGGCCAGTTGTACTTGTAGCCGTTTTAAATACATTTACATTAAAACAAAAACTAATTTTGATGCGACTTATGCTTATTGTTGCCATTGTCGGCAGTCTTTGTTCGTTGCGCTATCTCGTTGTTGACCCGAACATTTCAAGACTTCTTGCAGGTGCTGCAACCGCTACAGAAATGCATAACTATTTCAGCAAGGGTATAGGTGGTTATGGTACTGTTTATGCCACAGTTTTCTTATGCTTTGGTGCAATTTATTGGTTTGTTAATACAAAAGTACGAACTGATAGAATACTGATAATCGCATTTCTTTCTTCTGCATATTTATTTATTCTTTATGCCTCATACACCACCGCAATTATTATCACCGTGATTATTTCTTTACTCGCATTCACCTCAAAGGTTAAGCCCATGATTAAATCACTTATAGTAATTGCAATTATTTCACTATTACTTGTTTTATTATGGGATAATATAGCAGAATCTGCTATAAATTTATTCAGTGAATTGGGATTAGAGCGTGTTGTTCAAAGACTCACGCAGCTCACACAAGCGAGTCAGAACAATGATATGTCATCACTTCAGCGAACACAATTATATATAAAATCATTTGAAGCATTTATTGAGCATCCATTAAAAGGCGGTAACGTGGCAGGTGAACATTCACAAATTCTTGATACTCTTGCGTATTTTGGAATTGCAGGTTTCTTTATGCCTTTACTTTTGGGTTATTATTCAATGAAATGTATTAAACTCAGTAGTATAAGACTTTCTCTTTTCTACATTATGTTTTTCGCATTGATTACTGTCAACACCTGTAGCGCAATGCAAATTCCTGTTATGGTTTTCTGCGTTTGTCCGTTGATAGTAAATACGGTTAAGGAACAACGTTCACTTGCCAAAACAAAAAAGGAACAGATTGTCGTAAAAGAAACGAGTGTATAAAATGAAAATAGGTGTTTTAACATTCCATTGGGGAGCAAATCACGGTGCAATGCTTCAGGCATTTGCGTCAGTTAAGTATCTGCAGTCTAAAAATGCAAAGGTTGAAGTAATAGATTATTACCCTGTTAATCAGGAATTGTCACTAAAAAATACTTTTAAACCGGCACATCCAAGGGTAATGCTTGATAGATTATCTGCTTATAAAAAAGAAAAACAGGTGTCCCCTTTCAGAACAAAATTACCTTTGACTAAAAGATATTACACAAATCAAGAACTTATTGATAATCCACCTGATTTTGACGTGTTAATAACCGGTAGTGACCAGGTCTGGAATCCTTATTTCATTCAGCACGGTGAGGGTACAAACAAAACTACTCCCGTATATTTTCTAAACTTTGGCAAAGATAATTGTAAAAAAATTGCGTTGAGTGTTAGCTTCGGTTGCAGTGAATATCCACAGAAAGCGACTGAAATCGCAAAGCCATTTATTGAAGATTTTGACGCAATCAGTGTCCGTGAGAAAACAGGACTAGAGATACTTAAAAATATGGGTATCAACAACGCAGTCATCACTGCCGACCCTACCTCTCTACTTAAGCGAGAAGATATTCTTGAGCTTTGTAAAGATGTTGAAGCGACAGCCAATTCATTCACTGCAAAATGCATTTTGAGAAAGCAGACTAACGAAACAAATGCGGTTATCGACTCCCTTGTTTCTGCCTGTAAAAACGGTAATGCCGTTGATATTGAAAAAATGCCTATGGAAAACTGGCTTGCGTGTATTCGTGATGCAAAATTCGTAGTCACCAATTCATTCCATTGCGTTATGATGTGCTTAAAGCTTCACACACCCTTTGCTGCAGTTGTTGAAAGCGGTACAAAAGCAGGTATGAATGACCGTCTTTTCACACTTCTTGAACATTTCGGGCTTACTGATTTAATTGTAAGTGAGAATAATACTGATTTGTCTTCAATCATCTCAAAAGAATTTGATTGGAACACAATTGATAATGCAATGAATACTTATGCAAAGTCACTTGTAGATTATCTTGATTTTTCAATTTTCGGAGTAAAATAATGAATAAGTATAAAAATCTGGCGAAGAATTCAGGTTTGTTTTTCATCGCCAATTTTGGTAGTAAAATCGTTACATTCTTGCTTGTGCGATTTTACACCGAGTTGCTTACAACTGAAGAATACGGTACACTTGATTTAATCAATACCACCGTCAACCTTGCAATACCAATCGTTACACTTTGTATTACAGAAGCCGTATTGCGTTTTTCTATTGACGACATTGATAACCGCAAAAAAATATTCTCACTGGGTCTTACTGTGGGAATTGTGGGCAATGTGGTTTTCTTTTTAACCGC
>Ga0233373_1000082_pt1 | contig 14393 bp, 15 predicted proteins | sample ElkDunMinimDraft_5_FD_180685 | JGI IMG/M metagenome (GOLD analysis project Ga0233373, IMG submission 180685) | Fecal eukaryotic communites from dung pellets of Tule Elk in California, USA - Elk Dung E0 | ecosystem: Host-associated > Mammals > Digestive system > Large intestine > Fecal | place...
ATAATGGAAAATCCCGATAAAACCACATTGACCATTGAAAATAATTTGTTCATAGGAAATATCATTGAATAAACAAAAAAACATAAAAGAAATAAGCGTTGCATTTGGGAATTGTTCCCCTCTTGCAACGCTTTTTATTCATTTGCATACTGAACCCAACTATGTCCTTGTAATCAGGTGTTTTTTGGTGTACAATAATAAATACTTTTAATATTCGAAAAAAGGTAAATAACTTAGCAGAATGAGAATTCAAGGAATTTTACTATGAAATCTTGATATGACTAAGGGTAATATTAAAATAGAATTAGAGGTATAAATATGAATTTTAATGTAAACGATTTAAAATGGACTAGAGAACCTAAAAATTACACAATTTCTAAAGACAAAATTGAAATAGTAACTGAACCTCACACTGACTTATGGCAGAGAACATATTACCATTTTAGAAATGATAACGCACCCGTTTTGCAAGTTGAAACAGACAAAAAATACTTTTCTTTCATTGTAAAGACTGAATTTAAGAGTGAACACAGATTTGACCAATGCGGAATTGTAATGTATCTTGACTCTGAAAACTGGTTAAAAGGCTCAATTGAATACGAAAATGATGAATTTCAACATTTGGGAAGTGTTGTCACCAATAACGGCTACTCTGACTGGGCAACAACCGTGATTGATGCATCAGTAAAATCTATGTGGTACAGATTAAGTCGCAGAGAAGACGATTATTGCATTGAGTGTTCAACTGACGGTGTGAATTATTCGCAAATGCGTGTTTGCCATATGTGGAATGGTGGCGGAACAATTCAATTCGGAATTTATGCGTGTAGCCCTGAAAATTCATCGTTCAAAGCAACATTCACCAATATGGAAATTACCGAATGCAAATGGCTTGCACACGACGGTCAACAACCTGATGAAGAATAAAAAAACTTAAATTCCCCAGAATATTACCATCAAACCGTTAGTTGATATAAAAAATCCCCACACTCAACCAACGGTATGTAGACTTTTTACCTCACAGAATTTAAACTAATGTTGAAAGGAGGTTCTCTCAATGGAGCAAATGAAAATTGGAAAGTTCATAGCCGAATGCAGAAAAAAGAAGGGTCTTACCCAAATGCAGTTGGCAGAAAAGCTTAATATTACTGACAGAGCCGTGTCGAAATGGGAAAACGGCAAATCATTGCCCGATTCCTCAATAATGCTTGAACTTTGTGATTTATTGAGCATTAGTGTAAATGATTTATTAAGTGGGGAGGTAGTTACAATGGATAATTACAACAAAGAATTAGAAAACAATTTACTTGAAATGGTAAAACAAAAAGAGGAAAACGACAAAAGATTGCTTCGTATTGAAATTGTAATGGGCATATGCTGTATTATACCAGTTATCGCTTCTACAATAATCGTTCTAACTGTACCGTTGGAAGAATGGTTAAGTACAGTAATTATCTTGACAAGTCTGATTCCGCTTTTAATTGCAACTCCATTCGCATTAAAAATTGAGCAAAAAGCAGGATACTACAAATGTAAAAAGTGCGGACACAGACACGTTCCCAAATACAATAATGTATTCTAGGCGATGCATATAAACAGAACAAGGTATATGAAATGCCCCGAATGTAAAAAATGGTCGTGGCAAAAGAAAGTTATCAGTAAAGACTAATCAAATATAGAAATCCCCACAGAGAACAGCTCTTTGTGGGGATTGTTTTTAGCTCTATGGAATGGTATAATTTATTTGAATGAAAGGGAAAAGAGGAATTATATGAATTACCGTACACCGCTAAAATATCATTTTGCAACTAAAAAAGGTTGGGTAAACGACCCAAATGGACTTGTATATTTTAATGGTTATTACCATATTTTTTATCAACACTCCCCCAACTTTGAAAAGCCATGGCAAGAAAGTATGCATTGGGGTCACGCACGGACAAAGGATTTCTTGAGTTTTGAGGAGTTGCCCGTTGCACTTTTCCCCGATAAGCCATACGATAAAGATGGTTGCTGGTCTGGTACAGCGATTGTAAAAGACGGTACACTTTTTCTCTTTTATGCTTCAATTCACGACGGAATTCAATCGGTAAGTGTGGCATATTCAACTGACGGAATCAAGTTTGAAAAATACGAGGATAATCCTGTAATAAGCGGATTTCCTAGTGACGGATGTCCTGATTTTCGTGACCCTGCCGTATGTTATTCTAACGGCAAATACTATTGTGTAATGGCATCGGGAAATCGTGAAAAGAACACCGCAAATCTTCTTTTATATGAAAGTGAAGACTTGTTCCATTGGAAATACACGGGCATTTTATGCGAATGGGAAAATTCTAAATTTGCCGAGTGTCCTTCTTTTATGAAGTCGGGAGATAAATATTTACTTACGGCTTCTGTGTGCAAGAAAGACAGTCATCATTTTTCGGTGATGTACGGCACTTTTGAAAACGGAAAATTCACACCCGAATACATTGGTGAAGTTGATAAGGGACCTGACCAATATGCAGGTCAGGTTTTTCTTGACTATAAGGGACGAACAATTCTTATTTCGTGGTTGCCCGGTTGGAAATATGCAGGTTATCGAAAAAAAGACATCGGTTGTATGTCTGTGCCCCGTGAAATCAAACTCATTGACGGTAAAATCCGTGGTTATCCCGTAGAAGAAATACAACATTTACTCAAGGACAGTGATTTAGCGGTTATTCGTAAGAAAAACGGTTTTAAAATAAAACGAACACACCGTAAGAGTGTAGTTTATGAAGGTGAAATTAAAGACCTTAAAATCATTCGTGACGGATATATTTTAGAAGTGTTTGTCAATGGTGGCGAAGAAATTTATTCAGTTTTGCTTTGAATAAATTGAATTAAACGGTTGATATTCTAGTTGTTTTTTCGTATTTCGCAATTCCCCTCCCTTTGACAAGGGAAATAATTTATTGTATGATATCTAATCATTATAAAGGTGGTGGATTAATGTTTGAAAATTTGATAAACGAGATTTCGTCTTGGGAATTTTTAAAATCCACTCCCCTGCCCATTGCAGTTTATGGTACGGGAAACGGCGCTGACCGTGTATTTGAGGAATTTGACCGATTGGGCATTGTGGCTTCTGCCATTTGTGCAAGTGACGGATTTGTGCGCAAACGCACTTTTCGTGGGTTTGAAGTTAAATCCATTTCACAATTAGAAAATGAATTTGACGATTTTGTAATCGCTTTGGCCTTTGCAAGTCCCCTGCCCGAAGTTATTGAAAATATAAAGTCTTTATCTTTAAAGCACAAAGTAATTATGCCCTCTGTACCAGTTTATGAAAGTGAAATTTTTAATAAGGATTTTTTAAAATCCCATACTAAAGAAATTGAAAAGGCATATTCACTACTTGCCGATGAGCAGTCGAAAAAGGTGTTTGAAAATATTATTCGTTTTCAGATTACTGGTGATTTGAATTATTGTTTCGATTGTGAAACTGACAAAGACGAGGCTTACAAAATTCTAAATTTGAATAATAACGAGAGTTTTCTTGATTTGGGTGCATACCGTGGCGATACAATCGACGAGTTTTTGCGTTATGCAAAAAGATACGAAAAAATCGTCGCTGTTGAGCCTGATTTTAGAACATACAAGAAATTAGAAAACTATTGTGACAGCCTTGAAAACTGCGTAACACTCAACAATGCAATATGGAGCGAAAACTGTACCCTGCATTTTGACGGTAATAAGGGGCGCGGTGGCTCGGCAAAAAATTTGGGAGTTGAAATCTCTGCAATCTGCGTTGACTACATATTAGAGAAATATGGCAAATTCACCTATTTGAACATTGATGTTGAGGGTGCTGAAAAAGAAATGCTTGAGGGTGCAACGAAGTTTTTTAAAGATTGCACATCTAAAATGTGTATGGCAGTTTACCACAAAAGTGAAGATATTTTTGCACTTGTCAACAGAATAAACGAAATCAATTTGGAATATAAAATCTATTTAAGACATCACCCACACATATCTTTCTGGGACACAAATATTTATTGCATTCAGGAGTAAAAATGGACATTAAACTTATTGCTACCGATTTGGACGGTACATTTTTAAACAGTAACCACGTTACAATTCCACAAGAGAATATCGAAGCTTTCAAAAAGGCTCACGAAATGGGAATTAAAGTTGCAATTGCAAGTGGAAGAACTAAAATTCTCACAAATTATCTCACTGAACAGCTCCCCTTTCTTGATTATCTCATAACCTCAAACGGTGCTTGTGTTTATGATTTGAATACGAGAAAAGAAATTTGCTCTACTCTTATTGAATATGAGCAATCCGTTGAGATTTTCAATATACTTGATGAATACGGTCTGCTTTATGAAATCTATTTTGACGGCGAATGTTATATGAATAGCAAAAGCTATTCTATGTTTACTCCACAAAATGTTGCACCTCATATATATTCGCTTTTAAAAAATTTCATAAAAGAAGTGCCTGATTTAGCGACTTTATTGAATGGTAAAGGAATGGAAAAGCTCAACATTCTTTCGCTCACTGCTAAACAACGAAGAGAAATCGAAAAAAAGGTTTCACTTATTGGTGATTTTTCATTCGCATCTTCATTCCCCATTGATGAATGTCGTGACGGAAACCTTGAAATCACCCACAAAAACTCCAACAAGGGTTATGCCGTAAAAAGTCTTGCAGAAGCTCTAGGGCTCACCAGTGAAAACGTTATGTGTTTTGGTGATGGTGAAAATGACTGCACAATGCTCAACTTTGCCGACCACTCTTTTGCTATGGCGAATGGTAGTGATTATGCTAAGAAAAGTGCAAAAATGCTCACAAACAGCAACGACAATTGCGGTGTTGCAAAGGCAATAAAGAAATATGTATTTAAAGAATATATGGACATCAAAAGATTTAAAGGTGCTATATTTGATTTAGACGGCACATTGCTTGATTCTATGCACATCTGGTACGACGTTGATAAAGAATTTTTCAGAAGAAGAAATCTAAAAGTCACACCTGAATATATCGAAATAATTAAGAATATGCATCTCGCCGCCGCAGCAGTTTACACAATAGAAAAATACAATATCAAAGAAAGTGTTGAAGAAATTGTTGAAGAATGGCTTTCCCTTTGTGCAGAGGCATATCTTAATGATGTTGCTTTAAAGGATGGGGCATATGAATTTATGCAGATGCTTCATAACAATGGTATTAAAATGGCATTTGCAACCGCAAGTGAAAAAGTGGTTTGTGAAGAAACCCTTAAAAAACATAAAATTTTCGATATATTTTCAACATACGCCTATGTTAGTGAAATAAATATTGGTAAAACTGAGCCTGATATTTATTTACTTGCAGCAGAAAGATTGGGGCTTGATGCTTCAGAATGTATTGTTTTTGAAGATATTATAGAAGGCATATCAAGTGCAAAGAGAGGTAATTTTGTTACTTGTGGTGTTTATGATAAAAGCTCCGCTCAAGATGAACAACTCATCAAAAATACCGCTGATTATTACATAAAATCATTCAGAGAATTACTATAATCTCTCTTTACAAACTGATAAAAAAGTTATATTATATTAGAGGTAAAAATTTTATATTATATAAAGAAAGAAGAATGATTATGGAAAAGACAGTTTTAGTTGAAACAAGCGCTCGTCATGCTCACATTTCACAAGAGCATCTTGAAATTCTTTTCGGCGAAGGCTATGAACTTACAAAGAAAAAAGACCTTTCACAGCCCGGTCAGTATGCTTGTGAAGAAAGAATCGCAGTAATTGGCCCAAAAGGTCAGTTCCCAGGCGTTTCAATTCTTGGTCCTGTAAGACCTGCTACTCAGGTTGAAATTTCTGCTTCTGATGCTCGTTCAATCGGTGTTGCAGCCGTTGTTAGAGAATCAGGCGATATTGCAGGTACACCAGGTTGCAAAATCGTTGGTCCTAAGGGCGAAATCGAAATTGAAAACGGTGTTATTGTTGCAAAAAGACATATTCATATGACTCCTGATGATGCAGAAAAATACGGACTTCAGGACAAGCAGGTTGTTGAAGTTACGGTTTCTTCAGACGACAGAACTCTTACATTCGGTGATGTTGTAGTTCGTGTACATCCAAACTTCGCACTCGCAATGCACATTGACACAGATGAGTCAAATGCTGCACTTTGCAAACCTGGTACAATGGGTGTAATTCTTTAATTTGCTTTTTTAAGAATACTGTGTTATAATAAAAGCCTGAGATAACTCAGGCTTTTATGTTTTTCTGAATATAAAATATTATTGGTTTTTGTTTTTCTTTATACTGCTGTTTCATTGTTATTGCATTATAAAAACTATATTTTGATATTGTTACATAAGGCAAAACATAAATGGTAGGAATTATCAACAAACAAGAAAAAATCCAACCGATAAATGATAATCTATAAAAGGCGTAAGTTATGGTTTTACCTTCCATAATCTCAATGCTTTTTTCGATTACCTTAAGACAATCTCTCTCACCAGTCGAAAGAATTACAGCATTACACATTGAGTAGCGTTTTAATGTAACATAGAGAAAGGCTGTACCTATAAAAAATAGGACAAGCATTGAAACAACAAGTGTAATAAGTAATTCTAAATTGATATTGTCACCTTTAACATAATAAATAAAGGTTGCACTCACTACGGCACAGGGTAAGAGATATAATACTCCCCATGCAATTGACAAAAAAAACCTTAGAATATTTACCATAGCAGACGTTACCACTTGGCGAAATGACAAATCTTTAATATTTGACCAAAAGGTTGCTTCTGCTTTTTTATTTTTCTGAAAGAAATAACTGTCAGTTGCCATTCTTGAAAATTGCCATATCATATAAGACAACACCATACTTATTGTAAGCAGTGTCGGTGGCAGAATTTGAGCATAAGATGAAATATGGGGAATAGCAGAAAAATCGGTATCTTTTAGCACCACATATAAATAATAATTTAAACCAGAAAGTGAAACAATAACAGCATATGGAAAAATACTTATTAAAAAGCTTTTGAAATGATTGTTCACAAGTGTTTTTTTTGCTTTTAGTTTGATATATGATGTATTCATATTTTCACTCCTTTTAAATTATTATTGACATAAAAAATTAAAAAAATACTTTCGGAGGCTCATTATGTGCGGAATAGTAGGTTACATTGGCGAAGAAAATGCGGCTCCCATTCTTATTGAGGGGCTTAGACGACTTGAATATAGAGGTTATGACTCTGCAGGAATTGCAGTTAAGGGCGAAGACGTTGCAATCGTCAAAGAAAAGGGCAGAATTGACAATCTTCAAAACTGTGTTGACGAGGTAAAACCACAGGGTACTATGGGTATTGGTCATACACGTTGGGCAACTCACGGTGCGCCTGACAAAATCAATGCTCATCCTCACAAATCTATGAATGGCATTGTTACACTTGTACACAATGGTATTATTGAAAACTACCTAGAGCTTAAAGCGGACCTTATCAAAAAAGGTTATGTTTTTAAATCTGAAACCGATACTGAAGTTATTAGTCAACTTTTTGACAGCCTTTTCAATGGTGATGCAGTTTCTACAATGATTAAAACCGCATCAATGCTTGAGGGTTCATATGCGGTTGCAATGATTGTCAAAGGTTATGACGATGCAGTATTTGCTATGAAAAAAGACAGCCCTATGATTGTTGGCAAGGGTGAAAATCAAAATTACTTAGCATCTGATATTCCTGCCATTCTCCCCTACACAAGAGATTGCTATATTGTAAATGACGGGGAATTTATTGAAATCACTAAAAATAATATTAAAGTTTTTGATAAAGACGGAAATGAAAAAGCAGTTGAAATCAATACAATAAACTTAAGTATTGATGCGGCTGAAAAATGTGGATACGACTACTTTATGGCTAAAGAAATCTACGAACAACCAAAAGCAGTTAAAGACACCGTTTCTCCACTTATTAAAGACGGTAAAATTCAGCTTCCTTTCTCTTTCCCCGAAAATTTCATCAAAGAGCTTAAGAGAGTTTACATTGTTGCTTGTGGTAGTGCTTATCACGTTGGTATGACTGCAAAATACATCATTGAAGATATGGCAAGAATACCTGTTACGGTTGATATTGCAAGTGAGTTCAGATATAGAAATCCCATTATTGAAAAAGGTGACCTCTGTATTTTCGTAAGCCAATCAGGTGAAACTGCGGACACATTGGCATCTTTACGTGAGGCAAAAGCACGTGGTGCATTTACAATGTCAATTGTCAATGTACTTTTCAGCACAATTGCCCGTGAGAGTGACGGTGTTATTTACACAAATGCGGGGGCAGAAATTGCTGTGGCAACTACAAAGGCTTTTTCGGCACAGCTCGGTGTATCTTATGTTCTTGCAGCTCATATGGCTTATGAAAAGGGTCTTGTTGATGACAAGTACATTAAGGAATTCACTACTGAACTCCTCGAAATACCTGAAAAAATCAAAGCAGCTCTCAACACTGATAAAATTACTGAAAAGCTTTCAAAACATATCGCTACAAAAGAGCATATGTTCTTTATCGGTCGTGGAATTGACTACCCTCTCTGCCTTGAAGGTTCTTTGAAGCTTAAAGAAATTTCATATATTCACTGTGAGGGCTATGGTGCCGGTGAATTAAAGCACGGTACAATTTCACTCATTGAGCCCGGTACTGTTGTTGCAGCCGTTGCTACTGACGACTCACTTTACGGCAAAATGGTATCAAATATAAAAGAGGTCCATGCACGTGGTGCTTACGTAATAGCAATTGTTAAAGAAAGTACTGAAGGTGTTGAAGAAATTGCTGATGAAGTAATTTATATTCCTTGTGCATCAAGATACCTTACCCCATCTCTCACAGTTGTACCATTGCAATTATTGGCATATCATACAACTGTTGAACGTGGTCTTGATGTTGACAAGCCACGAAATCTTGCAAAATCTGTTACAGTTGAATAAGGTAAATTTGAATTTATAGAATTGTTTAATATGTCGCGTAGCGACTGAGGGGTAGTCAAAAATATTGATTTTATCTATCTTTCCCTCCGTCAACGCATACGCGTTGCCACCTCATTACTCGCCTGCCGGCTCAGACAGCGCTAATTCAGCATCCACTGGACGCTCGCGCCCTCGTCAGAGGGAGGCCATTATAATTCGCGTCGCAGACCCGACACTTTGCACTTTGCGTTTTGCACTTTGCATTCAAATAGACAAATTCAAAATCATCTTACACTTTATATTAAATTTATAAACTCCCGTTTAGAGCTTTAGTATTTGGTAATACTTTTATTGAAGCTTTATTCGGGAGTGATTTTTTGCAATATACAAGAGTTGAAATATGCGGAGTAAATACAGCAAAATTAAAAGTTTTAAAAGAGGCAGAAAAAGTACTGCTTCTCAAAAAAATCAAAGAAAATAACGACAAAAAAGCTCGACAAGAATTAATTGAAGGTAATCTTCGTCTTGTATTGTCAGTAATTCAACGTTTCTCTAACCGTGGCGAAAATCCTGATGATTTGTTTCAGGTCGGGTGCATTGGGCTTATTAAAGCAATTGATAATTTTGACGTTACACAGAATGTGCGATTTTCAACATATGCCGTACCTATGATTATCGGTGAAATTCGTAGATATTTACGTGATTACAATACAATACGTGTAAGCCGTTCACTTCGTGACACCGCCTATCACGCAATGCAGATTAAAGAAAGAATTCAAAATGACACAGGACGAGATGCCACAATCGAAGAAATTGCAAAAGAAATGGAAGTAGAGCCCGTTGACGTCGTATTGGCTCTTGAGGCCATTGTTGAGCCTGTTTCACTTTATGAACCCGTATATTCAGACGGCGGTGATACAATTTATGTTATGGACCAAGTAGGAAGCTCCGAAAGCGATGAGGATTGGCTCAACGAAATTTCAATAAAAGAGGCTATCAAAAATTTAGGTGAACGAGAAAAACAAATTTTAAATCTCCGCTTTATGCAGGGCAAAACACAAATGGAGGTTGCCGAAGAGGTTGGAATAAGTCAGGCTCAGGTATCGAGGCTTGAAAAAGGTGCAATCAAAAAAATTAAAGAAAGTTGAAATCCGCTCAGCACTCTTGCATATTATATTGCAGGGGTGTTTTCTTATATGAATTGTTGTATTACGGATTTACACGAAAAAGAGGTTATAAATCTAAGCGACGGGTGTCGCTTGGGTAGTGTCTGTGATGTTGAAATTGACACTTGTTCAGGATGTATTGTTTCAATAATTATCTGGGGTAAATCAAAATGTTTTGGTTTACTAGGCAAAACTGAAGATATTAAGATTTGTTGGAATGATATTAAGGTTATTGGTGACGATACCATTCTTGTTGAATTTGATTGTCCCGAAGAATGTAAACGAAATAATAAGACCAATCCTCTTGACAGCCTTTTAGGTAGACGGTAGGTTGAAAATTTGTTTTTTATATGATACAATAAATATAATAAATATATTTCATTGCATCGGAGTGTAAAATTATGGAAAATATGAATAAGGTAAAACTTACAATCCATGGCTCTAATTATGTTATAAATACTGATGAAAGTGTTGAATATACCGAAGAACTCGGCAAAAGAATTGATGAGCGAATGACTGAAATTATGAAGGGTAGCTTCTATATTTCACCCACTCAAGCAGCTATCCTTGTTGCACTTGAAATGGCTGATGAACTCGCAAAATGCGAAAAGAGCGTTGAGGAATATCGTGCACAGGTCAATTCTTATCTTGAGGATTCTTCAAAGGCAAAATCAGAAAGAGATTACTACAAACGTGAGCTTGACCGAGTAAAAACTGAGGCTAAATTCAAAAATGACCAAATAAATCTTTTTGCAGGTGTTCAAAACAACAATGATGAATAAAATTGAGATTTTAGCTCCTGTCGGTAATGAAGAAGCATTAAAATCAGCCGTACTCAGTGGCGCTGATGCGGTTTATTTCGGTATGGGCAATTTTAATGCCCGTCGTAATGCACAGAATTTTACTGATGAGCAAATAAAAAACGCAATTGAATATTGTCATGCGAGGGGTGTTAAGGTACATATTACTCTTAACACCCTTATTAAAGATTGTGAATTAACAGAGCTTTATGAGTCAATACGAAAAATCGCAAATTTTGGGGCTGATGCTGTAATCGTTCAGGACTTGGGAGTTGCAAAGGCAGTAAAGACAATTTGCCCCAACCTTGAAATGCACGCGTCAACGCAGATGAGTGTCGGCACACTTCAAGGAATTTATGAATTGAAAGAATTGGGCTTTTCTAGAGCGGTTTTACCGAGAGAATTAAGCTTTGAAGAGATAAAATATCTCTGTACACACTCCCCTATTGAACTTGAAGTATTCATTCACGGCGCTCTTTGTATGTGCGTTTCGGGACAATGTCTTATGAGTGCCGTACTTGGCTCACGAAGCGGTAATAGAGGACTTTGCGCCCAGCCTTGCCGTTTACCCTTCAAAGTAGAAAAAGGCACAGGACACGATTTAAGCCTTAAAGATTTATCACTTATTGAATATATACCCCAACTTGCAGAATTGGGTGTTTGCTCATTCAAGATTGAGGGCAGAATGAAACGTCCCGAATACGTTAGTGCTGCGGTTAAGGCTTGTAAAAAAGCAATCAACAGCAAATACAATTTTGATGATGCAAAAGACCTGCGTGATTTATTTTCACGTTCAGGTTTTACTGACGGATATTTCAAATCACAGCTCGGCCGTGAGATGTTCGGATATCGTGAAAAAGAGAATGTTCAGGCTACTACAAAAGATTTGCTTAATAAATATGCAATCAACTATGAAAAAGAAGCTCCACGATATAAGGTTCAATTCACATTTGGTGGTGCAATAGGTGAAAAAGCATTTGTAAGTGCCCAATGTAACGGATATACTGTAAAAGTTGAAAGTGAAATGCTTTGTGAAGCACCTATTAACAGACCATTAGCAGGTGAAAGAATTAAAGATGCACTTTCAAAATGCGGTGGAACACAATTTGAAGCTGAAGGTGTTGAAATACTTGGTGAAGTTGATTTTTCATTACCCATATCTTCGCTTAACTCAATGCGAAGAGCCGTACTCTCATTGCTTGAAGAGAAAATTCTTGATAAAAACGAGAGAGTTGTCAATGCGCCACCCATTCCATCAGATATAAAATCGAAAAATGATAAAAATATCTATTGTAGATTTGACAATGCGGGACAAGTACCCGAAATAGCAAAGGAATATATAGTTTTTCTTCCACTCGGCACGGATGACGAGATAATAAAAGAAAATGCCTATGGGGTTGAACTCCCCCACGGTATGTTCGGCAACAGTGAAAAGGTTGAGGAAATGCTCTCGGACTCTTCGGCTTATTTTGCTCTTTGTCACACACTTGATGCGGTTGCCGTTGCGAAAAAGTGCGGTAAAAAAGTTATTGCCTCACCTTCTTTAAACATAATGAACTCGCATTCAATGGATATTGCCAAAGATTTGGGAATCAGTGAAGCAATTATTTCTAACGAATGCACACTTGATAATTTTGCAAGGATTTCGTCGCCAATTCCAAAGGGAATTACCGTTTACGGCAGAATTCCACTTATGCTCACTCGAAATTGTCCTGTTAAAAATGGTAAATCTTGTGGGGAATGTAGACGCAATAGTCATATTACTGACAGAAAGGGTATAAGTTTTCCCGTCAAATGTTTTATGGGATATTCTGAAATTCTTAACTCCCGCCCAATTTATATGGCGGACAGGCTGAAAGAAATCCCCCCCTGCGATATTTTATTCTTTAACTTCACAACCGAAACTACAAACGAAGTCAAAGAGATTTTAAATGCTTATGAAAACAACAAAAAGCCACAGATTGAATTTACCCGTGGTCTTTTATACAGAGGTGTTGAATAATGACAGAGTTAAAAATAAAGAAAGTAAGAGAAAATGCAAAAATTCCCACACGTGCTACCGAGGGCAGTGCGGGAATGGACCTTTATGCTTGTATTAGTGAGCCGATTACACTCAAAAAGGGTGACACTGCGATTATCCCAACGGGAATTGCAATCGGGCTTGATAATAAGAATTTATGCGCCTTTGTATATGCCCGTAGCGGACTCGCAATTAAGCACGGAATTGGGCTTCTCAATTCTGTGGGTGTTATTGACAGTGACTACCGTGGCGAAATATGTGTGGGCATTATAAAGCAGACCGATACTGAATACACAATTGAACCGAATGAGCGAATTGCACAGATGGTAATAGGACCTGTTGAAATTCCTCAAATTGTCGAAGTTGATGAATTGGATGATACTTCACGTGGTGTTGGTGGTTTCGGCTCAACGGGGACTAAATAAGTGTAAAGTGCAAAACGCAAAGTGCAAAATTTTAAGGGTGTCTTATGGCACCCTTGTTTTTTTAGATAAATTGGAATTTGTAGGGATATTTTGATTTTATGTGTCATTCTGAGCGAAGCGAAGAATCTCCATCAAAACAAGTAATAAACTCAACAGAGATTCTTCGTCGTTTCACTCCTCAGAATGACTTGTTATATATACAATCGCAATGCAGTTTCGACACTTTGCACTTTGCTTTTTGCACTCAATTCTACAAATTCAGATTTATTATACAAAAGAAGTAGGGGCGATTCATAAATCGCCCCTACTTCTTAAAATTTCAAAATAAATCAAAATCTAAAATAAATTTATTTTTTCGGTAGGCAATCTTGTCAAAACGAAGCTGTATTATTATACTGCGAGTTGAGTGCAAGGCAACATAACGAAAAAAACTATTTTATTTCTTCGTACATTTCTGTTGCTGTCTGCTTTGTTGCGTGTTCAGTAACATTGAGGACTTTGTATTTTGTAATTTTTTCGCCAAATTGAATTTCTAAAATGTCGCCCTCTTTAACGTCATAAGAAGCTTTTACAACCCTTCCGCTTACCGAAACGTGACCTGCATCACACACTTCATTTGCGATTGTTCGTCTTTTTATTATTCTTGATACTTTTAAGAATTTATCTAATCTCATAATTCACCTAAAAAATTAGGGAGCCGAAGCCGACTCCCATTTTTTTGCAAAAGTTTAATTATTTAACTGCTGCTTTAAGAGCTGCACCTGCTTTGAATGCTGGAACTTTTGTTGCAGGAACTGTCATTGTTTCGCCTGTTCTTGGGTTGCGAGCTGTCTTTTCTGAACGCTCACGAACTTCGAATGTACCAAAACCGATAAGCTGAACCTTATCACCATTTGCAAGAGCATCTGTAACTGATGCGAAAACTGCTGCTACTGCTGCGTCTGCGTCTTTCTTTGAAATGCCTGCTTTAGCTGCTACTGCTGCTACGAGTTCTGTTTTGTTCATTAGTATTTCCTCCAAAAATAAATTTTCTCTTTATATATCTAAATAAGGC
>Ga0233373_1000087_pt1 | contig 14034 bp, 17 predicted proteins | sample ElkDunMinimDraft_5_FD_180685 | JGI IMG/M metagenome (GOLD analysis project Ga0233373, IMG submission 180685) | Fecal eukaryotic communites from dung pellets of Tule Elk in California, USA - Elk Dung E0 | ecosystem: Host-associated > Mammals > Digestive system > Large intestine > Fecal | place...
AACCGTTTTGGGAATAATCATATCCTTGTAATCTTATGCTTTTTCTTTTTGGTAATTTGTTATCACTCATAGTTTATAAAATCTCTGCTAATATACTGTTGGACAACAAAAATCCTTTTTGGGTTAAGGCTAAACCTTTTTCGCTTTTAACCATATACCCATTATCAATGAACATTTTTGCTTTTTCGTAAATTTCGTGAGGAATATTATGAGCGAATCGGTCAAAAACCTTATCTTCATTGAGCCCTTCAACTAAACGAAGATTAAGCATTGCATATTCTATGAAATCTCCGCCGTTGCCGTCGTGGATAGGGGAGTTACCTTTTAAAAACGCATCAAAATCTCTGTCATAATAAAATCTCTTGCCATTAAAAAACGAATGCGCCGACGGACCTAGCCCCAAATACTCTTCACAATGCCAATATTTTAAATTGTGACGGCTTTCAAAGCCTTTTTTAGAGAAGTTAGAGATTTCATATTGCATTATGCCGTTGTGCTCTAATTTTTTGCACATCTGCAAATACAAATCCGCCGTCAAATCATCGTCGGGGAAATTGTATTTATCCTGATTTTTGTAAAAATGAGTATTTTCTTCAAGTTTGAGCATATATGCACTAATATGTGGCACACCGAGAGAAATACAGAAATCAAGTGTTTCATTAAGGCTTTTTTCAGTCTGATTTGGTATTCCCAACATCACATCAAGAGTGATGTTATCAAAACCTACTTTTTGAGCGGTTTTTACTGCATTTTCAACCTGATTTCTGTCACTTAATCTGCCAAGAATTCGTCTTTCATTGTCAATCGCAGATTGAAGTCCCATTGAAATTCTGTTCACACCACATTCGTATAGAATTTTAAAAAATGCTTCGTCTAATCCGTGGGGATTGCACTCAACGGTGATTTCAGCATCATCCGTCAAAAAATTCGCTTTGCAAGTATCAACAAGTGTTTTAAGGTTTTCAGCCCCTAAAACTGACGGAGTACCGCCACCGATGTAAAGTGTATCGCCTTTACATTGTAAAGTATAAATACTTGACAGAATTCTACTCTTTAAAACTCTTGTGTAATCGTCCTTTTGTGTGTTTTTGCCCGAGAATGAGTAAAAATCACAGTACGGGCATTTTGATTTGCAAAAGGGGATATGCAAATAAAGTCCTATATTTTTCATACTTTTATGTAAGTGATTGTGTGACCACAGGATTTTACATATTTTACAAGGTCATCAAATTTTAAGAAGAGAGTTGCATGGTTATCATTTGGGTGACAACCTACAATATTTTCATTCTTCAAATCTGCGTCAAAATAAATTTCAAGTTCACGCTCTGTGTCATAAATAACACCGAAGGGCGAAACAGAGCCTTTTTCAACTTTCAAGAATTTTTCTAATCTTTGGTCAGAAGAAAAACTGAGTTTAGTTGAGTCAATTTCATCACGGATAAGTCGCAAATCGGCTCTCTTGTCACCGTGAAGAACAACAAGCATATTGCGAGTACCCTTAACATCACGAAGAACAAGATTTTTTGGAATATGACCGTGTGAGTGCAGGTCATATTCTGCAATTTCTTCCATTGTGAATGCGGCAGGGTGGTCAACTTGTTTGTATTCAATTTCTAATTCTTTGAGTTTTTCAAAAATTTCTTTATTCATCATCAAGCTTAAGCACAGCCATAAATGCCTCTTGAGGTACTTCAACAGTACCGAAGTGACGCATGCGCTTTTTACCTTCTTTCTGTTTTTCAAGCAATTTCTTTTTACGTGTAATGTCACCGCCGTAGCATTTTGCAAGAACGTCTTTTCTCATAGCCTTAACGGTTTCACGGGCAATAACCTTGCCACCAATAGCCATTTGAATGGGTATTTCAAACATCTGACGTGGAATATTGTCTTTAAGCTTTTCTGCAATTCTACGAGCCTTTGCGTATGCTTTTTCGCTATGAATCATAAATGACAAGGCATCAATAATATCACCGTTGAGAAGCACGTCAAGCTTAATAATGCTTGAACGTTGATAATCACTCATTTCATAGTCGAATGACGCATAACCACGTGTGCGTGATTTGAGTACATCGAAGAAATCGTAAATAATTTCGTTAAGAGGGAGAATGTAGTGCAAATCAACACGGTCACTTGCAAGGTGAGTAGTATTCACATAAACACCACGTCTGTCCTGACAAAGATTCATAATTGAGCCGATATATTCGGGTGGGGCATAGATATGTGCCTCAACAGTTGGCTCTTCGCAATAATCAATATTTGCAGGGTCGGGGTAATGGCTTGGGTTGTCAATTTCAATGACTTCACCATTAGTGAGGTGAACTTTATAAATAACACTTGGAATTGTAGTTACAAGGTCAAGGTTGTATTCTCTTTCAAGTCTTTCTTGAATAATTTCAAGGTGCAAAAGACCTAAGAAGCCGCAACGGAAACCGAAACCGAGAGCGCCCGATGTTTCAGGCTCAAAAGAGAGCGCCGCATCATTTAACTGCAATTTTTCAAGCGCTTCACGTAAATTTTCATAGTCGGCACCGTCAGCGGGATAAACACCACAGAATACCATTGGATTAACCTTTCTGTAACCTGCAAGTGCTTCACTTGCGGGGTTTTCTGCCGTAGTAACTGTGTCACCAACACGAGCATCACTAACAGTTTTGATTGATGCAGTAATGTAGCCAACCTCACCCGATGTGAGTTCTTTCTGTGGCTCCATAGCATTAGGACGCATATAACCAACTTCAACAACATTGAATTCTGCACCCGTTGCCATCATTCGCATTGTGTCACCGGGCTTGATTTTACCGTCCATAACACGAACATAAACAATAACACCCTTGTAACTGTCGTAAACGGAGTCGAATACAAGTGCACGAAGAGGCTTGTCGTCATGATTTTCAGGTGGTGGAACAAGGGAAACAATGCTTTCAAGAACCTGCTCAATATTTTGACCTGTTTTTGCTGAAACTCTAGGTGCTTCGTCGCAAGGAAGTCCGATTACCTCTTCAACCTCATTTGCAACTCTGTCAGGGTCAGCAGCGGGTAGGTCAATCTTGTTGATTACGGGTACTAATTCAAGGTCGTGGTCGAGTGCTAAATATGTATTAGCAAGTGTCTGCGCCTCGACACCCTGAGATGCATCAATAATAAGCACAGCACCCTCACAGGCAGCAAGTGAACGGGAAACCTCATAGTTAAAGTCAACGTGACCTGGGGTGTCAATGAGGTTGAGCTCATAAGTTTCACCGTCTTTTGCCTTGTAGTCAAGCTTAACTGCGTGAGCCTTGATTGTAATACCACGTTCACGTTCCAAGTCCATATTATCAAGTAATTGCTCGGTCATATCACGTTTTGCAACAGTTTCAGTAAGCTCTAAAAGTCTGTCTGCAAGAGTCGATTTACCGTGGTCAATGTGAGCAATAATTGAAAAATTTCTGATGTTTTCTTTTTTAGCCATATATTACCTCATAAATCCATTGCCGAGAATTTGCTTTGATTGCGTCACAATGAAAAAAGCATTTTCATCGGCAGATTTTATTTTTTTAATAAGTTTATGTGTTTGATTATCAAAACAAGCGCATAAAAGCACATCTTTGTCTGCTTTTGAATACCCGCCCTGAGCCTTTAAAATGGTTACACCACGGTCAAGGTCATTGATAATCATTTTACGTAGCTTCTCGCTCTGCTCTGAAATAATTAAAATCATAGCGCCACGACTTACGCCGAAGATTACATAGTCCAGCACTTGCGCACTGACAAATATAACAACGGAGGCATAGAGCATTGACTCAAAGTTTCTATAAATAATTCCGCCGAGAATAACAATTACGGCATCAAATATTAAAATACTTTGCCCGATTGAAATTTGCGGATTTTTGAGTTTGATAAGCTTTGCGATAATATCAACACCGCCCGTTGTGGCATTGCGTATGAATATTATTCCAAGTGCAAGACCTACAAGTGCACCGCCAAAGAGCGAAGAAAGTAACAAATCATTCTGATACACGGGCAAAAAAACACCAATATCAATAAATGTTGAGTTTATAAGTGTTGCCCACATTGTGCGAAGAACAAATCTTGCCCCTAGTTTTTTGAATGCAATAATGAAAAGGGGAATGTTCATTAGAAAGAGAACTGTACCGATTGGTAAATCCCAAAGATAATTGAGAATTGTTGCAATACCTGTAAATCCGCCATTTAAGATATTATTTCTTGACAGAAAACAGTTGATTGCGACAGAGTATAAAACTCCGCCGATAATAAAAATGAAAGTATCAATAAAAAACTCTTTAGCTTTATTTCTGTGAATTCTCACTTTCGTCATCCTCAAAAACCTTGATGACCTCATTGAGCAAAAGATTGAGTCTTTCGTTTTCGTCTTTTAAATACAAATAACCTATAAGTGCCTCAAAGCCCGTTGCATAATGATAGTCACATCCGCTTTGGTTCTTAGGAGTGTGTGAGGTGTGAGCATTTCTGCCACGTTTAAAAACCTCAGTTTCTTTTTCTGTGAGTAAGGGCATAATTCTTCTCATAGCCGTAGCCTGAGCCGATGCCTTTACGGATTGAACCGAAAGCCTATGTAACTCGCCAACGGGACGGTTGGCATCACAAACAAGCATTTCACGAATAAAGAGAGAAAATACCGCATCACCCGTGAATGCAAGTGTTAGAGGACTTAAAGTGTCCGCTTTAATATCTTTTCCGTATAATCTCATAATTTATGGAACATAGTCAAATTCTAAATCATAGATGCTGACTGTGTCGCCCTCCTGAATTCCTTTATCAATAAGTGCTTGAATCACACCACGTTCCTGAATAACTCTCTGGAAGTATTGAAGTGACTCATAGTCGTCAAGGTCGGTTTTACAAAGAATACGGTAAATCCAGTCTGCCTCAACAATGTAAACTCCGTCTTCCACGGTAATTGTAAAGCCGTCTTTACTCTTTTTAGCGACAACCTCCATGGGTACTTCTTCGCTTTCGTAAAGCTTTACAGGGGGGAGTGTTGCAAGCATTCTTGCCACTGCATTGATAATTTCTTTTGTGCCGTGCTGAATTGGTGCTACCATTTCATAGTATTCGTAATTCTTACTCTCAATATACTCACGGAAACGAGCCAACTGCTCGTCTTCAGCAAGGTCAATCTTGTTACCAACAACAATTTGTGGGCATTTTGAAAGCTCGGGGTTGAATTTGTGAAGCTCTGCATTGATTGCTTCGAAATCTTCAATGGGGTCACGACCCTCACTACCTGCAACGTCAACAATGTGAACAAGCATACGGCAACGCTCAACGTGACGTAAAAATTCGTGACCAAGACCAATGCCATCTGCCGCACCCTCAATAAGTCCGGGAATATCCGCCATAACGAAACTCTGTTCAGGTCCCATTGAAACAACACCCAATACGGGAACAATTGTTGTGAAATGATAATCACCAACAAGGGGCTTTGCTTGACTTACAACTGATATGAATGAAGATTTACCAACGTTTGGAAAACCTAAAAGACCAACATCCGCAATAAGCTTAAGCTCAAGACTTACTTCCCATTCTTCACCGGGTGCACCGTTTTTAGCGAATTTTGGTGTCTGACGTGTAGAGGTTGCAAAGTGTGAGTTACCCCAACCGCCTCTGCCACCCTTGGCACAGATAAATTCGTCATCAGATGACATATCCGCCATAATGACACCGCTCTCAACCTCACGGATAATAGTACCGCGAGGAACTTTGATTATTAAATCTTGACCACGTTTACCGCTTCGCTTACCGCCACTGCCGTTAGCACCGTTTTCAGCCTTGTACTTTCTCTTGTAACGGAAATCCGCAAGGGTTGAAAGATTGTCGTCAACCTTGAAAACAATGTTGCCGCCACGTCCTCCGTCACCACCGTCAGGACCGCCTGCGTTAATGTATTTTTCTCTGTGGAATGCAACGGCACCATTACCGCCGTCACCCGCTTTAATTTTAATTTTAGCAATATCAACAAACATATTTTTACCTCGTAAGTAATACAATTATATATAAAATCCCATTATCTTTAATATTCTACACTATTTTTATAAAATAATAAATAGGTAAAATGATATTTTTTATATTATTTTTTATGTTGTCAGTTTTGTTTGATAAATTAGAATTTATCGAATTCTTTTTTTTGTAGGGGCTGGCGTCCCCGACAGCCCGTTTCAAAGTTACAATCAAATTGCTACGGGTCGTCGAGACGCCGACCCCTACGAATTTTATCCCGATAAATTCCAATTTTATTGAGCAGAAGAAACTTTCTGCCAAACAAATGAACGAAAATTATTGTTTTTTCACTTAATTTGTAATAAAATTTATTAAAAATCAAATATTTTGTGTATAAAATAGTTGACAACCACAATATATTGTGTTAATATGAAATCACAAAAGAGGAAAACTCAAAAAATATCGCAAATTGTGTCCATAAAAACGGACTAAAAATATAAAAATTTACGAACATTTGTATTGACTTTTGAAAAAATTGGTCTATAATATGACTTGTAAAGAACATTTGTTCAAGTTTGTTCGGTACGGACAGAACGAAAATTTGGAGGTAGATTTTATGTCAACAACATTCGCAATCACAACTTTAATAGAACTCGCAGTAGCAATCCTTTTGGTATATGGCTTTATGCACGAAGAAAAGGTTATCGCCTTTGAACAGGCAATCAAGAGAATTGTAATCGGTAATATCCGCCGTGCAATCCGTATTCGCAATCACAAAAAGGCAGTTGCTCGTGGTGAACATTTGAGAGTTTACAGCTCAAATAATCGTGCCACCCACACAAACTCAACAGTGGCATAATTGACTTTTGTCATTTTAATCTCTTTCTCTTTCACATCTAAAAGAAAAAGCACTCAAGTTCAAAAGAACTCGGGTGCTTTTTTCATATAGTAGGGCGGGGGCTTGCTCCCGCCGAAAAAAGTAGGGGACGATGCCCACATCGTCCCGTCTATTTATACCTATTTGGATTATCCGTTCTTTCCAAAAGATAATCAATTGAAACATCAAAATAATCGGCGATTTTTATGAGAGTGGAGTAGTCAGCCTCACGGACACCCGTTTCATAACGGCTGATTGCGTTCTGATTAAGTTGCAAATCCATAGCCAACTTTAACTGTGAAATTTTGCGCTTTTTACGCAATTCTTTCAATCTCATAAAATCACCTACCTCTTGACAAAATTATACCGCATTGGTATAATTAAAATATCCCAATTCGGTATATTTATGAAGCGAGGGGGTGTTTGGATTGAACAAACCAGTAAAAACGATAAAGTTTTTAGAAAGCGATGTTGAACTTATTAAGTTGATTGAAAAGTATCAGAAAGCCAAAGGCATAAAATCTTTTGTTGGTGCAGTGAGGGAACTGTGCCTTGACGCATTAACATTAAAGAAAATTTCAAAATAAGGGGAATGAAACATGAAAAGATTATGTAAACTTGTTTGTATGATTTTAGCAATTACTTTATTATTTAGTAGCTGCGTTGGCGGTAGTGGAACAGTTAACGATGAACCAATTGATGAGGAGTACGAATTTGCGTTGACTTTAGGAATGTTTGCAGTGGAATACTTGAAATCATCGTTAAATAACCCCGATAGCCTAAAGATTTATGCAATTGGTTGTGTTAATAGTTCTGTTTTTCAAAATCACACTGAGGTTTATTACCATGCTAAAAAACTATACCCAAAAATAGATGATATTGAATGCATTTATAAAATCGATTATTCAGCAGAAAATGTATTCGGCGGTACAAGTCGTGAATACATATACATAGCTGTTGAAAAGGATTATGATATTGTTGTGAATAGTGGAAATTATATGGACGGAACACAAGCAATTGAAGGAATGTATGATGTTAATTGTGAGGAGTATGGAAGGGTTCTTGATGTTTCAGAATTTAATAATGTGTTGAATGAATAGTTGCTTTAGGGGGACGATTTCGTCCCCTAAATTTTGCCATAAAAAACAGGCGATTCACGAATCGTTCGTATAAAAACAAATGTCACCCTGAACGTAGTGAAGGGTCTTTTTTTTGAGATTCTTCGCTTCGCTCAGAATGACACTAATAAAAAGGTATATCAAACAACAACGGCGGGGTCAAGACCCCGCCCTACTTTAGTATTGAAACCATTCATTTTGCACTTTGCATTTTGCACTTAATCTGCTGTGTATTCTCTCACTCTCAATGGAATACCAATTTCTTCGCAAAGTTTTTTGCAATCTTCAATGTCTTCTTTACTGATTACATCAACAACCGTGAGGATTGTTTTAACACCATATTCCTTACATTCTTTTGCAAACTTGAGCATAGCATCAAAAGACTTTTCACCAAATGATGGTCTTGTTACCTCATTATATTTTTCTGCTGTCGGTGCGTTTAAACTAATTGAAACAGAGTCAATGACCTTGCAAATTTCCTTTGCGGTTTCGCGTTTGTTGATAAGGTCAGAAAGTCCGTTTGTGTTAAGGCGAATATTTATGCCCTTGCTCTTTAAATATTTACAAGCCTCAAGCATATTATTGAGTGCACAGGTTGGCTCACCATAACCGCAAATGATAATTGAATTATTGTATTTTGAAAAGTCGAATTTATCGATTTCATTCTTGATTTCTTCAATTGTGGGGCTATGCTCAAACCACAAAGTAGTCGCCTCACCAACACTGTCACCATTGTTGCGGATACAGAAAGTGCATTTGCAAGGACAAGCATTCGTGATATTCAGATAAGCCTGATTTCCATAAGTGTAAACAATATCAGTCATATTTAAACTCCTTTAAAAACTCGAGATTTGAAATTCATTTTATCAAGTGCAGTCGCAATTATTATAAATAAAAATCCACTTGTAACTGCTTGAATTGTATTACCAATGATTGAAAGTGTTGCAGATGCAACCGAATATAAAATACATTCTGCAACAAAATAGCCGAGAATTGAAATTGTTCCCGAAACGAAAAGCATAAACACTACTTTTTTATAAAGTATTTTATTTGATTTATTGTTTTTACAGACAAGTACAAAAGGTAGTGAGATAAGTGTTTTTATAATCGCTGTGGGTATTGCCCACACAATATATCCACCAAGAATATCTGCTAATGCACCACCGAGCGCACTTGCAACAAGACAGTAGGGGAATGGCAAGATACAAGCGGTCAAATAAATAAAGCAATCGCCGAAGTGTATATAACCTTCACCCAATCCCGTTGAAAATTTAATAAGCATTGTGCAAAGCATAATAATCGCAGTGAAAATAGCTGTGTTTGTTATTTTAAGAAGGGATTTTTTATTTTTCATTTATAAGCATCTCCAAATGATTTTGGAAATTCACTCCGTATGGCTCGTAATCGAGTTGTGTCGGGGTGCTTTTTATTGAGCAATAAATAAAATTTGTAGCAAGAGTAACTGCGTCAAAAACGTCCATTCCATTTGTGACTCCACCACAGACAATGCTTGAAAAAATATCACCCGTGCCAGAATAACTACCGTTTAAAAGAGTGTGATTTGTTCTGTGAATTCTGTCTTTTTCAACGGTTAAATTCTTAATTTTACCATTCTGTTTAATACCTGTTACAATGACTGTACGGGTGGTTTCATTCAACAGACTGTGTGCTAATTCTTCAATTTTTTGAAGATTATTTTCTTTGATGATTTCATTATAATCAGCACCACAAAGAATACACAATTCTGTAAGATTTGGTGTGATGATATTTGCTTTTTTAGTCAGTGCTTTCACTTTTTCACAAAGTGCATTGTCGTAAGTATCGTAAAGCACACCGTCATCCGCCATAACGGGGTCAACAAAAACAAGAGTATCGTAAGTCCTGAAATCGTCAATGAAATGGCTAATGATTTCAACCTGCTTTGCGTCTGCCATATACCCAGTGAGAATTGCATCAAAATGAACGTTCATTTTTTTCCATTCATTAATATAATCAGGTAAAAATTCCGTGAAGCTTTTGCAATAAAAAGAGTCAAAACCCGTTTGATTTGAAAGTATTGCGGTGGGTAAAGCACTACATTCAAGACCCATGGCAGAAATTATTGGTAAGGCTACAGATAACGAGCATTTACCGAAGCCCGAAAGGTCATTAACAACTGCAATTTTCTTCACAAAATTCACCCCTTGAATTCTTTATTTTATGGGTATATAATAATACAAAAGTGTCTTTAATAAAATATACAAAATTCATAATTTTTAAGGGGACAGTTAAAGGTGAAGCACGAAAAATTATATATGCAGATTTACGACTATTATAAAAATTTAATAGAGGACGGAAAACTAACTGAGGGTATGAAATTGCCCTCAATTCGCCGTTGTGCTGAAGAGAGAAATGTTAGCAAAACAACGGTGGAATCTGCATTTATGTGCCTTTGTGACGATGGCTATATTGTGCCTAAAAGTCAAAGCGGATATTATGTTTCAAAAAGGGGAGTAACACCTAAAAATCCTACCCCCACTCAACAGAAAAAAGACACTGAAAATAGAATAATCTATGACTTTTCATCGTCAGGTGTTGACAGCGAGAGCTTTAATATGGACATCTGGCGAAGATATGTGAAAAGCGCTTTGCGACAGACTGAAAAACTGCTTTTTTACGGTGAGCCACAGGGTGAAATTGAGCTTCGACGTGAGATTGCAAAATATGTGCAGGAAAGCAGAAATTGTGTCTGCAACGAAGAAAATATTGTCATTGGTGCGGGTGTACAGACACTTCTCAATATCCTTTGTCCTTTAATAAAATCACGAAAAACAGTGTATTTTGAAGATGAAAACTATAAGCAGGGTATTGCGGTCTTTAAGGACTACGGATACAAAATTTCGTCAAAAGAAAAGAGCAATATTCTCTATGTTTCACCGTCTTATTCTAGCAAGACGGGTGATACAATGAGCGTCAACGAAAGGTTTATGCTTGTTGAATATGCGAGAAAAAATAATACACTCATAATTGAAGATGACTACGGCAGTGAATTTCGTTATTTCAACAGACCAACACCCTCATTACAAGGGCTTGACGGTGGGGAAAATGTGATATATCTTGGCACTTTTTCAAAGCTTTTATTACCATCAATTAGAATCAGTTTTATGATTTTGCCCGACCGATTTTTAAGTGAATACAAGAAGAAAAGTGAACTGTATAATCAGACTGTTTCAAAGGCTGACCAAATTGCTCTTTGCAGTTATATTCGTGACGGTCACCTTAATTCACAAATCAGAAAATCACGAAAATTGTATGCCCAGAAATCAAAATTGTTAGGGGATTTGATATGCCAGAAATTTGGCGAAAAGGCTGAAGTATTAAAAACAAATTCCCCATTATATGTACGTTGCAGATTTAGTCTTTCGCTCTCAACAAATGATTTTATCAACATCGCAGACTCGGTGGGTATTAAACTTATTCCTTTAGAAAAACGTGAAAAATATCCCGAAATTGCCTTTTCTGTGTCAAGTGTGAGTGTTTCGCAGATTTACAATGCCGTGAACACCCTATACAATGCGGTTTTCAGTAGTGAATAAGTACAAAAAAAGCCTTGTTTATATGATTTTTATTCATCATAATAATAAATAGTAAAAAAATGAAAAATTTTAATAGACTTTTTGACAATACTCTGTTATAATTTTAACGTATACTGTTATGTCGAAATTTAGTATATTTACGGGCAGAAAAACTGCCATATTTTTAAAAGGAGGAGAATCCAAAATGCTCAAAAAATTTAGTTCCATTCCGTTTTCAGGAACACCCGAGCAAGAGGAACAGCTCAAGGCTGTCATTGAAGCAAATAAGGATGACAAGAGTATGCTTATGCACGTAATGCAGGAAGCACAGGGTATCTACGGCTACCTTCCTTATGAGGTTCAGGTTATGATTGCTGAGGGTATGGACGTTCCGCTTGAAAAGGTTTACGGAGTATCAACCTTCTATGCACAGTTCTCACTTTCACCAAAAGGTCAGTACAACATTTCAGTTTGTCTTGGTACTGCTTGTTATGTTAAGGGCGCTCAAGACCTTGTTGACAAGATTACAGAAAAACTTGGTATTGGTCCTGACGAATGCACACCTGACGGTAAATTCTCACTTGAAGCTTGCCGTTGCATCGGTGCTTGTGGTCTTGCTCCAGTTCTTACAGTTAACGACGAAGTTTACGGTAAGCTTACAGGTGATGACATTCCCGGCATCCTTGAAAAATATATGGCATAATGAGAGAACTATCTCTTAATATTTTAGACATTGCTCAGAATTCAATATCTGCAGGTGCTCCGCTCATTACAATAGAGGTCAGCGAAAACACAACTGACCACACATTGCTTATCGGGATTTATGATAACGGCAAGGGTATGAGCGATGACCAGGTTAAAAGTGTAATTGACCCATTTTTTACAACAAGAACAACCCGTAAGGTTGGTATGGGTATTCCGCTTTTCAAAATGGCAGCAGAGCAGACGGGTGGCAGTCTTGAAATAAAATCCGAACTCGGTGTGGGTACTGAGGTTAAGGCTCTTTTCAAGACGAATAGTGTTGATTTCACACCGCTTGGTGATGTTGCTTCAACAATTCAGATGCTTATCACAATGAATACTGACCGTGACTTTGTTTATAAACACTCAGTTGACGGCAAAGAATTTATTTGTGATACCCGCGAACTTAAAGCAATTCTTGGTGATGTTCCGCTTGATACTTATGAAGTGTCACAGTGGTTGATTGAATTTATTAAAGAAAACACGGAGGTGCTCTATAAATGAAAACTCTTGCAGAGCTTATGGCTATTAAAGAAGCAACAAAGCAGAAGATGACTGTTCGTGAAGATACAGGTGACGATGCAATCAGAGTAGTTGTTGGTATGGCAACTTGCGGTATTGCAGCAGGTGCTCGTCCAGTTCTTAATGCTTTTGTTGATGAGGTTGCAAAAAGAAACCTCAAGGGTGTTACAGTTTCACAGACAGGTTGTATCGGCATGTGCCAGTACGAGCCAATCGTTGAAGTAATTCAGCCCGGTAAAGAAAAAGTAACATATGTTAAAATGACTGCTGATAAAGTAGCAAAGGTTGTTAATGACCATATTGTTAACGGTAACCCTGTTGCTGAATATACAGTCAATGCGGTTAAATAAGGAGGAAACATAATGTATCGTTCACACGTACTTGTTTGCGGCGGTACCGGTTGTACCTCTTCAAACAGTCAGGCAATTATTGAGGCTCTTGAATCTCAGATTGCTGAAAAAGGTCTTAGCGAAGAAATCAAAGTAATCAGAACAGGTTGTTTTGGTCTTTGTGCTCTCGGCCCTATTATGATTGTTTATCCTGAAGGAAGCTTCTATTCACAGGTTAAGGTTGAAGATATCCCTGAAATCGTTGAAGAACATCTTCTTAAAGGACGAATTGTTACTCGTCTTCTCTATGATGAAACAGTAACAACAGAAGAAATCAAATCTCTTAATGACACAACATTCTATGCAAAGCAGCAGCGTGTTGCTCTTCGTAACTGCGGTGTTATCGACCCAGAAAATATTGATGAGTACATAGCTTATGACGGATATCAGGCTCTTGCTAAATGTCTTACAGAGTACACACCTGAGCAGGTTGTTCAGGTAATTAAGGATTCTGGTCTTCGTGGCCGTGGTGGCGGCGGATTCCCAACAGGTCTTAAATGGAGCTTTACAGCTGCAAATCAGGCTGACCAGAAATATGTTGTTTGTAATGCTGACGAAGGTGACCCAGGTGCATTCATGGACCGTTCAGTTCTTGAAGGTGACCCACATTGTATCATTGAAGCTATGGCTATTTGTGGTTATGCAACAGGTGCAACAGAGGGTTATGTATATGTTCGTGCTGAGTACCCAATCGCAGTTAACAGACTTCAGATTGCTATTGACCAGGCTAAGGAATATGGCCTTTTAGGTAAGAATATTTTCGATTCAGGTTTTGACTTTGACCTTCATATCCGTCTTGGTGCGGGTGCATTCGTTTGCGGTGAAGAAACAGCTCTTATGACTTCAATCGAAGGTAACCGTGGTGAGCCAAG
>Ga0233373_1000088_pt1 | contig 13801 bp, 14 predicted proteins | sample ElkDunMinimDraft_5_FD_180685 | JGI IMG/M metagenome (GOLD analysis project Ga0233373, IMG submission 180685) | Fecal eukaryotic communites from dung pellets of Tule Elk in California, USA - Elk Dung E0 | ecosystem: Host-associated > Mammals > Digestive system > Large intestine > Fecal | place...
CCGCAGCAACTCTTATGTATCAACATGGCAACGTTGATGTATTAGTTTTAAAAGATATTTTAGGACACGAAAATCTTGGTACTACTGAAATTTATACACATATTGTAGATGAACAACTGAAAAAGGCTGCCGATTCAAATCCTCTTGCAAACATTAAAATTGATAATACTAAAAATGAATAATTTTTTCTGCAAGAATTGAAATTAAAAAAGAATTAATGGCAATACATATAATTGTTAATGCAACAATTATTAAATATCTTATAAAATACAGCTTTACGAAATCTTCGTTAGCTGTATTTTTTTGTGCAGTGCACTCATATACAAGCTTACACATTTTTACACTTTCATTTGAGCCATAAATTAAGGCTGATGTTGTTAGTGCAAAATATGGATATAATAACACTAAACAGAATAACACGCCTTGCAATTCATAAACATTATACATATATGAGCCCAAATATCCAATAAAAATACACTTAATTATAGGCGCTAAAATAACTAATGGTGTCCCAAGAAAACTTGTTCCTATAAAATATGCTAGAAAAATTAAAATCATTTCACATTTTAAAAATGTAGTAAAAACAGAGATAAATGTTTCTTCACATAAAAACGTAATTAATTTTGATATGTGGTCATTTATAGTTTTTGCATCTATATTTTTATAAACAATGCATCCGAGCAATATCGCCATCAGTGATATAATTAATAAAATAATTTTTGAAATTTCATTTCTTATATTTATTGAATAAATACGATTTTTCCTTTTATTAATGTTAAAATTCATTCTATTTCTTATTCGTATTTGTTTTTTCTTATCCATAAACTTATTCCTCTTTATCTTTTTCTTTTGATATTTGCTCCTAAAATGCCACCAATTGCGGCAAATATTACAATACCTACTATCAGAATAAAACAATACGAATTCAACGTATTACCCGATGCAATCAACATAAAAATCAGTATTAACAATGAATATAATATAGATGAAATTAATCTGGATATAATTCCTTTAAAATGACCTTGTCTTGATGATATAAAACCATTGACCAACGCACCAATGAGTACACTTACAACAAAATAGATTAACACTATTATTTCAGAATTTAACATTGCTCTTTTTGTTAATATAAATGAAAAGATTAATGTGAATAATAAACAGACTAATGTACCGATAATTGATGACCTTGTGAAATTTACGATTATTTTAATTGATGGATTAAGTTCTTTTTTTCTTTTATTAGTACGTTTTTGCATAAAAAAATCCCTCACATTCAATAAAGAATATGAGGGAAACGATTTTTTTATGTTAAATTATTCTTCGTCTTTTTTGGACTTTTTGCCTTTTTTCTCAGCCATTGCAGCTCTTGCAGCTTCACGTTCTGCCTGAATCTTTTCATTAGCTGTATGGTTTGTTTGAATAGCATACTTTTTGAATTTAATCTTTACTCTGTCAGAACCTGTTTCAAGTACGATTGTATCGTCTTTAACTGCAACAACCTTACCACAAATACCACCAATTGTTGTGATTTCATCACCAATCTGTGTGTTTTCACGAAGTTCTTGTTCCATTTTCTGCTGTTTCTTCTGTGGTCTGATTGTTGTAAAATACATAAGAGCAAACATTACTACAATCATAATAATCATCATTGATGAGCTGCCAGCGCCTTCTGTGCCCTCTGCAGGAGCACCCATCATAGCAAGTGTAAATAAATTTGTCATTTGAGATAACCTCCAAATATAATAATCTCATATATTATACATAATTCGAATTCTTTTTGCAAGATATATTTTAATAATTATAGAATATACTTATTTAGATTCGTGTATCAAGTCTATCAACATATTTATTATAAAACTCATCAAATGTGTCATTATCAAGTGATTCGCGAATTTTTGCCATTAAATTATTATAGAAATATAGATTGTGCATAACACAAAGACGCATCGCAAGTACTTCTTGAGCTTTAAATAAATGTCTAATATAAGCACGTGAATGTTTTTGACAAGTAGGACAATTACAAGTTGGGTCAATAGGTAAGTCGTCTTTTTCGTATTTTTTATTATTAATATTTATTATACCTGCATCAGTAAAAAGATGACCATGACGTGCATTTCGACTAGGCATAACACAATCAAAAAGGTCAACTCCCCTTCTGACTCCTTCAAGAATGTTGCCAGGGGTCCCCACACCCATTAAATATCTAATTTTATCAGCAGGCATATAGGGTTCAACCGCAGAAATAATACGATACATATCTTCTTTGGGTTCACCAACGGCAAGACCACCAATTGCATAGCCGTCTAAATCAAGTTTTGCAATTTCTTTCATATGTTCAATTCGCAAATCATCAAATGTACAACCCTGATTTATACCAAAAAGCATTTGTTTTTTATTAATAGTATCTGGTAAAGAATTGAGTCTTTCCATTTCTTTTTTACAACGTATTAGCCATCTTGTTGTTCTTTCACATGATTGTTTCGAATATTCATATTTTGCGGGATTTTCAACACATTCATCAAATGCCATTGCTATTGTTGAACCTAAATTTGACTGAATTTGCATACTTTCTTCAGGCCCCATAAATATTTTGTGACCATCAATATGTGAAGAAAAATATACACCTTCTTCTTTAATTTTGCGTAAAGATGCAAGTGAAAAAACCTGAAATCCGCCACTATCGGTGAGTATTGGACCATTCCAACCTGTAAATTTATGAAGACCGCCCATTTCTTTAACAAGTGTGTCAGTTGGTCTTAAATGCAAATGATAAGTATTGCACAATTGTACTTGACAATCAATATCTTTTAAATCATAAGCAGAAACTCCGCCTTTAATTGCACCCTGAGTTGCAACATTCATAAATGCAGGTGTCTGAACAGTACCGTGAACGGTATGAAATTCACCACGTCTTGCATTTCCATTTTTCTTAATAAGTTTATACATAAATATCTCCTTAACAAATAAACATACAATCACCGAAACTGAAAAATCTGTATTTTTCTTTCACAGCAGTTTCATAAGCATCTAAAACACTTTCTCTGTTGTATAAAGCTGATACCAGCATTATAAGAGTACTTTCAGGTAAGTGGAAATTAGTAAGTAATGCGTCTATGCATTTAAATTTATACCCAGGATAAATGAAAATGCTTGTCCAATCATCAAATTCTTTCATTTCACCCTGCGAATTCATTACACTTTCAAGAGTTCTACAACAAGTTGTTCCAACGGCAACAACACGTCCACCATTTCTTTTTGTTTCATTAATCAAATCAGCAGTTTCTTTTGGAATTTGATAATGTTCAGAATGCATCTTATGGTCTTCAATATTTTCTGCTTTTACTGGTCTAAAAGTACCAATTCCAACATGCAGTGTAACATACCCAATTTTTATGCCTTTATGCTGAATTTTACTCATAATTTCATCTGTGAAGTGAAGTCCAGCAGTGGGTGCCGCAGCAGAGCCTAATTCCTTTGAATAAACAGTCTGATAACGTTCTTTATCTTCAAGTTTTTCAGTAATATAATGTGGTAATGGCATTTCACCAACTTTATCTAAAACTTCATATATATTCGAAGCATCATAACTGAATTTTGCTATACGATTACCATTATCTAAAACTTCTTCTATTTTACAAGTTAAAATACCATCACCAAAAGAAAACTCTGCATCAACTTTTGCTCTTTTACCAGGTCCGGTAATTGTTTCCCAACGGTCATTGCCAAGGTTGTTTAGGAGTAAAAATTCAACAACAGCACCCGTATCTTTTTTCACACCATACATACGTGCTGGTAAAACCCTTGTATTGTTGAGAATCAAACAATCTCCGGGATTAAGATAATCAACAAAATCGTAAAAATGTTTATGTTCAATTGTATTATATTTTCTCGATAAAACCATCATTCTTGAATGGTCACGAGGCTCAATTGGTGTCTGAGCTATCAATTCTTTGGGCAAATCGTAGTAAAATTGTGATTTTTTCATTATGTTTCTCCGTAAATATATAGAAAATATTAAAAATGTTTGACACAATTGCTTTATAATGGTATTATAATATAGCGATTGAGGCGCAACAAAAATAAGTATCGTTTTTGAAACTCCCAAGAGTTCTTGATAAAACGCGAAAGGGTTTGTTGCCGAAGAAAAAATAGGGCTTGGGAAATATTTTTTCTGGTTGTATTATTAACAGTAATATGACTGTCATCATTATTTGATGGAGTGCTTTCGTATTATGGCATATGTCAATAATACTTTGTATTTTTATTCAGTAATGATGTCATAATCATTACTGATTTTTTATAACAAATGATATATTATCATTATTTGGAGGTAATTTCAAGTGAAAAAGTATAATGTTGGTGTAATTGGTGCAACTGGTATGGTTGGACAGAGATTTATGACTCTATTAGACAATCACCCATGGTTTGATGTTAAAGTTCTTGCTGCAAGTCCACGTTCAGCTGGTAAAAAATATTCAGAAGCAGTTGGCTCGAAATGGTGCATGGATGTGGAAATTCCTGAGGCAATGAAAGATATTGTTGTTATGGATGCTACTGCGGATATTGAAAAAATCGCTTCACAGGTTGATTTTGTATTCTGTGCAGTTGATATGAAAAAGGACGAAATTAAAGCATTAGAAGAAGCTTATGCAAAGGCTGAATGCCCCGTTATCTCAAATAACAGTGCGCACAGACATACTCCTGATGTTCCTATGATTGTTCCTGAACTCAATGCAGACCATGCAAAAATTATTCCTGCACAGAGAAAAAGACTTGGAACAAAACGTGGATTTGTTGCGGTAAAATCAAACTGCTCTCTCCAGAGTTATGTTCCTGCCCTCTTCCCTCTTTCAAAGTTTGGTATTAAAGATGTTCTTGTTTGTACATATCAAGCAATTTCAGGTGCGGGTAAAACATTCCAAACATGGCCCGAAATGATTGACAATGTAATTCCATTTATTGGTGGCGAAGAAGAAAAGAGTGAAAAGGAACCTCTCAAGATTTGGGGTAAAGTTGAAGGTGATGAAATTATTCCTGCAACTTCTCCTAACTTTACTGCGCAATGTATTCGTGTTCCCGTATCAAACGGTCATATGGGTGCTGTTTTTGTAAGATTTGAGAATAAACCTTCTAAAGAAGAAATATTAAATATATGGAAGGATTTTGCAGGTCGTGCACAGGAACTTGAGCTTCCACACGCACCAAAACAGTTCCTTCACTATTTTGAAGAAGATAATATGCCACAAACAAAACTCCAGCGTGACCTTGAAGGTGGTATGGCAATTTCAGTTGGTCGTCTTCGTGAAGATACACAGTATGACTACAAATTCGTTTGCCTTTCACACAACACACTTCGTGGCGCTGCAGGCGGTGCTGTTCTTATGGCAGAACTTCTTTGTGCAGAAGGTTATATGGACTAATTTCAAATTGTCAGTATAAGGAGAATTAATTATGAGTAACAATCCTATATTTACAGGTTGCGGTGTTGCAATTGTAACTCCATTCAATGATGATTTAAGTGTTAATTACAAGTCACTTGAAAATCTTCTTGAATATCATATTAAAAATGGTACAGATTCTATTGTTATTTGTGGTACTACTGGTGAAAGTGCAACTCTTACACCACAGGAACACTCAGATGTTATTAAATTTACTTGTGATGTTGTTAATCACAGAATTCCTGTTATTGCAGGTACTGGTAGTAATGAAACAGCCTATGCTATTGAGCTTTCAAATGATGCTGAAAAAGCAGGGGCAGATGCAATGCTTGTGGTAACACCTTATTACAATAAATGTTCCCAGAGAGGTCTTGTTAAGCATTATCAAGCAATAGCTGACAATACCTCAAAGCCAATTATTATTTACAATGTTCCAAGTAGAACAGGTGTTAATGTACTTCCAACAACTTACGCTGAACTTTGCGAACATAAAAATATTATTGCAACAAAAGAAGCAAGTGGTAATATTTCACAGATTGCTGAAACAATCGCACTTTGCGGTGATAAACTTGATGTTTATTCAGGTAATGATGACCAGATTGTACCTTTAATGTCACTTGGCGGAAAAGGTGTTATTTCTGTTCTTTCTAATATTTGTCCCCAACTTGCTCACGATATTCCTACACTTTATCTTGAAGGAAAGGTTAAAGAAAGTGCTGAACTACAGCTTAAATATCTTGACCTTATCAATGCAATGTTTATGGATGTTAACCCAATTCCAGTAAAAGTAGCAATGAGAATGATGGGCTTTGATGTTGGTCCTCTTCGTATGCCGCTTTGTGAAATGGAAGATGCAAAAACTGCAAAGCTTGAATCTATTCTTAAAAAATATGATTTAATATAAATTTATTGTTGGACGTGAAAAAATGACAAGGATTATCTTAAGCGGTGCTCTTGGTAAAATGGGCAAAGCGATTACAAGTTGTGTTGAAAATAGAAACGATTGTGAAATTGTTGCGGGTATTGATTTAATTAGTTCTGAAGCCTCATTTCCAATTTTCAAATCATTTGATGAAATTAACATTTCTGCAGATGTGATTATTGATTTTTCACATCCATCAGTACTTAACGACTTACTTAACTTTGCAAAGAAGAATAGAATTCCTGCTGTAATTGCAACAACTGGACTCAATGAACAGCAGATTGAGTCTATTAAACTTGCCTCAAATGATGTTCCCCTTTTCTTTTCTGCAAATATGTCAATCGGTGTAAGTCTTGTATCTGAACTTGCTAAAAAGGCAGCTAAAGTTCTTCAAAGTGGTTTTGATATTGAAATTGTTGAAGCACATCATAATCAAAAAATTGACGCGCCAAGCGGTACTGCATTAATGCTTGCTGATTCTATTTCAGAAGCTCTTGACAAAAAACCAATTTATGAATTTGACCGTCATTCAAAGAGAATGAAGAGAACAAAAAATGAAATTGGTATTCATGCAGTACGTGGTGGTACTATTGTTGGTGAGCACGAGATAATTTTTGCAGGTCCTGATGAAGTAATTAAAATTTCTCATTCTGCATATTCAAAACAATTATTTGCAAATGGTTCTGTTAACGCAGGATTATTCCTTGTTGGTAAAGAACCTGGATTTTATTCAATGAAAGATTTAGTTAACGAATAAGGAGGATTTAAAATGAAAACTATTGATAATATTACAATGATTGAAAATGTTACACTTATTTCTATTAATGATTCCCCTGCTGATTTTAAAGTTGTTGCTCAAATTTTTGAGATGCTCTCAAATGCAGGAATTGATGTTGATATGATTTCACAGAACCCTCCACAAGGTAAAACATCAAATCTTTCATTTACTGTAAATGACGAGGATTTAGGTAAGGTGTTTGAAACAGCATCTAAACTTCGTGAGCTTCATCCTGAACTTAAGCTCGCCATAAGTAGTGGTAACACAAAGATTTCTGTTTTCGGTGAAGGAATGAAAAACTGCCCAGGCGTTGCAGCAAAAGTATTCTCTGCTATTGCTAGAGCAGATGTCGAAGTGAGAATGATTACAACATCAGAAGTAGATATTTCAGTTCTTGTTTATAGTCACGACGGTGACTCAGTTTATACAGCACTAAATTCATAATAAATCAAATATTAGAGGCTTACTGACATTTTCAGTAAGCCTCTTTCTTTATCTATTATTACTAAGCTAAAATTGCCTTGTAGAAGACTTTTTTACCTTTCTTAACGATCACATATCCCTTTTCAAAATCCGCTTTAGAAAGTGATTTAAATGGCTCTGTAACCTTTTCATCATCAACCGATACGCCACCCTGTTCAATAAGACGACGGCACTCACCTTTTGACTTTGCGATACCTGATTTAATCATAATATCAGAAACAAGTATGCTATTATCGTTAAAATCTTCTGCAGTAAGTTCCACTGTTGGCATATTCTCTGTATTACCCTTACCTGAGAAAAGTGCTCTTGCGCCTTCCTGAGCCTTATTTGCCTCTTCTTCACCATGAACAAGCTTTGTAAGTTCAAAAGCAAGAATTTCCTTAGCAGTATTTAACTGGCTACCTTCCCATGAATCCATCTTTTCGATCTCTTCCATAGGTAAGAATGTAAGCATTCTAATGCATTTAAGCACATCGGCATCGTCGACATTTCTCCAATACTGATAGAAATCAAATGGTGATGTTTTTTCAGGGTCAAGCCAAACAGCACCCGACTGTGTTTTGCCCATCTTTTTACCTTCTGAATTAAGAAGAAGAGTAATTGTCATTGCATGTGCATCTTTACCAAGCTTTCTACGAATAAGTTCAGTACCACCAAGCATATTGCTCCACTGGTCGTCACCACCAAACTGCATATTACAACCATATTTTTGGAAGAGCTCATAGAAGTCATAACTCTGCATAATCATATAGTTGAATTCAAGGAATGAAAGACCTTTTTCCATTCTCTGTTTATAGCACTCAGCAGCTAACATTCTGTTAACACTAAAACAAGCACCAACTTCACGAAGTACATCAACATAATTAAGGTCAAGAAGCCAGTCAGCATTATTAACCATCATTGCTTTACCTTCTGAGAAATCAATGAATCTGCTCATCTGCTTTTTAAAACAATCACAGTTGTGCTGAATTGTTTCTTTTGTCATCATCTGACGCATATCACTTCTACCTGATGGGTCACCAATCATAGCGGTACCGCCACCGATAAGCGCAATTGGTTTATTACCTGCCATCTGTAATCTCTTCATAAGGCAAAGAGCCATAAAGTGACCAACGTGTAAGCTGTCAGCAGTAGGGTCAAAACCAATATAGAAAACAGCTTTACCCTCATTTACAAGATTTTTGATTTCATCTTCATTTGTTACCTGTGCAATAAGTCCACGGGCAACGAGTTCTTCATAAACTTTCATTTTACTACTCCTTAAAAATAATAAAGTCCCCTGCATTTTGCAGAGGACGAAAAAATTCCGTGTTACCACCTCAGTTTACTGCAACCTCACGGTTAACAGCCTTAACGAGTAACTTGTATTACTCTGTACTGTAACGGGTACGCCCGGTTTCCCCTACTATTACTTCAAAGAAACAACTCCACGAGGTATTTCATAAGTTTTATGTATGTTCTTGCACCAACCGAACACTCTCTCCAACTATAAAATTCTTACTACTGCTTCGCTTCAAAGTCATTGAGAATATTATACACAATTAAAAATTTTTGTCAAGTTAATATTTATTTGCATTTTCAATCATTTCAGCGGCAGTATTAAGTGATAATTCAGAAGTTTCAATTCCACCGATGATTCGTGCCAATTCGTAAATTCTGCCGTTATTATCAAGACTTTTAACTTTTGTATATGTCTTATTTTCACTTTCAGATTTTGAAATTAAGAAATGATTATCAGCAAAGCAAGCAATTTGTGCCAAATGCGTTACACAAAGCACCTGACGATTCCTTGATACCTCTTTAAGCTTAATACCGATTTTCTGCGCAGCACGACCACTAACACCTGTGTCAACCTCGTCAAAAATTAGTGTTTGAACATTATCTTTAGATGCTAAAACGTTCTTAATTGCTAACATAATTCGTGATAATTCACCACCAGAAGCAATCTTTGAAAGAGGTTTGGGCTCTTCACCCGCATTAGCTGAAATTAAGAAATAAATTTCGTCAGCACCAGTTTCATCAAAAGCTTTTCTATTTTGAACAACTTTAAACGAAATTGATGCCATATCAAGAAACTTAAGTTCATCTGTTACGTTATTTATGAATAATTCACCAAATTCTTTACGGTTAACAGATAGCTTGTAACTTGTTTTATCCATAATTTCAAATTTTTCATTAAGTTCAACTTCAAGTTGTTCCTTTAACTTATCTGAAAATGTAATATCATCAAGTTCTTTTTTCGCACTTTCAAGAAACTCAAGTATTTCACCTTCTGTTTGACCGTACTTTTTAGAAAGCTTATATATTATATCAAGTCTTTCTTCAATAATATCAAGCTCATTTGGGTCAACATCAAGAGAATACAAAAAGCTGTTAAGCTCACTTGCACAATCAGCAATATTATATGACATTTCCGCAACCGTATCAGAAAGAGTATTAAGAGATTCATCAAACGAAGATGCTTTTATTAATGAATTTGATGCCGTGTTGAGCATATCGGACACACCGGTAAAGTTATCATTACCATTGATTATTTCAACTGCATTATTAACAAGTGCAATTAACTGTTCAGCATTTTGAAGAACTTTACGTCTTTTCTCAAGTTCTTCCCATTCACCAATTTTAATTTCGGCATCTTCAATTTCATTTATTTGATAAGTAAAAAGGTCAATTTTTCTAGCCTTTTCACTTTCATTTACTATAAGATTATCATAACGTCTTTTTAACAAAAAATAATCATCATATGCTTTACGATATTCTTCAAATAAGTCGCTATTTTCAGCAAAACTGTCAATATAAGTATAATGCAATTCTTCGTTAAGAAGATTATGGTTATCCATTTGTCCATGAACATTTATAAGTGATTGCCCAATCTTTTTGAGCATTGAAACAGTTACATTTGAACCATTTACTTTGCATAAATTCTTGCCATCGAGAGAAATTTTTCTTGAAATAAGCAAAGAATTGTCAACTTCATTTTCTATTCCTAATTCGTTTAAAACGCCTTTAACATCAGCATTGATATTTTCAAAGAAAGCCGATACTTCTGCATTACTGCTACCAGTTCTTATAAGTTCACGTGAAGTTCGCTCACCAAGAATTGCATTAATTGCATCAATAATAATTGATTTACCTGCACCAGTTTCTCCAGTCAAAACATTAAGACCGTTATCAAAATCAATAACAGCCTCTTTAATTATTGCAATATTTGATATTTTAATATTTGATAACATAAATATCAGCCTTTCAGCATTGCATTAATTGAATCAATTACTAAATTTGTCGCATTCATTTCACGACAAACTACGAAAATTGTGTCATCACCTGCTAAAGTTCCAACTACACCTTCAAAATGTATATTTTCAAGTGCCATACAAGCTGCGTTGGCTGTACCAGGATAACATTTTATAACAACAATATTCATTGCAGAATCAACAGATAATGTGGAACGTTTAAAAATTGTTTTAAAATTATCATTATTATTGTCGGTCTTTTCCGTCATGGCATAACGTGTTTCATTTTTTCCGTAATGTTCTTTTACAAGCTTTAATTCTTTAATATCACGTGAAATTGTAGCCTGAGTAACATTAAAACCATTACTACTAAGCATTGTCAATATTTCTTCCTGAGTTGAAACATTATTATTCTTTATAAATTCTAATATAAGCTCATGTCTTCTTTTTTTCATAACTTATATTCTCCTTTGAGATAATTTGCTGTTAAGAATATCATAAAACTCATCAGCTTTGATTCTTATAAATTCTGCATAATATTCCGATTTTTTTATTTTAACTTCAAAATTATCAGAAAGAACAATTGACTCTTCGCCATCTGCAGAAACACAAATTTTTTGGCCTTTTTTTGCGGATTTAACAGTTATCACCGACTTTTCATTAAATACCAAGGAACGATTTAAAAGTGAGTGAGTGCAAATAGGAGTGAGCATAATACATTGCAAATCAGGGTCAATAACAGGCCCACCTGCTGACCATGAATATGCCGTTGAGCCAGTTGGAGTCGATAGCACAACACCATCTGCACGATAACTATTGATTTTTCTACTTTCACAAAATACATCAAGGTCAATGAGTTTAATTTCATTGCCACGAGCAATTGCTACATCATTAAGACAGTATGTAATTGTTTCTTTTCCGTCAGAATTTTTAATTGACACTTCAAGCATCATACGTTTATCCGTTTGAAAATCGCGCGTAAGAAGTTTTTCAAGTAAATTTAGTTCATTACCTTCAAGTCCTGCAAGAAAAGCCAAATTACCTGCATTTATGCAAAGCACGGGCTTCTTGTGAATTGCCGCCTGCTTGGCAGTATTTATGTAAGAGCCATCACCACCAATAGCAATAAGCAAATCAACATTTGAGAACAAATCATTAATATATTTTATATTAGAAAAAACTTCTGACAAAATATTTTCTGAATCTTTATCAAAAAAATAATCTATTTTCAAGTCTTCAAGATATGTAATTGTATTTTTAGTAACTTCAACTGTTTTTTCTCTTGTAAGATTAGGAACAATGCCAATTTTCAAATTATTCACCACTCAATACAATATGGGATTCATCAATAATTTCATTTATATTAGTTTCTAATATATTCAATATTTTTTCATTATTTTTTGAAAGATAAACAAGATATTCAATGTTACCTTCTGGCCCTCTAATAGGCGAAAAATCAAGTCCTAAGACTGAAAAGCCGGTTTCATAAGCAAAATTTATAATATTAGAAACAACTTCTTTATGAGTATTAATATCTCTAACTACGCCTTTTTTACCTACTTTATCCTTACCAGCCTCAAATTGAGGTTTAATAAGAGCAACTGTTTGGCCACCACTTTTTAGAAAATCAAAAAGAACGGGCAAAATCTTTTTAAGAGAAATAAACGAAACATCAATACTTGCAAAGTCTATTTCGTCTGTTATAGTTTCTTTGGTTAAATATCTAAAATTTGTACGTTCAAGATTAACAACCCTGTCATTGGTACGTAATTTCCAGGCGAGTTGTCCATAACCTACATCGATTGCATATACTTTTGAAGCACCACATTGAAGCATGCAATCAGTAAAACCACCAGTGGATGCACCAATATCCATACAAATGCAGTTATCAAGCTTTATTGGAAATGATTTCATTGCCTTTTCAAGCTTATATCCACCGCGACTTACAAATGGCATTTTTTTACCTTTAAATTCAATTTTATCTTTTTCTTTAACAGAATAGCCCGATTTTGTTTCTTTTTGACCATTCACATAAATTTCACCCGACATAATAATTGCCGATGCTTTTGAACGAGTTTCAGCGAAACCTAATTCAACTACTACTGTATCAAGTCTTTTCTTTTCAGCCATTAGTTATCTCCATAACTTTATTTACAATACTTTCACTGTCTAAATGATATTTTTTCATCAGTGAATGAACAGATGCGTGTGGAACAAATTCATCATTAACTGCGATGTGCTCATAGTTTCCTTTGAAATTATGAGCAAAAAGCATATCTGCAAAACTTTGTCCTACACTACCTGATTTTACTGATTCTTCATAGAATAGCACATTTTTATAACCAAGTGATAATTTAATTGCAAAACTTTCAATTGGTTTTATTTTGTTGAAAATCAATACAGAAACCTTGATATTATTTTCTTTTAATTTTTCAATCGCGTTCAAAACTTCTGCTGAAATTCTACCATAAGTTACAATAAGAATTTCCTTTGAATTTTCAAAATATTCATAATCATTTTCACTTGATTCAAAATATGAAGGAATTTGAGGTTCACTTCCTCTAGGATAACGTATAACTGTAAGGTTTTCTGCATTATTAGAAACATTTTCTAAATCATAATGTAATCTTTTATAAGTAAATGGTGAGTAAACAGTTATATCGGGAATACTATTTAGGAAAGAAACATCAAGTACACCCTGATGAGTAACACCATCTTCTCCTACAAAACCTGCACGGTCAAGTCCAATGATTAATTTTTGCTTCTGTAAAGTCCCATCGTGCACTAATTGGTCATATGCGCGCTGTAAAAATGTTGAATAAACTGCAAAGACAGGAATCATTCCACCTTTAGCAAGTCCAGATGCAAAAGTTACAGCATGTTGCTCCGCTATGCCCACATCATAGAATCTATCACTGAATTTTTTTGAAAAATCTTTTAGTCCTGT
>Ga0233373_1000089_pt1 | contig 13798 bp, 11 predicted proteins | sample ElkDunMinimDraft_5_FD_180685 | JGI IMG/M metagenome (GOLD analysis project Ga0233373, IMG submission 180685) | Fecal eukaryotic communites from dung pellets of Tule Elk in California, USA - Elk Dung E0 | ecosystem: Host-associated > Mammals > Digestive system > Large intestine > Fecal | place...
CTATATCGTAAAAGCATTGATTTTACCATATAATAATCGGGGCTTTCGTTGTTCTGCTCTTTAATACTCTCAGCGATTTTTTCTGCCTTTTCATATTCGCCGATTCCAACATAGGTTGCACCCAATAATGAATTTACAAGACGGTCAATATAATTTGATTCGTTTACTGTTTTTTCAAGGTATTCTGCACATACCTCGTCGCCCTTGTTACAGTATTGAGCCGCAGAATACATATACAGATTCAACCACCCCTCATCACAGATATATACATCTTCTGTTCCGTCAGGTACATAATCTGTTTCAGTTTCATCGTGGCACTCGCCATCTTTAACATAAATCTTTTTGCCTGAAAGTGATTGTAATTCTGCAATTATAGCATCATACTGGTCATCTTCGATTGTAGTAAACTTGTCAAGATGATTTTGAATTGCAACAACAGATGCCTGCATTGCTTCAATTTCATCACACATTTTTTCTACCTTGTCAAACATAGGTAATTTCAACTGAAAATCAGAATAATAAGTTACAATCACCTGCAAAGCCGTATCCATATTGAGAAGCTTGTACTGGGTTTCAATTACTCTTGACTGAAAGCCAAGATATTCTCCGTAACTGTCTTCATCAATATATCCCAAAGCAGTATCATAAGATGTAACCGCTGAATAAACATTATTATTTTTCAGTGCTTTGTCGCCCTGCTTCATAGCTGAAAAAACAGGTGCATTAATTACGAAAAGGAATACTGATGCAACGGCAACACACACTGCAACAATTGCCATAAAAGCACCTTTCCAGTCGTATGGATATTCTTCAAGAATCTCTTCACATTCACTACAGAAAGGACTTTTAGGGTCTTTTTCTGTTCCGCGTGGTCTTTCACCGCAACATTCACAAAGTTCTTCTTTTGGGGAAAGCTTTTCTTCTTCAACTTTTGCTTTTTCTTCTGCCTCGGCAGTAGTTTTATCAAGCTCTTCTTTGAAAATTCGGGCAAGTTCTTCCATTTCTTCACGGTAATCGTTCTGCACGTTAGCATTTTGATTACCACCCGTGAGTTTTTCTTTATTCTCGTCCAATTTGATTCCTCCTTGAATCAGAATATCTTTTATTCGTCTTTACCGCAACACTTTTTATATTTCTTACCGCTACCGCAGGGACAAAGTTCGTTTCTTCCCACTTTTACATCTTTTTTAATTGGTTTCTTTTTAAGAGTTCCGTCAGAGCCACTACTTGTTGCCATAATTTTTACTCTGCCTTTTTGTGACTCTTTCTCTGCTGTCTCAAGGTCAAAAGCAAGAAGCTGGAGTACGGTATTTTCACGAATAAGATTATTCGCCTCTTCAAACATATCAAAACTTTCCATTCTAAATGCAACAACAGGGTCCTGCTGTGCATAAGAACGAAGGTAAATACCTCTTCTTAAATCATCAATTGCATCAATATGTTCACGCCATTGTCTATCGACATTATTAAGAAGAATTATTCGTTCAAGTTTGCCCATATTTTCTTTGCCGAATTTTTCAAACTTTGCATTATACATATCCAATGCTCTATTGAGAAAATACTCTGTAAATTCAGCATTTGTGGTAAGTTTTTCTTCTATGCCATCTTCTGCAAGTGTACCAAATTTGTGTACAAGTCCTTTGATATTCCAATCTGCAGGGTCATTTGCTTCAGGGCAATAAAAATCAACTGTTTCTTTGAAATAGGTTTCAAACATTCTAAGAATTACTGCATGAATATCTTCACCGTCAATAAGACGATTTCTCTGCTCATAAATCTTCTTTCTCTGTTCATTTATAACATCGTCAAATTTAATTGTTTGGCGACGAGAAGCAAAATTATTACCCTCAACCTTTTTCTGTGCAGCTTCGATTGTTGAATTAAAGAGTTTTACTTCGAGAGCATCATCCTCTTTCATTCCACCCACTTTACCGAGAAGCAACTGGAATCTATCACCACCGAAAATGCGGAGCATTTCGTCTTCTGCAGAAAGATAGAACTTACTTCTACCTGGGTCACCCTGACGACCTGAACGACCTCTTAACTGATTGTCAACACGTCGTGAATCATGACGCTCTGTGCCGATAATGAAAAGGCCACCCGCATCTCTTACCTTTTGAGCCTCGTCTTTAATCTGTTCTTTATATTTATTTTCTAACTCACGATAAAGCTTTCTCGCTTCAAGAATATCTGAATTATCAGTTTCTGCAAAACCTGTTGCCTCTGCAATAAGTTCTTCAGAATAATCCATTTTTCTCATTTCGGTACGAGCCATAAAATCAGGGTTACCACCAAGAATAATGTCAGTACCACGACCTGCCATATTTGTAGCAATTGTTACTGCACCGAGAGAACCTGCCTGAGCAATAATCTCAGCTTCTTTTTCGTGATATTTCGCATTGAGTACATTATGAGGAATTCCGTGCTTTCTCAATGTCTTACTTAAAAGTTCACTCTTTTCAATATTGATTGTACCAACAAGCACGGGCTGACCCTTTTCGTTGCACTCTTTAATTTTTTGAATTATTGCGTTGAATTTGCCTTTTTCTGTAAGATAAAAAGCATCTTCTTCGTCCTTACGCACAACGGGAAGATTTGTTGGAATTTCAATAACGTCAAGGTTGTAAATCTCTTGAAATTCCTGTTCTTCCGTCATTGCAGTACCCGTCATACCTGAAAGCTTTGCATATTGGCGGAAATAATTTTGGAATGTGATTGTTGCAAGAGTTTTTGACTCCTTCTCAACCTTTACATTTTCTTTTGCTTCAATTGCCTGATGAAGACCCTCGTTATAACGACGGCCAATCATAATACGGCCTGTAAATTCATCAACAATTAAAACCTGACCGTCTTTTACAACGTAGTCAACATCACGACGCATAACACCAATTGCCTTAATTGCAATATCAATGTGATGTGAAAGTGTAAGATTTTCGATATCCGAAAGGTTTTCAACACCGAAATATTCTTCTGCTTTTTTGATACCATTCTGTGTAAGTGATGCAGTTCTTGCCTTTTCGTCAACAATGTAATCTTCACCATTTACCGCAATATCTTCATAATTCATTTTAGGGTCAATTTCTTTAACCCTGCAAACCTTAAGCTTTTTAGCGAAATCATTTGCTCTTTTATAAAGCTCGTCGGATTCAGCACCCATACCTGAAATAATGAGCGGTGTTCGTGCCTCGTCAATAAGAATTGAGTCAACCTCGTCAACAATGGCAAAACTAAATCCTCTCTGCACACGTTCATTTGCATAATGAACCATATTGTCACGAAGATAATCAAAGCCCAATTCGTTATTTGTACCATATGTGATATCACAAGCATAAGCCTCTCTGCGCTGTTCGCTATTGAGTTCGTGAATAATAAGACCCACTGAAAGTCCCATAAATCTGTAAACCTTACCCATCCATTCCGAGTCACGTTGTGCAAGATAATCGTTTACTGTAACAATATGAACACCCTTACCTGAAAGAGCATTAAGATATGCAGGAAGTGTTGCAACAAGAGTTTTACCTTCACCAGTTCTCATCTCGGCAATTCTACCCTGATGGAGAACAATACCACCGATAATCTGTACGGGGAAATGGCGCATATTAAGTACTCGAGCCGAAGCCTCACGAAGTGCCGCAAATGCCTCGGGCAAAATATCATCAAGAGTTTCACCATTATTGAGTCTTTCTTTAAATTCAGGAGTCTTAGCCTGAAGCTGAGCATCTGTAAGTGCCTTATATTCTTCTTCAAGTGCAAGAACTTTTTTCTGAATAGGAATTATTCTTTTGATTTCACGTGAAGAATAATCACCAAACAGTTTCTTTAATAATGACATAGTTTTTGTCCTTTCCTATTTATATTAAAACTGACAAATTAGCATAAACTCAGAGATTTGCACGTTTTCAAACGTACCTACCCAGTATAATTCAAGATATTATACCATATATAATTAAAAAAATCACTAATAATTTGTTAATTTTAATACAAAATTTCTTGCTTTTAGTTACAAAATTTGCTATTCTTATACTGTATAGTAAAATCCAAAGGAGGACTCGGCTATGACTGACCAAAGAACTTTGGCGTATATCAATATGTACGCAGTTTTGGGCACATTGGAAAACCTTTGTGAACTTGACGAAAAAGCAAAGGAAATAATCTCAACAATTGAGAAACCTATTTCTGTTGCTTTCGATGTTAAGAACGGTCCAAGTGCTACACTCACTTTCTCTAAAAACGGCTGCCGTATGGATGACGGTGTCAATGCAAATTGTGACATCAAAATTCCTGTTGCATCTTGTGAGAAATTCAACGGAATAATCGACGGTAAGGTTACACCCATTCCAACAAAGGGTATTACAAAGGTTAATTTCCTTTTGAAAACATTTACCGCACTTACAGACAGACTTACAGAAGTTATGAGACCATCTGCAGAAGCACTTGAGGACCCTGATTTCTTCCGTCTTAATACACTCTGTACATTCTACACAGTATCTGTTGCAATTTCACAGATAGGTAATCAGGATGCTATCGGTCAATTCAGTGCATCTAACATTGTTGATGGTGATATTCAAATTGGTATCGCAGACACAGTTTATGCAACAATCCGTGTTAAAGACAATCATCTCATCACAATCAAACAGGCATCTGACAAGCCTCGTGCAATTATGGAATTCAATACTCTCGAACTTGCTAATGCACTTTTCGCGGGTACAGTTAACTCCATTGACCACGTAGGTAACGGTAACATCATCATTCGCGGCCTTATCTCAATGGTTGACAATGTAAACCGTATTCTTGACAGAGTTGCACTCTATTTGGCATAAAGGAGGACGAAAAAATGAGTAAATTCCCAACATTTGACACAACTAAAAGCCGTGCTATGTTTGAACAGGCTACAAAGGTTATCCCCGGTGGTATTTACGGTCACTTAGGTCCTGCTGAAGGCCAGTGGATTCCTGTTAACAGATGGCCATCTTTCGCAGAAAAAGCTCAGGGCTCATATTTTTGGGACGTTGACGGTAACAAATATATTGACTACATGTGCGCTTATGGTCCTAACGTTTTAGGTTATAATGACCCCGATGTTGATGCTGCCGCACTTGCACAGTTAAAGCTCGGCAACTGCACAACCGCGCCCGGTAAGGTAATGGTTGAATGTGCAGAAACACTTGTTGACACAGTTGCTTGTGCTGACTGGGCATTCTTCTGCAAGAATGGTTCAGATACAACAACTCTTGCAACAATGGCAGCAAGAGCACATACTCACAAAAAGAAGATTATCTTCTTGAAATACTACTACCACGGAGATTTCCCATGGGCACAGAAAATTGACTACCCAGGCATTACTCCTGAAGACGTAGCAAATAACATCATCTGCCCTTGGTTTGACCTCGATGCACTCCAGAAGGCTTATGACGATAACAACGGCGATATCGCAGGTCTTATTGCTCAGCCTTATGACCACGGTAACTTTAAAGATAACGAGGTTGCTTCTAAAGAATATTGGCAGGCAGTACGTAAATGGTGCGACGACCACGGTGTTGTTCTTATCATCGACGACGTTCGTGCAGGTTTCCGTCTTGACCTTGCAGGTTCTGACCATTTCTATGGCTTTAAGGCAGACCTTATCTGCTTCTGTAAAGCTCTTGCTAACGGTTACAATATGTCAGCACTTTGCGGTGGTGAACATATGAAAGCAACTGTTTCAGGTATTACATATACAGGCTCTTACTGGATGAGTTCCGTTCCATTTGCTGCTTGTATCGCTTGTATCAATAAGATGAAAGCACTTGACACACCTACAATGTTCCGTCGTCTTGGTAAAATGGTTACAGACGGCTTCAAGGCAGCAGGTGCAGAACACGGCTTCGATTTGAGAGTTTCAGGTGAACCCGCACTCTTCTATTTACGAATTGCTAACGACGATAACCTTATGCTTCATCAGGAATGGGTTGCAGAATGTGTAAACCGCGGTTTATTCATCACATCTCACCACAACCACTTCATCAATGCTTCTCTTACAGAAGAAGACATCAAGAAGTCAATTGAAATCGCTGAAGACGCATTCTCAGTGGTTGCTAAAAACCATCCTGAACTTAGAGGATAATAAAAGTAAATTAACGGAAAAGGGATTCCGTGTTATAAAAATTTCTTGGAGGGAAAATTATGGCTAATTTATCAAAAGCAGAATGGCTCCAGCTCGAAAAGAAAGCCCTTGAACTCCGTAAACTCTGCGTACAGACAACTGTATGGGCAGGTAGCGGACACTTCGGTGGCGGTATGAGTGTTATGGACCTTCTCACAGTTCTTTATCACAAATATCTCAACATTAAGGTTGACGACCCAAAATGGGATGACCGTGACAGATTTATTCTTTCAAAAGGTCACGCAGCAATCGCTTATGCTCCTGTTCTTTGCGACAAGGGATTCAACGATGTTGAAATGCTTAAATCATTTAACCTTTCAGGTTCAAAAATGGGTATGCACCTTGACTCAAACAAAGTTGTAGGTGTTGATGCTTCAACTGGTTCATTGGGTCACGGCCCATCAATCGCAGCAGGTACAGCACTTGCAGCAAGACTTCAGAATAAAGATTTTCTTACATATGTAGTTACTGGTGACGGTGAGCTTGGCGAAGGCTCATGCTGGGAAGGTTTTATGACAATCAACCACTACAACCTTTCTAACTGTATCGTATTCATCGACAGAAACCACAATATGATTGACGGTAACACAGAAGATGTTATGAAACTTGAACCACTTGCTGACAAGATGACAGCATTCGGTTTCAATACAATCGTTGTTGATGGTAACAATATCGGTGAACTTTGTGATGCTATTGATGTTGCAATCGAAAGAGCAAAAACACCTCAGGCTCCTACTTGTATTCTTATGGATACAAAGAAGGGCGCAGGTATCAAGTCAATCGAAGGCGACTACACATGGCACTATGGTGCAATCGATGATGCACTCTTTGAAAAGTTCAATAAAGAGCTTGATGAAGACTATGCAGCAAGAGTTGCAAGAGCAGAGAAGGAGGGTAAATAATTATGGCAGGCGGATTTGTTTATACAGCAGTTGACCAGACTGCACTTTCTACAGCTGAAATTTACGGTAAGGCACTTGCCGATATTATTCTTAAAGACCCCAAGGTTGTTGCTATCACAGCGGACCTTGCAAAATCAACAAAACTCGGTGACGTTTTAAAAGTTTGTCCTGAAAGAGTTATCAACGTTGGTATCGCAGAGCAGGATATGTTCGGTGTTGCAGCAGGTATGGCAAGAGCAGGTATGATTCCTTTCCTTTCAGGTTTCTCTGCATTCACATCAATGCGTGCTTGCGACCAGCTTCATACAGACATCTGCTATCAGAATGTTAACGCAAAGATTATTGCTACTCACTCAGGTACATCTTTCGGTCAGGCAGGTTCAACTCACCATGCTATTACTGACCTTGCAATCACAAGAGCAATGCCAAACCTCACAGTTATTGTTCCTGCTGACGGTTTTGAAACAGCAAACGCAGTTAATGCTGCTTATGATAACTTTGGCCCTTACTACATTCGTATCAACCGTGGTTTTGACCGTGTTCTTTATGAAAATCAGGATTACGGCTTTGAGGTTGGTAAGGCAGTTGAAATCTGTCCAGGTACAGATATCACTGTTATCGCTTGTGGCTCTTGCGTATTCCAGGCAAAACAGGCTGCTGAATTCCTTAAGAATGCAGACGGACTTTCAGTTCGCGTTCTCAATATGCATACAATTAGCCCAATCGACGTTGAAGCTATTCAGAAGGCAATTTCTGACACAAGAAGAATTATCACTGTTGAAGACCATCTTGTAACTGGCGGTCTTGGTTCAGCAGTTGCTGAGGTTATGGCTCAGTATGGTAAGGGCTGTGCATTCAAGATGCTCGGTCATAAGGGCTTTGCTATGATTGGTCTTCAGGAAGATATTATGGCTGATGCAGGTATTGATGCTAACGGCATTATCGCTTCCGTTCGTGAAATGATGAACGCAGACTTTGAAGAAGATGACAACTGGGACGACGAAGTTTAATTCTTAATCGTTCAGAAAGAGAGTTGATAATATGCACGAACAAAATGAACTTTATGCATCAAAGATATTTTTCAATGCCGCATTACCTCTTTTGAAGGTTATTGCTAATGATGTTCCTTCAATTAAGGCTAAATTTGACAAGCTCACTACTGTTTTACAGATTAGTGCACTTGACCCTGAAGCAGAGGGTGGCAAGTATTCAACACATTTCGTTATTACCGAAGGTGTATGGGAAACAAAACTTAATGCTATTCACGAAGCTCCCGATGTTGAGCTTGAATTCAAGGACATTGAAACAATGAATGCCTTCTTCAAGGGAAACATGCTCAAGCTTCCTAAATTCAAGGGCATTATCAAGAACTTTGGTGCTTTCACAGCTTTACTTACAACACTTCTTAAGCTTTCAGCACTTACAGGAGCTACTGAAGCTCCAAAGGATGAAGAAACACAGACTCTTATGGTTAAATGCTTCTTCTATCTCCTTTCAAGCGGTATCAGTCAGCTTAACAAGATGGGTCATGCCGAAATCAAGGATTGGACTACAAAGAGTCCTGACCGTGTTTATGCGTTCGCAGTTGACGGTCACCCCGAGGTTTCTGCTTTTATCCGTATTAAGGCAGGTAAATCAAGAGCAGGTCGTGGCGAATACAAGAGAGCAATGCCTTTCTTCACACTTCGTTTTGACAGCCTTACATCAGCACTTGGTATCCTTTTAAGCACGGATGATATGCTTGAGGCTACAAAAGCAGGTCGTCTTATTATGGATGGCGGTCCTGAATTCGGTGCTCAGCTCGGCGGCTTTATGCTTGAAGTTGGCGCATTGGCAAAATAAGATTTTACACATAACAAAACCTCCTATGGTGTTTTCCATTCTACCATAGGAGGTGCTTTTTTTCTATTGTCCATTTTTACTGGACTTGTTCAAATTGTACTGTCCGCACAATTTGGGGCAGTTCAATTTTCGTACTTTTTCTTTGCCTCCCTCGTCAGAGGGAGCCGAATATTAAAATCACTTCTTTCTTCTGTTTCTAAATATTAAAAATCCAATTAAAACTATTGGGAATAGAAGTAGAAGAATTGCTCCTGGCATTAAATGTGACATAATATAAACTATATCTATAATTCTCTATTATTCTTTAAATATTATCATTGTTGTACTTTTTCTGCCTTGCCTCGCGGATATAAGAAACAACATATATCATCGTGAAACCTAAAATCATTGTTAAAATTAAATTTATCGGTGCATATATTATACCTATGCTCCATCTAAGCATACCAGTTAAAGGCTCCCAAGGTTGACAAACAATCACAACCCCAATCGCATAAGCAATTGCATAGATAATACTTAATACAAACAAAGGTTTCCTATTTTCTTTTTTTAACTTAAATTGAACATCTTTAATGTGTTTGTATGTAACTACTGTTATTACTATAAAGAACACTAACTCAATAATGGGAGGAATCATGGTGGAAATCAAAATCCAATCCAGAGTAATTTGTATTGGCAAATAAGCCGCCCAGATGCACCAATACCACGGTTTTTTTCTAACTGTCAGACAAATCACACCGCATATAATAAGTGATGGAGATAAAATAGGGAAAATCAAAGCTAAAATAAGCCCCACACCAAATAATATACAACCAATAAACTGGGTTTTTGTAAGACTGCTCTTTATTTCTTCTATTTTGTTTAAAGGTTTATCTTTTGGTTTTTCACGACCTGTTATTTCATCAAGTGAAATTTCAAAAATATCACACATTTTTATAAGTTTATCTAAATCGGGTACGGCGGTATTATTCTCCCATTTTGAAACTGATTGACGGGAAACTTGGAGTCTATCTGCCAAATCACCTTGGGATAAATTCCTCTCTGTACGCAGTTTATAAATTCTTTCACCTAGTTCCATTATTCTCCCCCTTTTCTAGTTTGATTTTATCATAAAAGATATAAAAAAGTCTACCAACCCGACTTTAAATTTTAGCAACCGACAGTTGCGTCATGATTTTGAGAAAAAAACAGGGCGGAATCCCGCCCCATCATCATATAATTTTAAATACCGAATAAATCAAAAAGTCCAAAAACTGCCGTATCAACAATGCTGATTAACGGTAATATTGTAAATGCCAATTTTTCTTTACTTGAGTCTTTTTCTTTTGAAACTGCTACCAGCCAAGCGGTTGCAATATAAACACCGTAAACAAATATTCTTCTACCTATTGTATCGTATCTAGGCGCTTCTTCCAATGTGTTTGCAAATATAGTGAGGGCAAAAGCCAACACTGTCGATACTGTAACAATAATTGCCATTGTTTTATGCCTTTTTGCCTTTACTGCTTCATCATCCATAATCGCTGTATTAAGCAAACTCGCCATTACAAGAGACACAAATATCATTGAAATTACAGAAATAACAAGGTTTATTCCATAACCAACCCAAACCATATACATTTGAGACTCGTCAATCATTGCTTTGTTAAAAAATACGGTTACTACTAAACTTGAAATAATTGAGATAACCGCAACCGCACCTGAAGGAATAACATCATACAAATATCTATATTTATAGATATCTCCTTTTAAGCCCGTTTTCTTCATTACGTTCGTTGCAAACATCTTGCAATACATAATTGTTACAACAACAATTACTATATCAACCAAAAAATCCAAAACATTTCTTACAATATCCGTTATTGAATTACCTAAAAAGTTCATCATAATCGGTGTAACAAAGGTGACAATTGACATTGGTAATGACAACACTAATCCAAGCACAATATACCAAATTAAAGATGTTTTAAAAAAGTATGATTTTAAATTTTTAATAGGTTTGATTGGTTGTTCTGAATTTTCACTTGAAAAATAATTCTCGGGAAGATTATATGCCACAATCAATTTTTCAGTAATATATTCAGGTATACCGTTAAGAGATTCAATTTTCAAAAGCTCTTCTTCAGGCACATTTATTGCCTCGGCAACATCTTTTAAACACAAGCCTTTTTCTGCACGAAATTCTACTAATGTTTTTGCCATAATAACCATCCTTTTTCATTATAAATTTAATATATCATACTAAACATCAAAATTCAATTATGCAAATTATAAGAAAAAGGACAACCATTTTTGGTTGTCCTTACAAATACATTTTCTATTTTTTTATTTCGCCAGCTTTTGTAAGAGCAATTTTTGTGAGCAATGGTCCGACTAATTCATAAACCAATGTTGCACAGAGAATGACGGCCCTAATTTGCTCACCATAATCGGGCACAACGGTAAGTGAAAGTTGAGCCATACCAATTGCCACACCTGCTTGTGGCAGAAGTGTTATGCCGAGATATTTTTTCACATTCTTTTCTGATTTAACCAATACACAACCAAACATTGCACCAAAATACTTACCCGCTGAACGAAGCACTAAATATAATATTCCGATAAGCCCCACTGTTTTGAATATTTCAAAATTGAATTCCGCTCCCGAAATTACGAAAAAGAGCATAAACAGAGGTGGTGTCCAACGGTCAGTACATTCCATAACCGCATCGCTAACCTTTGAGAAATTCGCCATTGCCGCACCGATTGCCATACAAAGTAAAAGTGATGAAAGACCCAATAATTCTGAAAGTCCAACACCTAAAAACACAGCAGTAACAGCAAGTGAAATTCTATTTGCACGAGAAAGGAAAAATTTTGTTGCAAATGAAAGCACAAGTCCAACTGCAAAACCAATTACAAGTGACCCCACAATTTCAATGATTGGTTTTAATATTGTTGTTTTAAAATCAAAACCCGCACCCGCCTCAAGTGATTTTGCAACACTTGAAAGAATTGAGAAAAGCATAAGACAAACTGCATCGTCAATAGCCACAACGGGCAAAAGAGTTGATGTTACAGGGCCTCGTGCCTTGTACTGACGTACAACCATAAGTGTTGCTGCAGGTGCGGTCGCCGATGCGATTGCACCTAAAACAAGTGCCAATGACGTGTCAACACCCAACAAAATCATTACTGTTGAAACAATTACAGTTGCACCTACAGCCTCGAAAAGTGTGATTACAAACACCTTTGCGCCCAACTGCTTAAGTGATGATAACTTAAACTCACCGCCGATTGAAAATGCAATAAAGCCCAATGCGGCATTTGTAAGTATTGTCAAACCTTCAAGATTTTCGCCAGAAAAGATGTTAAGACAATATGGTCCTACTAAAAGTCCCGCAATAAGATAACCGGTAACATTCGGCAGATTAATTTTTTTCATTACTCTCGTCATCAGCAGACCCACAATCATCGCCAATGACAACCCCAATAAAGTATTCATATTATTTTGCAAGTCCCTCGATTGTAAGAATTGGTAAAGTCATTAAAATACCTGTGTTTGCCTTGTCAAGACCACCAGTAACATCATTAACAATGTTCTTGATAGTTTCAACCTGACCGTCTTCAACTGCAGAAATGAGAATTTTGTTCATTCCGCCACGTTCAGGATTAAGATATTGACGAAGTGAGCCAAAAATTGGTGGTGGCTCAACAGATGTGTGACTCATAGCCTGTAAAACACCTTCGCAGTCTAAAAGTGAGCCACCGTGAATTCCTGCTTCAAGCATTAAAGCAAGAGTTTTATCCATATGACGTGAATTGTGTAAAATTAAAATAAGTAATTGCATAAAATCACCCTTCTTAAAAGATTTTTAATGATTTTCGTCTTCATATTATAGCACTTTTATGTTATAATTCAAGCATGGAAAGATATTTGAAATACAAAATTACAAAAAAATATGATGGTGAGCGAGTGCTTACTTTCTTGAAAGAAGAAATTGAAGCTTCTGCAAGACTGATTCGCCACTTAAAAAACATACCTGATGGAATTACCTGCAATGGTGAGCATATTCGCACCGTTGACATTCTTCATTCGGGGGATTTGTTGTGTATTCATTTACCCGAGCAGAATGACCACAAGCACAAAATTGTTGACCCCCTACCCTATGACCTAACAGTTCTTTATGAAGATGACGATTTGCTCATAGTTGACAAGCCTGCAGGGTTACCACTTCATCCGTCACACAATCATCAAGGGGACACTCTCGCAAATGCAGTATCATATCACTTGCAAAAGCAGGGCAAAGAGGCAGTTTTTCGCTCAATCGGACGACTTGACCGCGGTACTTCTGGTATAGTTATATGTGCGCTCAACAAATATACTGCCGCTAGACTTTCCGGTAAGGTGTATAAAGAATATATGGCAGTTTGTGAAGGTGTTTATGAGGGTGAGGGTGTTATTGACAAGCCCATTTACCGACCCGACCCAATTCTTACAATCCGCACAGTTGACCCACGGGGTGAAAAAGCAATCACAGAATGGAAAGCTGTTTCAAATCATAATGGCAGAACACTACTGCATATCCATTTAGTAACGGGCAGAACTCATCAAATCAGAGTGCATTTTGCCTCAATGGGTACTCCGCTTACGGGCGACACAATGTATGGCACCCCACGTGATGACATTTCACGTCAGGCGCTTCATTGTTGTTATTGCAGATTTACACATCCCGTTACACAAAAAGAGATTGAAATAACTTCTCCTCTACCTACAGATATCGCTCAATTTACTAAACAAACATTACCATAATTAACACACTTGATAAAATTCGTCGAATATGGTAGAATAGTTACAAATTGGTTACAATTTAACTCATAACTTTTGAGGGTGATAAAATGAACGAGATTAAAGATTATATTGTGTATCCCGAAA
>Ga0233373_1000093_pt1 | contig 13659 bp, 14 predicted proteins | sample ElkDunMinimDraft_5_FD_180685 | JGI IMG/M metagenome (GOLD analysis project Ga0233373, IMG submission 180685) | Fecal eukaryotic communites from dung pellets of Tule Elk in California, USA - Elk Dung E0 | ecosystem: Host-associated > Mammals > Digestive system > Large intestine > Fecal | place...
AACTCAAGCGGTGTTTGGGTTTCATAAGTGGAAAGTTGAAAGTGGAAAACTGAAAATGAAATAACAATTTGGCTCCCTCTGACGAGGGAGCTGTTTTTTCGCAGAAAAAACTGAGGGAGAGAAAAAACGATGTTTTTATTACCCCTTATTTTTGCAACAACAAATTGGAATTTGTCGAGATGAATTTATTTCGAGTGTCATTCTGAGCGAAGCGAAGAATCTCAATTTATGAGACCCTTCACTGCGTTCAGGGTGACTTTATTCTTTCGTAGGGGTCGGCGTCTCGACGACCCGTTGCAATTTGATTGTAACTTTGAAACGGGCTGTCGGGGACGCCAGCCCCTACAAAAAAATCTATAAAGATATTAGTGCGATTCGTGAAGCGACCGTTCCAAAGTGTGTAATAAAACGGTTTCGTGCGATTCGTGAATCGCCTCCACTCGCCAAAAGGCAGGCAAATGAATGTGAGGTTTGTGAATCGCCACAACGGCAATTAAAAGTTGACACATCTTTTTTTACAAATTTGCGTTTTGCACTTTGCATTTTGCACTTTGTGTGTTATACTTATTTTGTATATAATCTTAACAACAAATAGGGGTGTTATTTTATGAAAAAAACCTGGTACAAAGAAATGGCTGTTTATCAGATTTGGCCAAGAAGTTTCAAGGACTCTAACGGTGACGGTATTGGTGACCTTGAAGGTATTTATGAAAAGCTTGACTACATAAAGAGCATTGGTATTGATGCTATCTGGTTCTCACCACTTTTCAAATCACCTAATGCTGACTATGGTTACGATATTGCCGATTATATGGATATTAACCCTGAATACGGCGATATGGAAACATTTAAAAAAGTTCTTAAAGGCTGTCACGACCGTGAAATGAGAGTTTTTATGGACTTGGTTGTTAACCATACTTCAACTGAGCATTATTGGTTCAAAGAGGCTTGTAAGAGTGTTGATAATCCTTATCACGATTACTATATTTGGAGAAAGGGTAAGGGCAAAAACGGTAAAAAACCACCTAACAACTGGCTTTCAACATTTGAGGGTGGTGCTTGGGAATATGTGCCATCAGTTGATGAATATTATCTTCACGTATTCACAAAGGGTCAGCCCGACCTTAATATGGATAACCCAAAGGTAAGAGAAGAAGTTAAGAATATTATGAAGTTCTGGCTTGATATGGGTGTTGACGGTTTCCGTGAGGACGTTATTACATACATTTCAAAGAAAGAGGGACTTCCAAATGCTATTCCGATTCCTGTAGCTGCTGGTATGGAGCATTACAATTGTGGCCCTCATCTCTATGAATATCTTAAGGAATTCCACGATGATGTTCTTTCAAAATACGACTGCTTTACAGTTGGTGAAGGTCCACTCATCACTCCTGAAAAAGTTCTTCGTTTTGTTACAGAGGATGACACTCAGGTTCTTAAAACAATGTTCAGCTTTGACCACCTTGAAGCAGACTGCTTTATGACTGACTGGATTAAAATCCCATTCAATCTTAAGAAGATGAAGAAATGCTATCAGAAATGGTACGATGCTATGAATGGCAAGGGCTGGCACACACTCTATCTTGAAAATCACGACCACCCAAGAATTATTGACCGTTACGGTAGCCTTAAATACAGAGTTGAAAGCGGTAAGATGCTTGCAACAATGTGCTATTTACAGAAAGGTACTCCTTTCATTTATCAGGGTCAGGAAATCGGTATGACAAATATCGAACTCCACTCAATTGATGAGTTTAAAGATATGATTACCTTCAATAACCAGATTATGTTTAATAAGCTTGGCATTAAGGGTGATAAATTCATCAAAATGGCAAACGCAGGTTCTCGTGAAAATTCAAGAACTCCTGTTCAGTGGGATGACAGTCAGTATGCAGGCTTCTCAACAGTTGAGCCTTGGTTTAACCTTAACCCCAACTACACAGAAATCAACGTAGCACAGGCTGACGCAGACGAAAATTCAATTCTTAATTATTACCGTAAGCTTCTTAAATTCCGTAAAGAGCACGAAGTTGTTATTTATGGTGATTTCAAGCAGTACTACAAAGACAGTGATAAACTTTTTGTTTATGAAAGAAGTCTTGACGGCGAAAAAATACTTGTGGTATGTTCATTCACTGAAAAATGTGTTCAGTTCAAAGCTCCTGAAGGCTTTAACCTTGAAGATGGCGAACTTGTTCTTAATAACTATCGTCTTAACCCTGTAACTCAAAACTCATTTGTAACAAGACCTTATGAGTGCAGAGTTTACTATTTCAAATAAGAGGTAAAATTATGGATAAAAACAAAGGACAACTTTCTAAACGTCTTTGGGCAGGAATGCTTATGTGCTCATTTATGGGCGGTCTTGCCTGGAACGTTGAGAATATGTATTTTAACACATTCTTAAACGACTGTGTTTATGATGCAGGTGCATTCGGTTCTAAAATGGTTCTTACTGATGCCGTAAATATTATGGTTACATTGTCAGCAATTACTGCGGTTGTTACCACATTTATTATGGGTACACTCAGTGAGAAAATGAAAAACCGTAAAATGTTTATTTCAGTCGGTTATATTGCTTGGGGTATTGTAACTGCACTTTTCGGTTTTATTACAAAGGATAATATTGCAAGTATTTTTGGTCTCTCTGATAATGCAAAAATTGTTACTGCGACTGCTTGGGTAGTTATCATTATGGATATGGTAATGACCTTTATGGGTTCAACAAGTAACGACTCTGCATTTAATGCTTGGGTAACTGACGTTACAACACCTGAAACAACTGCAAAAGTTGAAACTGCATTTACATTCATAGGCTTTATTGCTATGGTTGCCATTATGGCAGTTGGCTCGTTTGCACAGGCTGGAAAGATTTCATACAGTGTATTTTTCATCGGATTAGGAATAGTTGTTACGATTGCTGGTGTTGTAGCACTTTTCTTAGTTGATAACCCACAAAAACTTGAAGATGCAAAAAAAGATAAAAATGAGAAAAAGACAAGTTACTGGGCAGACCTTTTCTATGGTTTTAAACCAAGTGTTGTTAAAGAAAACAGCAACCTTTATTGGATGCTTTTATCAGCTTGTACATTTAACTCTGCCATCCAAGTTTTCTTCCCATATCTTTTCATCTACCTCGGTTCAGTTGCTATTCCTGCAAATGAGGGTGTAAACCTTCTTTCAGCAAAAATCATCATTCCGGCAGTTCTTGCAGTTGTAATATTAGTTGCAGGTATCGTAACCCTTATGAAGGTTTATCCAAAGAGCAAGTCAGCAGCATTCATTTCAAGTGTTCTTTGCTTGATAGTAGGTCTTTTGATTCTCTCATCAACAAAGAATATTCTTGGCATTGTCGCAGGCGCTACTCCTGTAATTATCGGTTACATCATAATTATGATTCAGTTTGGTGCAACAGTACGTGATAATATTCCACAGGATAAAGTTGGTCTTTTCCAGGGTATCAGAATGATTTTCCAAGTGCTTATCCCAATGGTAGTTGGTCCAACAATCGGCAATATCGCAGCAAAGAATTCGGATGTTGTTTACATTGAAAATGGTGCTGAAAAGGTGCTTCCAACAGAGGCGATGTTCCTTTATGCAGCAATCGTTGCAGCACTTATCTTCATCCCAATGCTTATGTTCTTAAAGAAAGATAAAGAAAAAGCATTGAAAGAGAAGAATGACTAATTTAATAAAAGATATGCGCCTTGCAGAGTAATCTGTAGGGCGCATTATTTTGTTTCGTTGAGAAATTTTTGATAAGTAGGACATTCGTTAAAATCTTTACGGCATAATTCAGATAAAGTCCATGCGGTTAATTCATCGTAAAGCATGGCACAATATGGTATATCACTCCAAAAAGATTCGAAATCTTCTAATAATGGACATTGTGTTTGGTCTTCAAAATACATAAATAACTCTCCATTACGTTAATGTGACGTAATTTTACCATAAGAATATGATAAAGTCAATTACGTTATATTAACGTTAAGGTGATTTTATGAAACAAATTCAGTACTATGGCAATAAAAATATTATTTCTGTTCGTGTAAAAGAACGAAGAATTGAATTGGACTTATCACAGGAACAGTTAGCGGCAAGAATGCAGACGATGAATGTCAATGTGGACCAACAAATGATTAGTAAAATTGAAAAGAATAATAGGCAAGTAACAGACTTTGAATTAGCTTGTTTGTGTAAATGTCTTGAAATAACACCGAATGAAATGCTGGATGATTTCGATAAATGATTGGATATATATAATTCCCTGTAATGATATGCACCCCCAAAAGTTAGACACTTTTGGGGGTGCGTTTTTCATTTATTTGATTTGCCAATCAATTTCTTTCATTCCGTTTTGTTTCAAAAATTCATTAGCTTTTTTGAAGTGATTATTACCGAAAAATCCGTTATATGCAGAAAGGGGACTTGGGTGTGCAGAGGTTAATACAAGGTGTGCAGGGTTGGTTATGAGCTTTGTTTTTGCCCTTGCATTTGCACCCCAAAGTAAAAACACCATTGGAGTGGGTCTTTGATTAAGTAGGTTGATTATATCATCTGTGAAAATTTCCCAACCCATACCCTTATGGCTATTAGGTTGACTTTCACGCACGGTAAGTACCGTGTTAAGCATCAATACCCCTTGTTCTGCCCAATATGTAAGTTCGCCGTGGTCGGGAATGGGGTAGCCGTACTCCGCGTGAATTTCCTTATACATATTCTGTAATGAGGGCGGGGGATTAACACCTTTTTTCACTGAAAAACAAAGTCCGTGAGCCTGATTGGGCTGGTGGTATGGGTCCTGACCCAAAATCACAACTTTAACGTGTTTATAGTCAGTATATTTCAAGGCATTAAAAATGTCGTTCATATGGGGGTAGATTGTTTGTGTTTTATACTCCTGCACCAAAAATTTTCTTAAATTTAGGTAATAGGGCTTTTGAAATTCGTCCTTTAAAAGAATATCCCAAGAGTTATTAAACTGTACCATTTTTCAATCTCTCAATCATCATAAATGCAGATTTATAAATATCACCGCAACCCATAGTAAGAACTAAATCGCCCTCTTTTGCATTTTTGAGTACATAATCGCAAACCTCAGGTTGAGTATTAAACCATACGGAATTCGGGATTTTTTCTGCTAATTGTGATGTGTAAATGTCATAGGTATTCACTTCACGTGAACCCATAATTTCAGTCATTACACATCTGTCAGGAATTTTAAGCACATCAACAAACTCGTCAAAATGCATTGCAGTTCTTGAATATGTGAAAGGCTGGAAAACCGCCCAAACGGTGTTGTAACCCATTTTCATAGCCGCTTCAAGTGTTACTTTGAGTTCGGCAGGGTGGTGGGCATAATCGTCAACGAATGTGATACCGTTATAAGTACCCAAATCTTCAAATCGACGACCTGCACCGCGGAAATCTTCGATTCCTTTAATGCAGTCTTCAAATTTTGCACCTGAATAGATGGCGGTTGCCACTGCTGCAAGCGTGTTGAGTACATTGTGAATTCCCGGTACTGAAAGGGTTACGTTGCCCAATTTTTCGCCCTTATACATTACGTCAAATTGTGTGAAAGCCCCTTTATATTCTTTAACATTTTCAGCATAGTAATCGTTTGATTTTTCAAAACCGAATGAAATCATAGTTTTGCCCTCAATGTCTTTTACTGCTTTGAGGGTGTTTTCATCATCACCGTTATAAATTACGGCACTTTTTGCCGAGTTTGCAAACTTTGTGAAGCTTAAAATCAGATTGTCCATAGTCTTGAAATATTCAAGATGGTCTTCGTCAATATTGAGAATTACTGCAACATTGGGTGTGATGTGTAAAAATGTGTCTTGATATTCGCAAGATTCAATTACAACATTCTGTGTTTCACCAACTCTGCCGTAACTGTCAGTGAGGGGCAATTTACCACCAATTACTGCCGAGGGGTCAAGACCTGCACCAAGCATTGTCTGTACCGTCATTGAAGTAACAGTGGTTTTACCGTGAGTACCGCAAATACCAATGCAATTCTCAAACTGACGTGAAATTTCGCCCAATAATTCTGCACGTTGAAATGTAGGAATACCACTCTCAAGTGCCGCTTTTAATTCGGGATTTTCTTTTGATATGGCTGCAGAATAAACAATCATATCTGCACCCTCAATATTTTCTGCACGTTGACCCATCATAACGGGAATACCCATTCTGCGAATTCTGTCAACAATTGAACTTTCGTTATTGTCAGAGCCCTGCAAAGAATAGCCGCGGCTATGCAGAATTTCTGCGAGAGGGCACATACCACTACCGCCGATTCCTATAAAATGTATTCTTTTTGCAGTTTCAAGAACTTTTGAAATTGTACTCATTAAAATCACCATTTTAAAATTATTTCTATTATATTATAGTGCAAACACGAAAAAAATCAAACCCCTAATCACCATTTTTTACAAAAATCATATCCTATTACTGTAAGGGTAGGTGAAATGGATATGAAAAAAAGAAATATTGTAATAATCGGTGGAGATAAAAGGCAGAAATATCTCAAGGATTATCTTGAGGAGGCCGGGTGTCAGGTTTCGTCATATGGTCTATATGATTGGGATGATGATGCAGAAAAATTAAAAGCAATGATTTTGCCCCAATCAATTATTGTATTACCGCTTCCCGCCACCCGAAAGGATAAAACCGTAAATATGCCATTTTCTAAAAAAGAAACATCCATTGAAAGGCTGATTTCGTTTCTCGGTAAAGAAAATGTGGTCTATGGCGGAATAGTAAAAGGCGAGTTATTGTCGCGTCTTCGTGAAACAGAAATACCCTTTGTTGATTATTATGATAATGAATTTATAGAAAAGAATGCGGTGCTTACTGCTTTTGGTACACTTAAAATTTTGCTTGAGCATATTGATTTTGCCTTGCCCTTGGGGAATTTTGCCATAACGGGATACGGCAGAGTGGCAAAAGAAGTTGTGGCTTTACTCAAAGCATTATCTTGCAAGGTGACGATATTTGCCCGTAATTCTTCGCAGAGAGAAGATGCAATAATCAAAGGGTGTGAGGCGTTTCCGCTATCATCACTTTCAGAGAAAGCCAATCAATTTGACATAATAATAAATACTATTCCCGCAAGAGTTATCGGGACAACTGAACTTTCAGAAATGAAAAAAGACAGTAAGATTGTAGAACTTGCATCTGCGCCCTATGGAGTGGATTTTGATGAGGCAAGAAATTATGGCATTGATGTGGTTAAAGCATTTGGATTGCCCGGTAAATATACTCCGAAAACAGCGGGAGAAATAATAGGAAAAAGAATTTTGCAAAGGGAGGAGTAATAATGAGTAATGAAACTGTGGGATTTGCCCTTTGCGGTTCATTCTGTACTTTTAAAAAGGTAATTCCACAAATGCAAAAATTGAAAGATGAGGGGTATAAGGTTGTACCCATAATGTCACACACGGCATATACAACGGATACGCGATTTGGAAAAAGTCGTGAATTTATAGACGAAATTGAAAATATCTGCAAAGAGAATATAATATACACAATAGGTGGAGCAGAGCCGATAGGACCTAAAAAGCTTCTAGACATTCTGGTAATTGCACCATGCACGGGTAATACTCTTGGAAAACTCGCTAACGGAATAAGCGACACATCTGTGACACTCGCTACGAAGGCACATTTGAGAAATCAACGACCAGTCATAATTGCAGTGTCAACGAATGATGCTCTTGGTACATCTGCAAGAAATATTGGTACATTGATGAATAGTAAAAATATTTACTTTGTGCCAATGCGACAAGATGATTGTATTAACAAACCAAACTCAATTGTAGCGGATTTTGATTATATACCTGAAACGGTGAAAAAGGTTGTGCAAGGAAAACAACCACAGCCGATGCTTTTATAAGTGCAAAGTGAAAAGTTAAGGGTCTGCGACTCTAATAAAAAACAAAAAGGCAGAGATTTTTCTCTGCCTTCATTTTGCACTTATTTTATTTCTGCTCAAAGAATACCTTGAATGCTTTATATGCCATATAAACGTCAAGCTTTGAAACAACTTCAAGTGGTGCGTGCATTGAAAGCACGGGCACACCAAGGTCGATTGTATCAATGTCAAGGTTTGCAACATACATAGCAACTGTTCCGCCGCCACCTGCGTCAACCTTACCAAGTTCGCCAATCTGCCATACAACATCGTTAGCATTGAGCATTCTGCGGATTTTACCCATATATTCTGCAGATGCGTCAGAAGTGCCACCTTTACCGCGTGCACCTGTGTATTTTGTAATAACAACACCATTGTTAACGAATGATGAGTTCTTTCTCTCACTTACTTCAGGGAAGTTGGGGTCATAAGCTGCGTTAACGTCAGCAGAAAGACATTCTGAAGCTGACATAACTCTCCAAGGCTCAACACCCTCCATAACTGCAAGGTCAGAGATGAAGTATTTCATATAAGATGAGTGAAGACCTGTGTTACCGTCAGAGCCTGTTTCTTCTTTGTCAGCAAGAACAGTAAGGCAAGTAAATTCAGGGCCAACAACATCAAAAATTGCGTGTGCTGCAGGGTATGCACAAACCTTGTCGTCGTGACCATAAGCACCGATAAGGCTTCTGTCAAGACCGATATCACGTGCCTTGAATGCGGGGACGAGTTCAAGCTCTGCACTTAAGAAATCACCCTCAACAATACCATATTTTTCATTGAGAATTTTCATAATGTTAAGTTTTACCTTATCTGCGCCATCATCCTTTGAGAATGGACGGCTACCGATAAGAATATTAAGCTGTTCACCTTTAATTCCGTCACTCATTGTCTGCTTCATCTGGTCAGCAGCAAGGTGGGGAAGAAGGTCAGTAATAACAAACTGTGGGTCGTTGTCATCTTCGCCGATGCAAACCTTAACAGTTTCACCATTCGCTTTAACAACTACACCGTGAAGCGCAAGTGGAATAGCAGTCCACTGATACTTTTTAATTCCACCGTAGTAATGTGTCTTGAAGAATGCAAGAGAGGTGTCTTCATAAAGTGGGTTGGGCTTTAAGTCGAGGCGGGGTGAGTCAATGTGAGCAGCAGAGATTTTAACGCCCTCTGCAATGCTCTTTTTACCGAATACGCAAAGAATGATTGCTTTACCACGGTTGTTGTAATAAACCTTGTCACCTGCATTGTATTTCTTTGTGCGGTCAAATTCTGTGTAACCTCTTGCCTCAGCCTCTTTTACGAAGAAATCAACTGTTTCACGTTCAATTTTAGCTTCATCAAGATATTTTTTATAGCCCTCGCAGAAATCGTCAGCAGCCTTTACAACTGCATCGTCAACAATTTCCATTGCGTGTTTTGGCTCGTAAAAAAGTTCTTTTTTCATTTCGTTTAATTCCATTTTATTTTCTCCTTTCGGTAAGTTGTAATTTATAATTGAATTTGTGCCACAATGGGCAGAATTTCTTTGTTCAAGTCATATGGCGGATAATTCCATAGAATAAAATCTGCACGGTTTTTAAAAAAACTTTCATCCTTTTGTGCATTGATTCGTTCCATTGCCCTTTTGAGCGAAAGATTGTCACGATTGATAATTCTCTCAAGGCGGATTTCTAATGGAGCAACAACCGCAACAGTGAAATCGCAAAGCTTATCTTCACCACTCTCGAAAAGTGCGATTGCATCAATAATTACTGCTTTGTACCCCTCGTTTTCTTTTTCGGTGATAATTTCTTTGATTTTTTCTGTCACCGCAGGGTGAGTGATTGCGTTCAATGCCTCTGTACTCTCATTATCTGCAAAAGCCCTTTGAGCAAGAACTGGACGACAAATTTTGCCGTCTTTGTCTATTATATCCTCACCGAAGCGATTTTTCAATTGATTTTTGACATTTTCACTGTTATTTATCACATCACGAGCAACTTTATCCGCATCAATATGATAACAACCATATGCCATAAGCCTTTGAGCCACTGTGCCTTTACCTGCACCAGTAAGCCCAGTAATACCGATAATTTTCATAAGTTTTCTTCCTTTAAAGGATATTCCTTCAACGCGTTGAATTCAATATAGTTCCAAACATATTGAAAATGGTTTTCATCAAGGATTACTTCGTCATAATATGACCTTTGCCATATTGAAAAGCCTATTTCTTTTGTTACCAAAGTTTTCAATGAGCGTATTATATTTTCCAATCCTGTAGGGGACGATGCCCACATCGTCCCGTTTTTATATCTATCGATAAAAATCAATAAATGAATATGATTGGGCATAATTATATGTTTTTCAGCTGAAACGTTATCATAAACCAAGTTGACACGATTTATATATTTCTCAACAATTTCACCATAAGGCTTTAAAATCACTTTTTTCGGGACGATGTGGGCATCGTCCCCTACGATTTTTGATAATATCGGCTTTTTATCTTTTACACATATGGTTACAAAATACAATCCATTACTGCTGTAATCGTAATTTTGTAAGCGCAATCTCTTTCTCTTTGGCAACTTTTTATTCATAATATTTTTATTTTAAACCCTGCGGCTCTGATTAACCGATTATACACCGCCAGCCCCATACCGCTTGTATTAGGACAACGGGCATAAACCTTACCCGCACCCATTTCGTCAAGCTCACGAAGTGCATCAAAAAGTCTTGCGCTTTGGCTATATCCATCATTTATATTACCGTATGTAACAGACGGACAAGCTAAGTTTTTGTCTTCACCATCAAAGCACAATGCGGTTATATTTTCTTCGCTTTCGCAAAGAATTTTAAAAGTTTCAAAGTCGCTTTTTATAATTGTTATATCGGCACTTGGAGCATAGTGCTTATATTTCATACCCGGTGAAGCGGCGGTCTGCCCATCTTCTAATTTATTAAGCACTGCGTTGTCAACAACGATTTCACCGATTAACTCGGTCATTTCTTCAAGTGTCACACCGCCGGGACGAAGAAGTCTTGGTGGGTTCTCTGCAAAAGAAATAACTGTTGATTCAACACCGATTTCAGAACTTCCACCGTCGATAATAAGCGGAATTCTGCCATTCATATCGTTGTAAACATACTTTGCATTTGTAGGGCTCGGACTACCCGAAAGATTTGCTGACGGTGCCGCAAGAGGACAACCACAACTTTCAATTATGGCTCTTGCATAGTCACTTTTTGGCATTCTCACAGCAACTGTCGGGAGATTTCCCGAAACAACATTTGAAATTCTGTCGCTTTTTTTCATAATCATAGTAAGTGCAGCGGGCCAGAATTTTTCTGCCATAATCTTAACTTTTTCGGGGATTTCCTTAACTAATGGCTCTAAATCTTCAAACTTTGCAATATGCACAATAAGTGGGTTGTCACTTGGTCTGCCTTTTGCAACAAAGATTTTCTTAACTGCATCTTCGTTTAAGGCATTTGCAGCAAGTCCGTAAACGGTTTCAGTGGGGATTCCCACAACTTGACCGTCGTTTATGAGCCTTTTAGCTTCATTTAATGCTCTTTCATATTCAGTTGTAATGTTAATTACTACTGTTTCCATAATTTTTACTCGTTTGCTTTAAGTTTTTCTGCAGTATCTGCAGTAATGAGTGCATCGATAATCTCGTCGATGTCACCGTTCATAATCTGCTCAATTTTATAAAGTGTAAGACCAATTCTGTGGTCACTAACTCGACCTTGGGGGAAGTTATATGTTCTTATACGTTCACTGCGGTCACCAGTGCCGACCTGACTCTTTCGCTGACCTGCAATTTCTGCGTCGTGCTTTTCCTGTTCAATTTCTAAAAGTCGTGAGCGAAGAACTTTAAGTGCTTTATCTTTATTTTTGTGCTGACTGCGTTCGTCCTGACACTCAACAACCATACCGGTAGGTAAGTGAGTAACACGGATTGCAGATGAAGTCTTGTTAACCTTCTGTCCACCCGCACCACTTGAACGGAACACGTCTATTTGCAATTCAGCAGGGTTAAGTTCAAGGTCAACATCTTCTGCTTCAGGAAGCACCGCAACAGTAACGGTTGAGGTCTGAATTCTACCTTGGCTTTCAGTTTCAGGTACGCGCTGAACTCTGTGAACACCGCTTTCAAACTTAAATCGTGAATATGCACCGTCACCATCAACAGAGAAAATAACTTCCTTATAACCACCAAGTTCAGTTGGGTTTTCGGAAAGGATTTCCATTTTCCAGCCACGTGCTTCAGCATACATTGTGTACATTCTGAAAAGTGAATTTGCAAAGAGTGCGGCTTCTTCACCACCTGCACCGCCACGGATTTCAATAATAACGTTTTTATCGTCATTGGGGTCACGAGGGAGAAGAAGAATTTTTAATTCTTCCCAACAGATTTCAAGCTGTTCCTTTGCAGTTTCAAATTCTTCCTGCACCATTTCTTTGAAATCCTTATCCATTCCGCCCTCGTCAAGAAGCATTTTTGACTCTTCAAAAGTATCTTTGTAGCCCTTGTATTCACGGAATTTTTCAACAACGGGAGTGAGTTGTTTTAACTCTTTCATTAACTTTGTATATAACTGCTGGTCACTGACGGTAGCAGGGTCACAAAGCTGCTCATTGACATTTTCAAATCTTTCTTCAATACCTAATAATTTATCAAACATTTACTTGTACTCCATCTCTCATTACTTTTTTGATATTTTTCTCAATTTTCACCCTTGGCACCATAACTTCACGGTCACATTTTGTGCAACGGATGCGAAAATCAATTCCCACACGCAAAACGAGAAATTGTTTGTTACCGCAGGGGTGTTCTTTTTTCATTTCAATAATATCGTTAAGTCTAATATCCATAATTTTCACCATTATATATGATAGCATATTTACACAAAAAATAAAATACCTTTTTTATTCTCTTTTTCACTTTGTATTCATATTCTTTATTAGTATTTTGAAAATAAAGGTGATGACGATGAAAAAATTCTATCCGGAAGGTGTATTATTTGAAACAAAGCAGAATAAAAAAAGCATTTCTTCTGTATCCTCATTGAGAGAGGCATTTTTTGAAGAAAGAATTCTTGAGGCGAGAGCAACTCTTTGTGACCACGACCACAATCTTCACGTTGATTTAGGTGATGTTCACGGAATAATTCCAAGAGAGGAATGTGCAATAGGTATTTCAGAGGGAACAGTGAGGGATATTGCAATAATTTCAAGAGTGAATAAACCCGTTGTGTTCAAGATAATTGATTTTGTTGATGATGCGGGAATACGCACGGCAATTTTAAGCCGTCGCCGTGTGCAAGAGGATTTTGTTGCAAGTTATATTGATAAGCTTAAATGTGGTGACATAATTGATGCTCGCATTACTCACAACGAAACCTTCGGCTCATTCTGTGATATAGGTTGCGGAATTTCTGCACTTTTACCCATTGACAGTATATCGGTTTCACGAATTCCACACCCCGAAGTGCGATTTTCTGTGAACACAATGATTAAAGCGATTGTAAAAAGCATTGATAGTATGGGCAGGGTGACACTTTCTCACAAAGAGCTTCTCGGCACGTGGGAAGAAAATGCACAACAGTTCAAAGCGGGGCAGACAGTCGGGGGAGTGGTACGTTCAATTGAGAAATACGGAGTATTCATAGAATTAAGTCCAAATCTTGCAGGGTTAGCAGAATTTACACCCGACGTAAATGAGGGCGATTTGGCAAGTGTTTACATAAAAAGT
>Ga0233373_1000094_pt1 | contig 13647 bp, 12 predicted proteins | sample ElkDunMinimDraft_5_FD_180685 | JGI IMG/M metagenome (GOLD analysis project Ga0233373, IMG submission 180685) | Fecal eukaryotic communites from dung pellets of Tule Elk in California, USA - Elk Dung E0 | ecosystem: Host-associated > Mammals > Digestive system > Large intestine > Fecal | place...
TATAATATTAAAAAGAATTGGAGATGATTTTATGATTAGAAATGAAGCAATGTTCAAACTTAGTTACGGACTCTTTATACTCAGTGCTACTGAAAATGGAAAAGATAATGCTTGCATTATCAACACTGCCACACAAGTAACGGATTCACCTAAAAGATTAACAATTGCGGTAAATAAAAATATTTATACCTGTGGTATGATTGAAAGAACAAAGAAATTTACAATTTCTGTACTTTCACAGGATGTTACTTTTGAAATGATAAAACGATTTGGTTTTGCAAGTGGCAGAGATACAGATAAATTCACAGGATATAACGACCATTACAGAACTGAAAATGGAACATTTTTCGTATGTGAAGGCACAAATGCTTATATCTCATGTTCAGTAACCGATATAATTGACTGTGGTACTCACCTCTTGTTTATTTCAGATGTTACAGAAGCTGAAACATTATCAGATGTACCATCTGTCACTTATCAGTATTATTTTGACCACATCAAACCAAAACCAGAAGTGCAAAAGAAAAAGGGTTACGTGTGCAAAATATGTGGATATGTATACGAAGGTGAAGAATTACCCGAAGACTTTATTTGTCCGTTATGTAAACATGGTGCAGATGATTTTGAACCAATTAAATAGCAAAAAGCGAGGTTCACACACCTCGCTTTATTATTGCTTTGATTTGATTTTTTGTAAGATAACCATTAAAAATTAAATGTACCAATATGTCTAATTTTTCGTTATCTGTTATGTATTTTTTCAATTGCATCACCGATAAAATATATGCGGTTAATTAAGATTTATTCTTTTTTCTTATTTTTTGAAAGAATAACAATACCACCCGTTACAAGTAATATACCAGCAACAAGCATTGCAATTATAATCACATCGACTTTATTGTCTTTTTCATTATTTTCATTGTTTTCATTTTCAATTTTTTCCGTCGTTGATTGAGTCTGTGTTTCAAAAGTAGTCTCTTCAACAGAAGTTGACTCGGGTACTAAAGTTGTTTCATCCTTATTCTCTGAAACAGAATTATTAATTATTTTTATTGATGGATTGCTAACTTCATAAGAAATTTTTGTCAAATCTTTTGTTACAAAATCAGCGGCATTAGGTATTGAGATTTTCAAATCAGTAGTGCCAGATGCATTTTCAAGCGCCTTAAAAGTTATTGACATCAACACGCCATATGACGTAACTGATGAATTAGGAGAAAGATATGTAAAACGCACCTTGGAATCAGTACTTGAAATATTTTTTATACTGATATTTGCGTTTTCATCAAGAATTGCACCCGATTTTGAAGATACATATTCAAGAGCGCCTTCATCGTAGTAAACATCAATTACAGCTCCGCTCATTTTAGAATTGTCGCTAATAAAAAGACTTACCGTAAATTCGTCGCCCGCATAAACCGTTTCATTTTTTATTGAGAGTTTTACTTTTTCTGTGGCAAATGAAATTACAGAAAACATTGTAAACATCATTACTAATGCAAGAAATAATGAAATAATTCTTTTCATATTAATCACCATATTCATTTTAACATAAAAACATATTTAATACAAGAAAAATCCTCTGCCAATTTTCAGCAGAGGATAATTTTAATCTTTAAGTGTTGAACTCAGGAAATCTTTAAGTCGTTGACTCTTTGGATTTTCAAAAATTTCTTCAGGTGCTCCCATTTCTTCAATAAGACCATCCGCCATAAAAATTACTTTATCAGAAACATTTTTAGCAAAATTCATTTCGTGAGTAACAATAATCATTGTTGTATTACCATCACGCAATTCACGGATAACACGAAGCACCTCACCCGTAAGTTCAGGGTCGAGAGCACTTGTAGGTTCATCAAAGCAGAGAATTTTAGGTGAAAGCATTAATGCTCTTGCAATCGCAACACGTTGCTGCTGACCACCTGAAAGTTCACAAGGATACGCATTAACCTTATCTTCAAGCCCTACTCTTTTTAACAAATCAAGAGCATGGTCATCAATTGCTTTAATTTTTTCTTTATCGCTCTTCTTAACATTTTCTAGTAGCTGCACTGCAAGTGTAAGATTTTTAAGAATACTGTATTGTGGAAAAAGATTGAACGACTGAAAAACAAGACCAAAATTAAGTCTTTTTCTGCGAATTGATTCGTCTTTTTCATTGACTCTTGATGCAAAATCAATCAACATATCTCCATCAACATAGATTTTACCAAATTCTGCGGTTTCAAGAAAATTAAGACAACGCAACAATGTTGTTTTACCGCTACCTGATGAGCCAATAATTGACAGTACCTCACCTTTCTCAAGTGAAAAACTGATATCTTTTAAAACTTCGTTATTACCGAAGCTTTTTTTAATATTTTCTATTTGTAATATAGACATAATCTTTAACTCCGATAATAATCAAATTTTTTCTCAATAAAGTTGAACAATAATGTAAGACCTCCACAGAATGCAAGGAAATAGATTGCGGTATAGAATAATGGCCAGATAAGACCATCACTCGTGTATTCTGTTGCAGTCATAAGTATTTCAGAAATAGCAATTACTCGAGCAAGAGAAGTATCTTTAACCAATGTAATTATTTCGTTACTCATTGGTGGTATTATTCTCTTTACAACCTGCATTAAAACAACTTTAAAGAAAATTTGAGACTTTGTCATTCCAAGTACCTGACCAGCTTCATACTGGCCTTTGGGTATTGATTCAATTCCACCACGATAGATTTCTGAAAAGTATGCAGCATAGTTAATAACAAAAGCAATCAGCGCCGCAGTCATTCTTGATTTCATTGGAATTCCAAATACAAGACCGGGCACATAAAAGACCACAAAAAGCTGGAGCATCAGAGGCGTACCTCTGATGACCCAGACAAATGATTTTGTTATGTACTTTATAATTTTAATTTTTGACATTGAGCCCATCGAAATAATAAGACCCAATGGCAACGAGAATAACAATGTGAGCGCAAAAAGTTCACAGTTTTCAGCAAAGCTTTGAAGTAAATCAAGGCTAATATTTACAAAAGACATTAAACAAACTCCTAAAATTAGTCAGCCTTAACGACTACAACCTGCTTATTTTCCATATAAGGAATTGAAATTGACATATTTTCTTCTCTTTCAGGAGTGATTGTCATACCATTCCAAATACAGTCAATATTTTTACTTGCAAGTTCTGTTTCTTTTGAATTCCAGTCGATAACCTGGAATTTTGCTTTAACACCGAGTTTTGCACAAACTGCCTCAGCAAATTCAGTTTCAAAGCCTGTAAGCTTACCATCAACTTCATAGTTCATTGGTGCGAAAAGAGTAATACCGATAATCATTTCGCCCTTATTCTTAATGTATTCCCAGTCAGATTCAGCAACCTCTGGCTTTGTGAAAGTATCTTTAACAACAAGAAGGTCCTGAAGTTTATATTTTGTAGCGATTGTGTTAAGAGTTCCGTCAGCTTTAAGGTCTGCCATTGCCTGATTTACATAGTAAACAGCATCTGAACCTTTTCTGAAGGCAATACCATACTGTTCAGGATTAAAAGCAACATCATCAACTACTTTAAGGTCAGCATAATCTGTACCTTCACCGATTGAACCGATTGACATAACATAGTCAATAACAGCAGCATCAGCAGTTCCTGATTTTACTTCAACAAGTGTTTTTGCCTGCGAATCAACTGCAATTTTTTCATAATCTGCAAAATATGTATCTGCATTCATTACTTCTTCGCCTGCTGAACCTTTTTCAGCAACAACGATTTTAGCTTCATTACCACCACAAGCTGTGAAGCAAAGAACAACCATAAGCACTGCCATTACGACAGCAATAATTTTTGACATTTTCATAACAATAGCTCCTTTTTAGTATATTAAAGTGTTAATACGTTAGTATAATACATCAATATATACTTTTTGTCAATATTATTCTAAATCTTTAAGTAGATTTTCTAAAAGTACTTCTGCACTTTTGCATTTATCTGCATTTTCTTTTGATTTCTTGAAAACAAGTGTTACAGAAGCAATAATTAAAGCACTTAATGCTATTGCCGAAACATTACTAATATTGTTATGAATGTATTGATAATAAAGGTAAGCAATAACGGCAAAAACTGCGAAAATATATACAAATCTTATAAGTGGGTCATATAGTTTGTCATACACCATTGCATATTCAATATATGAACCTTTTTCGTCTTCACCAACATCAAGAAGATAATGGTATCTGTCAAATGTTTGTGGTTGCATTTGTTTATCACGTGAATGAATATACTTCACTTTGTAAAGTTTATCAATTTTTGCAAATTTACCCGAAATACCTGTCATATCCTCTTCAATAGTGGGAGTTTTAAAACATCTATTTAGTTTTTCACGGATTTCAAGTGTGGACATGTTGAAATATATTTTTTTAGTTTCATTTAAAATCTTATAATGAGTTTTATTTATATTCATTTTAATCACCAATAGTAATTCTATAACAAATTCTTACAAGTTTCAAGTTGAAATGCAGTTTAACTTGTGGTATATTAAATTGAAATTATTTTGAGGTGTTAAAATGAAAAGTTTTACAATCAATAAAAACGATGCTGACCAACGACTTGATAAATTTATTACAAAAAGTGTTCCTCTTTTACCGAAAACACTTTTATATAAATATATCCGCATTAAACGAATTAAAGTTAACGGCAAACGTGCTGAAATTTCAACTCGACTCAATATAGGCGATGTTGTTGATATGTACATAAATGATGAATATTTTGAAAAAGCACCTGAAAAGTATGATTTTCTCAAAGCATCTAAAAATCTCAACATCATTTATGAAGATGAAAATATAATTCTGTGTGATAAAAAGGTTGGTGTACTCTCCCACCCCGATGACAATGAATATATTGATACATTAATTGGTAGAATCAAGCGATATTTATATGAAAATGGTGAATACAAACCCGATGATGAAAATTCATTTGTACCATCTTTGGTGAATAGAATTGACCGTAACACAGGTGGTATTGTAATTGCTGCAAAAAATGCAGAAACACTACGTATCCTTAATCAAAAAATGAAAGACCGTGAATTACACAAGTTCTATCTTTGCATAGTTCACGGTGAAATAAAGAAAAAGAGTGGACTTTTAGAGGGGTATCTTGTAAAAGATGAAAACAAAAATAAAGTTACTGTTTCTAAAAAGAAAATGGTAGATTCTAAAGAAATCCGCACTAAATATAACGTGATTGATAGTGATGGTGAATTAAGCCTTGTAGAAGTTGAACTACTTACAGGTCGCACACATCAAATCAGAGCACATTTTGCATCAATTGGTCATCCACTTTTAGGTGACGGAAAATATGGAACTAACGCACAAAATAAAAAATATGGTTACAAAAAGCAATTCTTATATTCATATAAACTTGTATTTGATTTCACAACGGATGCAGGAATACTTGAATACTTGAATCATAAGGAATTTGAAGTAAGTGATGTGTGGTTTAAGAATGAGTTTTATAATAAAGGATTATAAAAATTAAAGGACGGTTTAAACCGTCCTTTTCTTATTTAATCATTTCAGCGAATTGTTCTTCGTTGATTATTGTGATTCCTAAGTCAGTTGCTTTTTGGAGCTTCGACCCTGCAGCCTCACCTGCTAAAACATATGTTGTTTTCTTTGAAACCGATGAAGATGCTTTTCCGCCGTAAGATTCAATTATCTCTTGAGCTTCTTTTCTGCCATAGGTTGAAAGTGTACCTGTAAGCACAAAGGTCATACCCTCAAAACGATTATCTTTAATTTCCCGCTGACTTTCCATATTAAGACCGAATGATTTTAATTCTTTAATCATTTGTTGGGTTTGTGTGAGTGAGAAATATTCGACAACTGACTCTGCCATAATTTCGCCAAATCCCTCGATTGTAAGGATATCTTCTTTAGATGCAGAAATTATATTATCAAGGGTTAAAAAGCGGTCGGAGAGCAATTTTGAAGCCTTTTGACCTATATGACGAATACCGAATGCAAAAAGGAGTTTTGAAATGTCGTTTTCTTTTGATTTTTCAATGGCTTTTCTCATATTTTCAGCACTCTTTTTACCCATACCATCAAGTTCAGCAATCTTATCGTAATCAATACGATAGATATCTGCGATTTTACTGATTAAGCCTTTATTTAACAGAGTTTCAAGAACCGCATCACCAAGACCCTCAATATCCATAGCATCACGTGAACAGAAATGAATGAGCACACGCAATAACTGTGCGGGACAATCAGGATTATCGCAACGGATTGCGGATTCTCCGTCTTCGCGATGCACAGGTGAATTGCAAGACGGACAGAATTTAGGCATTTCGTAAGGTGTAGTATTTTCTTCGTGTTTTACGACTGAAAGAACCTCAGGAATAATGTCACCTGCTTTACGGATTATAACCGTATCCCCTATTCTAATACCTTTTTCATTAATGAAATCCTGATTATGAAGAGTTGCTCGGCTAACGGTTGAACCCGCAACTAATACTGGCTCAAAAACTGCAGTTGGAGTTAGGACACCCGTTCTGCCAACATTAATTTCAATGTCAATAAGTTTAGTTTCTTTTTCTTCAGGTGGATATTTATATGCTAATGCCCATTTGGGAAATTTTGCGGTACTACCTATTACTTCACGCATAGAAAAATCATCAGTTTTAATTACTGCACCGTCAATATCAAACGGTAGAGTGTAACGGATTTCACCTATTCGTTCAATCTCTTTTAATGTATCATTGATATTATTGAACTTGTTGAAAAATGGAATAGTTTTGAAGCCCAACTCTTTCAAAAATTCAAGGGATTGATAATGACCTTGAATTTCAACACCCTCAACTTGTTGAATATTGAACACAAAAATATCAAGATTTCGTTCAGCGGTAATTTTAGGATTTTTCTGTCTTATACTACCTGCCGCAGCATTTCGTGGGTTTTTGAATGGTTTCTCACCATTCAACTCCTGTTTTTCGACTATTTTCAAAAAGACCTCACGTGGCATATATACTTCCCCACGCACCTCAATAAAAGGTACGTCCTTTTGAAGTCTCAATGGAATTGATTTTACAGTACGAAGATTTGCGGTAATGTCTTCACCCTCAACACCGTCACCACGAGTTGAACCGCGTGTAAAAACACCATTTGTATATTCAAGTGACACAGAAAGTCCGTCAATTTTCGGTTCAACAACATACTCTGCATTAGAAAATACATCTTTGACTCTTTTATCGAAATCACGTACTTCATCATGGGAGAATGCATCTTGCAGACTTTCCATTTTAACAGTATGAATAACAGTCTCAAAAAGTCCGTCAGCCTGACCGCCAACCCTATGTGTTGGGGAGTCCGCAGTTAAAAGCTCTGGATATTCTTTCTCAATTGAGTCTAATTCTCGCATAAGCATATCATACTCATAATCTTCAATATCGTTTTCATTTTCAACATAGTAACGATAGATATGATGATTGAGTTCTTTGCGAAGTTGTTCTGCTCTTAATTTTTTCTGTTCAAAATTGCTCATCAATTTCACCTATAAGATAAAATTTTCACATACAAATCATCCCATACACATTTTATCGTGTAATTAGGGAATACTAGCCCAAGCAAGTGTATTTGAGGGTGATTTTATGATTAATCCAGAAAAATATATTATACTTTTCTTAATCGGCGGAATCGGGTACGGCGCTATTGAAGTAGCCTTTAGAGGTTACACCCATTGGTCAATGGTTTTAACCGGCGGTACCGCCTTTTTAATATTATTTTTAATTCAAAATAATTCAGAATCTTCAATTTTCATCAAAGCATTCTGGGGAATGATTGCCATTACCACTTTAGAACTTGCAGTTGGAATCATAGTAAATATAGTATTCAAACTTAACGTTTGGGATTACACCAATATGCCCGGGAATTTTTTGGGGCAAATAACACTACAATTTTCTGCGTGTTGGTACGGCTTATCATTTATTGTATTTCTTGTTTTAGAAAATATTCACGTGCTTACTGCACTGCAGAAATCCTAAAAATCTTAACACCGTGAGGTGCAACTGTTGTTGCAAGCTTATCTGTTGCAATTTCTTCTGTTTTGTACCACAACTCTTTACAAATATAACTTTCTGCATGTGGTAAAGAAACTGATACAAGATTGTGAATATCAGCAAAATTACAAGTCATTTGTGTATTTGAATTACCTTTATTGAAGAAGCATACTGCTACTTCATTATTCTCAAGAGGTTTTACAAGAATATCTGTCATAAGATTTGTCTTTATTCTTACGCACTGCTTACCGAGCTTATCTTGGTCAATTGCAATAACATCCCTATTTGTGAGAATTTCAAGAGTTTTATTATCTTTGTCAACAGTACCGTCTTCTTTTATAAATGTTCTTAAATCATTACCTAAAATAAGTGGTGCTGCCATCATTGCCCAAAGTGTGAAATGGGATTTATTTTCTTCGTAAGTGAGTTTTCCGTTGCCAACTTCTAACATATCGGGGTCATTGAATGCTCCCGGTCCTGCATATTCTGCTAATCTTACGTTAGTTTCATAAATTGCAACAATTGATGCCCAATGAGGTTGAATATCGCCTGTTGTTCGCCAGATATTACCTGCTTTTCCGCCCCATTTCCAAGGCATGTTCCGACCCCATTCACAAATTGAATAAAGAATTTTCTTTTCTTCACAATTATTTTCTTCTGCGTATTTCTTTGTTGCACGTTTTAGCTCACGACCCATTTTTTCATACTGCATTGCAGCACTATCCATAGGTGAGCCAACAGGATTTGTAATAGAAATGGTATTAACTCCTGCCTTAAGGTTGATTTTTATCTGTCTTCTTCCCTCACGTGAAAATGCCTTTTGCTCAGCAATAAGAAAATCATATTTATCTGTTCCGTTAACAGTTACAACACAAAACTGTCCTTTACAGGTATTTTTACGCATAACGAGTGTGAATACATATTCACTATCAGCAGGTACTTCAATATTATTGAATTCAAGTGTTCCAAGGCCACTGCAAAGTCCTTTTACATAACTTTCGCCATTTTCTTCCACAACTATTTTTGCATCACCTTTAAGTACTGCATCTTTAGCCTTGAAAAGAATTTCACCGTCAATGGCTTCGCCACCTATTGAAACACTATCAATGTAAGGTGCGTCAGTTGGAATTAAAACATGGTGACAATAGTCATATTTAAAATACTCAATTCCCCATTCTGCGAAAGTTTCTGCATCAATTCTTTCATTATAAAGTGATGCGGGTAAATCTTCGCAAGTAAGAGTACCATTGGATGAATAAATACCAAGTTTTAATCCTAAATCATTAACCTGCTCCACAAGCCATTTGATACCATGTGGAAAAGTAGTAAGGTCACCCTGCATTTTACCATTTTCATCCCTCATTGATGACTGCCAACAATCGTCGAGATTTACATATACATATCCCGCATCACTGAGTCCGCTTTCTTTCATTGCTTTTGCAATATCAAGAATTACATTTTCATCAATTTTATGTCTGAAAATATTCCAGCTTGACCAACCCATTGGTGGTGTGAGTGCAGCACCATTATTATACATTTCATCTCTTGTATAATGAATTTTTGTTTTCGCCAATGCTTTTTTTATTTCGCAACGTGGACAAATGTCTTTTTTCTTCAAATATAACAAACCGCCACCTACTGCTGCACTGAGTCCTGATAAAACTGCTAAACCTTTTTTCATAATAATACCTCATTAAAAAACAGGTCAGACGGTTTGCATCATCTGACCTGATTGTTATACGGCCTTAATGCCGATTTAATTATTCTTCAACTGTTTCTTCTGTTGCTTCAGCAGGAGCTTCTTCAACTACTTCTGCAGGAGCTTCTTCAACAGGAGCTTCAAGAAGAGCCTTAATTGAAAGACTTACTCTCTTCTTGTCAAAGTCGATTTCCATAATCTTTGCTTTAACAACATCGCCAACCTTAAGTACTTCTGAAGGTGTACCAATATGCTTATGAGCAATCTGTGAAATGTGAACAAGACCATCAACACCTGGAATAATCTGTGCAAATGCACCAAATGATGTGAGGCTTACAATCTTGCATTCAACTTCGCTGTCAACAGGATAGTCACGCTTGAGAATTTCCCAAGGATTATCTTCAACCTTTTTGTAGCCAAGAGAAATCTTTCTATTTTCAGTATCAAGTTCTTTTACATATACTTCAACAGTATCGCCAACCTTAACAACTTCTGAAGGATGCTTGATTCTCTGCCATGAAAGTTCTGAAATATGTACCATACCGTCAACACCACCAAGGTCAACGAATGCACCATAATTTGTAAGGCTTCTTACTGTACCTGTGTAAACATTACCTTCTGCAATGTTTGCCCAGAATGCGTCAACAACTTCTTGTTTCTTTGCGGCTGCAACTTCACGGATTGAACCTACAACTTTTCTTCTCTGCTTATTAACTTCAATGATTTTGTATTCAACAGTTGTCTTGAGAAGGTCTTCGAGTGAATCATTTCTTCTCATCTTTGCAAGTGAAGCAGGAACAAATACTTTAATAGCTCCGCTCTGTACAAATACACCTTTGTTGTCGCCAACAATACCTGTTACAACACCTGTATGAACTGTGTCGTCAGCTTCAATGCTTTCCCAAATTGCACCACGGTCATAAAGACGCTTTGAAAGTTTGATTGTGCCTTCAACGTCGTTTGTCTTCATAATACGAAGTTTAATTTCGTCACCAACCTGAAGTTCTGCCTTTGGGTTAGCTGCAGGGTCATCGCTGTATTCGTCAAAAGGAACATAGCCTGTATGTTTTCTACCAGCAATTTCAACCTGAATTTCAGTTGCAGTGAAACCAACAACAGTACCGACAACATTTTGGTCGGAACTCATATTATTTAACGATTCCTCAAGCATCTGCTCAAAGCCTGCGGTCTCCTCCTTATCAATTGTGTTTACGTTTTCAAAAATCTCGGACATGGTTTTTAGTACCTCCTTAATAATACTATCAGGTGTTGATGCACCTGCAGTAACGCCTATTGAGTGAACATTACAAAAGGCTATGTCCAAAAGCTCTTTTGCTGTTTCAATCAAATAAGTCGGGCAGTTTTGTTCACATACCGCTTTGAGCTTTGCAGTATTTGAACTTGTTCTACCGCCTATTATTATCATCACATCATTTTTTTGTGACAATAACAAGGCTTCTGCCTGTCTTTCTTCGGTCGCACTACATATTGTATCAAAAATAATTGCGTTTGTATAGTGCAAATTTACTTTTTTTATACATTTTTTCCACTCTTTTATGCTGAAAGTAGTCTGCGAAACCACAACAAATGGTTTTTCAGGGTTAAATGAGTTATTTGTAAGAATATTTTCTAGTTCTTGAGCTGAATTAAAAACATAACAATCCCCTGCACAATAACTTTTTATTCCCACAACTTCAGGATGATTTTTATCACCAGCAATAAAAACCGGCATTTCAGCACTTGAGTTTTTCTGAACAATTTTATGTATTTTCTTTACAAAAGGACAAGTAGCATCGATATAATCAAATTTCTTTTTTTCGCAAAATTCAAGAATATCACGTTCTACACCGTGCGTACGTATTACTATTTTTTTATCAGCATCGGCATTGCTTATATCATCAAGAATATTAACTCCACGGCTTTGCAAATCTTCGATTACCTGAGGATTATGAATAATCGGTCCTAATGTACATACCTTTACTCCATCATCGACTAAGTCATAAAGCATATTTACGGCACGATTAACACCGAAACAGAATCCTGCGGTTTTTGCGAGAGTTATCTGCATTTACATTCCTCCCATAAATCAGTAATTCTATCCATTATCATTTTTGCCGCAATCTTATTCTCTTTAGTCTTACCACCGTCTGTAAAACCTAACTCACTATTTTTAATTGCTTCACCGAATTTAACAACAACACGTGAGCCTGATTTATCTTTGTTCTCCATATAAATCGCCACCGGAACTACGTCTGCTCCAGTATAACGTGCAATATATCCCACACCTGATTTGGCGGATTTAGGTGAACCATCTTCAGAACGAGTGCCCTCTGGGAAAATGCAAAGCACTTCGCCCCTTCTAACAACTTCAATTGCATAATTGATTGCATTCATATCACCAATGCCTCGCACAATGGGAAAAGCATTACAACCTGTAAGCGCTTTATTAAGCAAAGGATTTTTAAAAAGCTCATACTTGGCAATAAAGTAAAACAATCTTTTTGATGCCATTGCAATGAATAATGGGTCAAACTCACTTACGTGATTGGGAGCGATAATAAAACCATCATTTCTATTAATATTTTCAACACCAATAAACTCAACTTTATAATAAGTTTTACAAAATAAATTACCCAATGGACGAATAACATTTAACAAATTATGTTTTTTGAAATTGGTGTAATTAAAATTTGGTTTAACCGACATTAAAGTTTCTCCTCAACCGTTTTTACAATCATATCAATTGATTCTTCAAGTGTATAACCTGTTGTATTGATAATTACAGAATCCTCTGCAGGTTTAAGTGGTGCAATTTCACGATGAGAGTCATTATAGTCACGAACTCTTAAATCATCGAGTACTTCCTGAAAAGTCACTTCACTACCCTTTTCTTTAAGTTCCTTATATCTTCTCATTGCACGTTCTTCGTCATCGGCAGTAAGGAAAATCTTAACCTTCGCATCAGGAAGAACGACTGTGCCTATGTCTCTGCCATCCATAATACAATTATTGTTAGCGGCAATATTACGTTGTAAATCAAAAAGGAATGCACGAACTGCAGGAATTGCAGATACATTTGATGCAGCCATCGATGCCTCTGGAAGTCTTATTTCAGTTGACACATCATCACCATTGAGGAATACGTGTTGAACACCATCAATAAACTTCAATTCTACTTTAATATTTTCAAGTGCCGCACCAACACCGTCTGCATCGTTTGTTGTGATATTGTTTCTGAGACAATACACACCAACCGCACGATAAAGTGCACCTGTATCAACGTAAATATAACCCAATTTTGCTGCTGCCGCACGTGCTACTGTACTTTTGCCTGCGCCTGCAGGACCGTCAATTGCTACATTAATCATAATAATATCCTCACTTTTATTTAAATTTTTAATTTACTGAATTTATTCCTGCAAGATGCCCTGTAGAAAAGGCAATTTGCAAATTGAAACCACCTGTATAACCATCACAATCAATAACTTCACCCGCGAAATAAAGACCTTTACATAATTTACTTTCCATAGTTTTGGGATTTATTTCGCTGATTTTTACACCACCCGAGGTTACGATTGCTTCTGAAATATCGTTGAAATCCATTACTGTCAATTTAACTGATTTAACTGAATCAACGAGTCGTTTTCGCATTTCTTTTGTAATCTGATTTGCTTTTTCAGAAGGCTTAATCTGTGCCATTCTCAATATCGGCGTAATCAAAGATTTTGGTAAAAGTAGTGCAAGAATGTTTGAAATTGATTTATTACTATTATCAGTAAAATCACGAAGAATTCGTGCGTCAAGTTTTTCATGTGATAATGCAGGTTTCAAGTCGATATAGATTTCATATCTTTCTTTCACCATATCACGCATATGAGCACTGGCTGACAATATCATTGGTCCTGAC
>Ga0233373_1000097_pt1 | contig 13520 bp, 15 predicted proteins | sample ElkDunMinimDraft_5_FD_180685 | JGI IMG/M metagenome (GOLD analysis project Ga0233373, IMG submission 180685) | Fecal eukaryotic communites from dung pellets of Tule Elk in California, USA - Elk Dung E0 | ecosystem: Host-associated > Mammals > Digestive system > Large intestine > Fecal | place...
CACCTGGTGTATCAAGCAATTCAATTCCATTACCAATTGGGAACCATTGATTATGTCTTGTCACACCTGCTTTGTCAGCAACCTTTGCTTTTGCTGCGCCTGCCATTCTATTGATAAAAGATGATTTTCCAGTATTTGGAATGCCTACCACCATAATTCTCAAGGCTTTTCCTGGCATTCCTCTATCTTCATTTTTCTTGATTACGTCTTTTAACACTTCACGAACTGCAACGATATAATTATTGAGTCCTTTTCCAGTGCGACAATCAACTGGAATCGCCTTTATACCTTTATTCTTATAATACTCGACCCATTGATTAGTAGTGTTCTTATCAGCTAAATCACATTTATTAAGAAGAACAATGCGAGGTTTATTATTTACCATTTCTTCTAATTCAGGGTTAGAACTACTATAAGGAATACGAGCATCAATAATTTCTGTAACACCATCAACAAGTGAAAGACTTTCTTTTATAAGGCGACGGGTTTTCGCCATATGACCGGGAAACCATTGAACCACTTGTTTTTGATTATCAGCCATTTTCAAGCTCCTTTAAATCTGAGTTAAATATTTTTGTGTCCCCTACTCGATACAAAACCTTACCTAAAACATATCTTTCATCAACAAAGCCAACATTAGGGTCACGACTGTCAGCTGACTCATTTCTGTTATCACCTAAAACAAAGACCTTGCCTTCAGGAACAGTATAAGTATATTGCATCGCATAAGTAAATCTCATTGCTTCTTTAATATAAGGCTCATCAATCTCCTTATCATCAATCAAAACCTTACCTAAATCTGCGTCAAATTTTATGGTCTGTCCTTCTACCGCAATAACACGTTTTATAAGTACTTTACTATATAAATTAGGTTGTGAAATAACAACAACGTCACCATATTCAACATCATTTTCAATTGTGTTTATAATAACCGTATCACCATTCTGTAGTGTATTTTCCATTGACTCACCAACAACGGTAGAAATCTTAAAAAAGAATGTGAATATTATGCATATAGCAATCAATGACATTACTAAAATTGATGCAAATTCATAAACATTATCTAACAATTTATTTTTATTCATAGTCATTTATCTTCCAATCATTAAAGGGAAAAAGTCGAATTTTTGCCACACCAAGCACATATCTCTCGTCAATCAACCCTATAGTATCAAATCTGCTGTCAAGAGAATTATTCCTGTTATCACCCATCACAAAGAGATAACCTTCCGGAATTACCATAGGACCATTAAAGTCACCTTTTCTGTGAGTTATTTCTGCAATGTAAGGTTCATTTAATATTTCGCCATTAATTAAAACAGCACCAGTGCTGAAATCAATATTTATTGTATCTCCACCCTTTGCAATTACACGCTTAATCAAGGGTTCATTCAATGTGTTAGGCTGTGTTACAACAACTATATCGCCATTTTCAATGGTTGTATTCACAGAACTCACGGTAAGCCAATCACCATTTGACAATGTGGGACACATTGACTCACCATTAACACCAACAATTCTAAATGCAAAAGTGAAAAGTAACAAAATCAAAATAATTGCATAAAGTGGTGAATCAAGCCATTCATATACTAAACTATAGAAAACAGGTTTTGTTTTAATTTTATCAGTTTCAAATGAAACCGTATATTCTTGGGATTTTCTCATATAATCACCTATTATTTTAAACCTTCGGCTATATCACAAATTCTTTTCAATCTGTGATTAAGACCTGAACGTGAAATGGGTTTTGTTAATAACCCACCTAATTCTCTCAACGAAATTTCAGGATTTTCTAATCGCAATTTTGCTAATTCTTTTAATTCATCATTTAAATAATCAAGACCAACTTTATTCTTTATAAATCTAATTGCATCTACTTGTCTACCTGCGGCATCAATGGTTTTATCTAAATTAGCACTTTCAAAATTGAGCTTTCTATTTACATTATTGCGAACATCTTTATACATTTTTACGCCCATAAGTTCAAGAGCAGAATTCGTTGCCCCCATAGCAGCAAGTAATTCTTCAATAGATTCACTATCTTTAAAATAAATCACATATGTAGAATTTCTTGTTATTGTTTTTGGAAGTACATTAAGTTCGTCATAATCACTTATAAAAAGCTTCAAGTCTTTGCTTAAATTAAGATATGGAACAACAAATTCGAAATGATAATTCTTATTTGGGTCGTTAACTGTACCACAGGTCAAAAAAGCACCTTTTAAAAATGCAGTTTTACAACATTCATCTGAAATATTACTCCAATTAAGGCGCAAAGTACCACCTTTATTTTCATAACCAAAGGTCTTCAAAATTTTTGTGCGTTCGGCCTGAGTTTGCACTTCAATTTTGAATTTACCAGCATCAGATTTTGTTAACTTAGGGGTAACTTTACAGACCGTTCTCATTAATTCACAGTATTTTTCAGCAACTCCACTATGCTCTGTCATCAATGAAATATCATAATAAGAAAAAGCACGTGAAAACAACATCATCCCGTATGCAAAAGCATGCAGGCAACATTCATTTTCTATTTCAAATGACAATAATTCATTTTTAACATCTGCTGAAAAAGACATTTTATATACCCTTACCTATGAATATCTCGGTGATAAACAGAAATGTTATAACCAAGTTCTTTAATACTTTTATAAATAAGTTCTGCAAAAACTACTGAACGATGTCTACCACCCGTACAACCCACAGAGATTGTAAGCTGACTCTTACCCTCGGCTCTATAAAGAGGAACAAGATAATTTACAAGGTCTAGAAGTTTAGGTGCGAGACCTTTTGCCTCATTGAAACTCATAACATATTCTTTTACCGGCGCTTCAAGTCCCGTAAGATGTTTGAGTTCAGGAACATAGAAAGGATTTGGTAGACAACGCACGTCAAATACTAAATCTGATTCTTTAGGTGTTCCATATTTAAACCCAAAAGAATTAACGGTGATTTTAATTGTATTAGAAACATCATCAAGAAAAAGCTTGGCAACACGCTCTTTTAATTGCGATGTACTTAAAAGAGATGTGTCAATCACATAATCAGCAATGTCACGTGCACTCTTCATTATTTCTCTTTCCTGAGCAATAATATCATGTAACCCTTGAGCAGTATCATCTTTAGCGAGAGGATGCTTTCTACGTGTTTCCTGATAACGTCTGAAAATGACTTCGTTATCAGCATCAATAAACAAAACCTTACAGTCACAATCCATCATCTTAAGTTCTTCGAGAGCATTAAAAAGATGCGAAAATGAACCACCAAGTCTAATGTCAGATGCCAAAGCAACTTTTTCGCGGACTTCGGCAGAATCCTGTAAAAGCTTTACAAAAGTCGGTATTAGTTTTGGTGTCATATTATCTACACAGAAAAATCCGATATCTTCCAAAGTATCAATTACTCTTGATTTTCCTGCACCGGACATTCCTGTTACAATTATTACTTGCATAATCTCATTCCTATCTCTTTCCTATTATCTTCACTTCAGGTTCAAGACGAACACCTGAATCTTCATATACTTTCTTTTGCACATTGTCAATAAGAGTAATTATATCAGTAGCAGTAGCTCCACCTTTGTTAATTACAAATCCTGCATGTTTTTCGCTCACCTGAGCACCACCCACTGCATATCCCTTAAGACCGCTTTGCTCAATAAGTGCCCCTGCAAAATATCCTTCAGGACGCTTGAAAGTGCTACCTGCGCTTGGATATTCAAGAGGTTGCTTTTCTTTTCTTCTGCGGAGTTTATCATCCATAGATTCCTTTATATCTTTTTTATCTGCTTTCTTAAGTTTTAAAACTGCAGAAAGAATTGTAAATCCATTGTCAGTATATGCACTACGACGATAACCCAGATTTAACCCTTCTTTTTCAAAGGAATTTATAACACCATTTGCATCTATATGTTTACAACTGAATAGAACATCCTTCATTTCTCCTCCGTATGCACCAGCATTCATATAAACCGCACCGCCAAGAGTACCAGGAATGCCATATGCAAATTCAAGTCCTGAAAGAGAATTTTCAAGAGCAAACATACAAAGACTTTTCATCGAAGCGCCCGCTTCACACAAAATTGTTGTTTCATCAAGCAATTCAATTTTTGATATTTTTGACCCAATTTTAATTACAATTCCATCAATACCATCATCAGTAACCAAAAGATTTGAGCCATTGCCAATTACTAAAGGAGTAACATTATTTTCTGAAGCCTTTTTAACAATCGATTCAACCTGTTCAAGTGAATCGGGAATAATCAAAAAACTTGCGATACCGCCACACTTAAAACTTGTATATTTGCTCATAGATGCATTTTCAAAAACCTCTGCACCAATGTTTTTGGCGTATAAAGCAACTTCTTTGTACACTGATATACCCTCTTTCAATAATTAGTAGTTTTGCCAAATATCAATTTCGTGAGCTTTAGGCTCATAACTATCATCCATACCAAGATGATGAAGCAATTCTCTTGCCGCATTATAACCCATCTTTTTCTGACGATTATTCATAGCGGCACATTCAATAATTATGGCAAGATTTCGTCCTGGTTTTACCGGAACAACTGTGAGCGGAATTTTCACATCCATAATATTTATGTATTCATTATCAAGACCCATTCGGTCATAAACCTTTGTATTATCCCAGGGTTCAAGCTGAATAACCATATTAATTTTTTCAGTCATTTTTACGGCACCCATACCAAAAATACGACGCGCGTTTATAATTCCAATTCCTCGAAGTTCAATAAAATGACGGATATTATCAGGAGCAGAGCCAACGAGTGTTTTTGCAGATGCTTTTCTAATTTCAACTGCATCATCTGCAATGAGTCGATGACCACGTTTGATAAGTTCAATTGCGGTTTCACTTTTACCTACACCACTGTCACCAACTATGAGAACACCTTCACCATAAACCTCAACAAGAACGCCGTGACGCGTAATACGCGGTGCTAATGCAGTACCAAGAAAATATATAAGAGTTGACATACTTGCTGATGTTGCTTCTGCAGTTCTTAAAATCGGAACACGATATTTTTCGGCATACTCAACCATACCGTCAAGTGGTTCAAGACTTCTAGTGATAATTACAACGGGAGGTTGTTTGCTAAAAAGTCTATCAAGACACTCGAGTTGCTTTTCTTTACTGAAAGATTTTATAAACTCAAGCTCGGAAAGACCAAGATATTGAACACGTGCAGGGTCAAAGTATTCGTCTGCACCAGCGAGTAACAAGCCGGGACGATTAACCTCCTGCGAAGTGATTGAAAGTTCAGATGCGTCACATGGTAAATATATGGTTTCAAAAGCAAATTCGTTAATAATTTTTTCTAAAGAAACAGAATATTTTGATGCCATTGTGCCTACCTCCCCTTTATACAAATATATTTAAAATATTATATAACATAATATCAAATTTTCCAATACTTTTTATAATTATTTTTTTAAAATTTCTAAAAAATGAACCCGACGAGTATTCCCGTCGGGCTCTTTTAATTAAGAAGGTTATTTCATATTTTCTTCATATGACTTAATCATCTTTTTAACCATCTGACCGCCGACACTACCTGCCTGCTTTGAAGTAAGGTCACCGTTGTAGCCCTGCTTAAGATTTACGCCAACTTCTGAAGCTGCTTCCATCTTGAAACGGTTAAGAGCCTCACGAGCCTCTGGTACTACGTTCTTATTACCTCTTGACATTTGAATACACCCCTTATCAATTAATTTTTATATCAATTGCGTTTGCAATAGTAGTGTTAACTGATAAAAGTTTTTTATTATTGAAAAAATTTGTCAATTACAGTAATCTCTTAAAGATTTAAACTCATAGCCCTGCGCCCTTGCGCTATCAATTATTTTATCAAGTGCATTAGCATTGTCGGGCGATACTGAATGCAACAAAATAACGGCACCGGGATGAAGCCTTGATACAACTGTATTGTGTGCATATTCTGCACCCTTTTGATTATTTAAATCCCAATCTGCATAAGCCAAAGACCAAAACACACTTATAAAACCTAATGAATCAACCACATCTAACGCAACCTCATTATATTCCCCTTTAGGAAATCGAAAATATGGCTCACTATAATTATAATTCTCTTTAAGATATAAATTCATTCCGTTTATTTCTTCTATCATCTGTTCACGACTAATTTCTGCAAAAGAAGGATGCGTTACCGAATGATTACCAACGATATGCCCCTCGTCAATCATTCGCTTTATTAATTCTGGCTCCGCTTTTACCTGTGGTAATGTGCAAAAAAATGCGGCATTTACATCCTTTTCTTTTAATACATCAAGAATTTTAGAAGTATAACCATTTTCATAGCCACAATCAAAAGTAAGATAAAGAACTTTACCATCTGATTTTGTATCAAGACAAAATGCATTAAAATTGTTTTCTTCAAAATACTTTTGAGCATTTATTGAAATTTCATTCGCAACGCCATTTTTTGCAACACCGTAACTATGAGAAATCTTTTTTGTTGAAAGCTTGTCTTTTTGTGCCATAGGTTCAGGCAAAACAGATGTTTCAGGTAAGGGCTTACTATCCTGAATTGTTGTCTGATTTTCTGTTATGATATCAATCTGTTCATATTGAGGTCTGTTACACGAGCACAATAACAACAATATTGAAATAAGGGAAATTACTTTAATTAATTTCATTATCGTCCGCCCCATTATTTCATCATATCGCTCATATTATCTACCACATTTGAAAAGGTATTTACTGCCTTTTTAGCAGTTTTTTTCATCTTTTTCTTTGTAGAATTACTGCTCATTGCAGTTGTCATAGCAAGTGCTGCCGAGCCTGCAAGCATACCCGCGCCAACAGCTTTACCAACCTGTTTCTTATCCATAATTTCTTCCTCCTTTTAAAATATTACTCACAATTTGTTTTTTTGCGAGCAATATTATTTTTAGAAAAAGAAATAAAAAAATTATAATTTTATATTTAAAATTATTTCTAAAAATGTTATACTTTGATTTGGAAATAAATTGAAAAATAAAGGTGATAAAAATGACACTTAATATAGTAATGGTTGAACCTGAAATTCCACAAAATACGGGCAATGTAGCAAGAACCTGTGCCGCAACGGGTGCAAGACTTCATCTTGTTGGTAAAATGGGATTTACTCCTGATGATAAAAAACTTAAAAGAGCGGGTCTTGATTATTGGTATCTCTTAGATATTACTTATTACGATACTATGGAAGAATTCTTTGAAAAGAATAAAGGCGGAAACTTTTTTTATTTTTCAACAAAAGCACAGAAAAGGCATTCTGATGTTAAATATCCTGACAATACATACCTCGTTTTTGGTAAAGAAACTGCAGGATTACCTGAAAAGTTGCTTTTTGAAAATGCGGATAAATGTGTGAGAATTCCAATGATTGATGCGGCAAGAAGCCTTAACCTTTCAAATGCGGTTGCAATTGGTGTTTACGAAACATTAAGACAATGGGATTACCCACAATTGTTGGAATCAGGCGAATTAAGAAATTATAATTGGGCGGACCAGCAATAAAATGCAAAATTATTGTACAAAAGAGAAAAATGCACCTGACCAATAAAGGTCGGGTGCATTTTTTATTTTATTCACTTATAGGAAATGCAAGGCGTACTTTGAAAAGGTCACCGTCAATTTTGATATCGAGCTTTCCCTTTTGGACTTCGGTAAGGCTTTTTGCGATTGAAAGTCCTAATCCGCTACCTTCGGTATTTCTTGAACTGTCACCACGTACAAAGCGTTCCATAAGTTCATCACCCGAAATATTGAGAGCATCTTTTGAAATATTACGAAAACTAATTTCAGCATTATTATTTTTACAAATTACGTCAATATATACTCTAGTATTTGGTTGTGCATATTTTGCGATATTATTCATAATATTATCAAAAATTCTCCACATATGACGACTATCTGCCATTACAAGAAGTTTCTCGTTAGTTTTATTGATAACTACTTGCAAATTATTCTTTGCAAAACATTCTTCGTATTCACCAAGAGCTTGAGCAAGCAAGATACCCAACTCAAATTGTGAAAAATTAACACTTATGTTACCCGTAGATGCTTTTGATGCTTCAAGCAAGTCTTCAATAAGTTTTTTAAGCCTTGACGATTGTCGTGTCAATACATCTATATACTCTTTTGCTGTTTCGTTATTGATTTCCTCTTTTTCGAGTAAGTCAACATAATTAATAATTGATGTCAATGGGGTTTTGATATCGTGAGAAACATTGGTAATAAGTTCTGTTTTAAATCGTTCAGATTTCATCTGCTCCGCAACAGCTTTTGCAATTCCATCATTGATATTATTGATATTTTCTGCGTGGTCTTTAATATCAAGGAACATATATTTAGTGTCTATTTTCTTATAAATATTGCCCTTTGCAATTTCTTCAGTGCCTTTTTTGATGTCTTTAAGCAAAATTGCAACAAAAATTATTGCAACTCCTAAAATTACATTCAATATCCAGACTGCAGGCCAAAAATAACCCCAATCAATAATGCCAAGAATTACAAATTCGCTAAAAAGAATTGCAACAACTATTAAAATTGTTTTCCACACAAGTGGAATTTTACGTAACATTCTTCCTGTGAAATCAACCGATTTTCTACAGATTTTACAAATATTTTTCCAATTCCATTTTAAGAAATTAAAGACGAATTTCAAAACCATAAAAATCAATGTTGACTTTATAAATGTTCTGGTTTTAAGACGTACTGCAGTAGTCATTGAAAGAATTGCAAACAATGCGAAATCTAGTACAACACCAACAATACAAAATCCGACCAAGAACGGTATTCCAACACCCAGTGTTACATCGTAATGGTACTGCGTCATATCGTATAAAACCGTTTTAAATACCCAGAATATTCCACATCCTAGAAGCACAGTTAAACCTATATAAACTACGGATAAAAAATCAATAGGGAAACGGTCAAAGCGAGAAATATGTATATCTTTAACACCCTCTTTATGACCTGATACACACATTAAGAATATAAACAAGACAAGCGAAACTATAGCAGATATTATTGTGATTGGTGTAAAGATTGTTTTGTACTTAGCAACATAGTCAAACAATTCTGAAGCATAGTAAAAAGTGTCGTTAGCAGTTAGATTTTCTTTTAAATAAATATCGACGGAATAATTCTTTTCTTCATAATATTTATCGTTTGGTTGCAATACAACCTCAACATCAGTTACGAACTCATTGCCACCCATCTCATATTCAAGAGTTGTTGTTTCTTCATAAAGTTCATCTGTGGGTATTGCTTGATTTTTGTATTCTTCTTTTAAGAATGAAAAAGTGTATTCATCGTAAATATGAATCTCACCTTCAGTTCCATCTAAATTAGAATAAATTACTTTACCCTCAACATTTTTTATTTCATACAGAACATTTTCAGAATGATATATATTGTAGTGGTCATAAGGAATATCTTCAAGTTCAGCAAAACCTTTTAAATCGCGTCTAATACTGCTTGCGGGATACCAGAGCATACTCTCTAAAATCTCTTTTTTATATTCTTTTTGTTCTGTTTCAGTTTCAAACGCACCTGAACCAATACCGAATATAATGCAAGCAGACGACAGTAATGTAGTGGTTAAAAAGACTGCAAAAAGAACTATTGCGATGCATTTAACGATAAAATTACTCTTCAAATTCATTATCTCACACCTCTTTCAATTTTATATCCCTGACCCCATACTACCTTTAAATAGCGTGGCTCGGCAGGATTGATTTCGATTTTTTCACGGAGGTGACGAATATGTACTGCAACTGTGCTTTCAGCACCGTAGGGGTCATCTTTCCATACCTTTACATAGATTTCGCGTGGTGAAAATACCTTGTCGGGATTTTGCATCAGTAGACGCAGAATATCATATTCTGTAGGAGTTAATGAAACCTTTTCACCGTCAACGGTTACCTTTTTAGATGTGTCATCAAGCTCAATTCCGCCAATTTGAATATTCTGTGAACTCACCTTTCCGCCACCAAGCATTAAATAGCGTCGCAGTTGTGATTTAACACGTGCCATAAGTTCAACAGGATTAAATGGTTTTGTAACATAGTCATCAGCACCAACATTTAATCCGAGGATTTTGTCGGTATCCTCACCTTTTGCCGTAAGCAAAATTACGGGAATATTGCTGAATTCACGAATTTTTACCATTGCAGTTATTCCGTCTAAAACTGGCATCATAATGTCCATTAAAACAAGGTGTATTTCCTCACTTTGCACCTTTTCAAAGGCTTCTGCACCGTTGTAGGCAAGAATGGTATTATACCCCTCTGATTTAAGATAAATATCAAGAGCATTTACAATGTCTTTTTCATCATCACAAACTAAAATATTATACATACTTTCAACCTCCAACGACATTTTAAAATAAATTGAATTAAAATAAAAGTAACTAAATTATTAAGAATTTCTTAAGATACGAATACGGCGGGGTTAAGACCCCGCCCTAGTGTTATTTAAATAATATCAACTTTTAATGTTGCGTCATTATATTTATAGAATTTTCTATCTTCAAGTGCCCAAAGACGATTGGTAAACTCACCCTTATTTATTCCGCTGACAGCATCCATAATTTCGTAAATTCGTGCATCCATCAAGTCGAGCTGTGAAAGCAGCTCTGCCTCAAGGAATAATGGTCTAACTGCTGCACCGAATTCAGGCTCACCATGATGCGACAAAATCATATGCTGTAAAAGCATTGACTTTTCACTATCAATTGAGAGCTTTTCCCCTGCTTCTTTAACCATCATCGCACCCATTACAAGATGTCCTAAAAGATTACCCTCTACTGTATATCCCGATGCAATACCTGTATCTTTTACGTCAAATTCAATAGTTTTTGCAATATCGTGAAGAATAGCACCAGAAATGAGCAATTCACGGTTTACAAAAGGATAAACCTGACATATTGACTCGCAAAGTCTAACAATAGATGAGGTATGCATTAAAAGTCCACAACGTATTGCGTGATGAAGACGGAATGCGGCAGGAAAATATAGAATCTTTTCTTTATTATTTTCAAGAAGATAAGTTACAATCTTCGTTAATTCTTCATCTTTAAATCCGTTTACTGTATTGAGAAGAAAGCCATACATTTCTTCGCCCGTATAATCTGCTGACTTTACATAATCTGAAACATTCACATTGTCACTTTCTACTACAGGGCGTATTTTTTCAATTCTTAACTGGTCATGACCATTATACTGTGAGATTATGCCTCTCACTTTAATGAACATATCATTTTCATATTTGCCATGAGATGCTTCGTTATAATCCCAAAGCTTTGCAAAAATTTCACCATCTTTATCTGAAAGCACAAGGTCAAGATATGCATTACCGTTTTTTGCCATTTTCTTATCGCACTGTTTAATGACAGCAAAGCCTTCAACAAGTCCGTTATTATTTATTTCTGTAAAATTCATAAAATACACCTACGCAAAAAAGACTTTTGCGTGTACACCTTTCTAAACATTATAGATAAATTATACACCTCAAAAGTCTTTATTGCAATATTTCTTTTAACCGAATAACATTTTTTCAGTATTGTTTTGCGCAATAAAAATGCCACAAAAAATAAGAGTAGTGAGCACAGTTATTATTGCCGATAAATAATATGCTTTTAAAATTTTTGACAATTCAGTCATTAGATTTCATACTCCCTTAATAATTTTGATAGTGATTGTGAAAAAAGCTGAGCTGAATAAACTGCTTCTTCTAAAGTATTTGCATCTGTTCCAATTTCCACGTGCAATGCACAGGGCATTAAGTCCATATTGTATTTTCTGCCCGTAAAAAGCAACGGACGCATTAAAGTTGGGTTATCTTCAACCAAAGCTTTTTGCAAATTCAATGCAAAAGTTAAATTCTTTTCCCAATTAGGAAAATCGGTTACATTTCCATCTTCACAACCAGTTGTTAGCATAATCTGTGCTGCTTTTTTACCATTTATTTCAGCAACAGTTTTTATTCGTGTTTCGTCCTTCATATAAATTGCGTCACGATGAATATCAAGAACAATTTGAATTGAGGGGTTTTCTTTTAAAATTTCTGTAATTTTACTTCTCGACCGTTCATATGCACCATTTACAGATTCATCATAAATCGTTTCATCATGAATTACTTGATAACCATTTTCTTCTAAAGTTGATTTTATTTCTCTGCCAACTCTTATAACATTTTGTTCAGAATTTGAACTGCGTGAGCTTCTTGAAATTACGTAATATTCCCTTTCAAGTAATTCGTAGCTTTCCGATGTATGAGTATGATAAATTAAAACTGTTGGACTATCTTGTGAAACTGATGCATAAACCTTTTTGTTTAACATTTTACCAATATCAACAGAATGTGATTTTGTTGTGTTTCTCAAATATATGCCATCATATTCAGCAGTTGCATTATGCTTTGAATAATCATAACTCAATATTTTACCGTCACAAGATAATTCTTTATAATCATCCTTTACAGTTTCCATAAGTCTTTTTATATCTTCAGGGGTTTCGTACACTGTATTTGACCAGACATAAATGCTATTAAAATTTTCAGATTCATTATCACTGATTTTACTACTTATGTTTGATTCAGTATTTTCTTCTTTGTGTGTTTTATTCTCTGACAATGTATCAGTTATCGTTGTAGGTGGTTTAATTATAAAAGAAAATATAATTATTGCAGGAATAATTCCTTTTATTAATATTTTCCATATTTCATTTTTTAGGTTTGTCCCTTTTCTCAACTTTTTATCACCTCATAAATTCTATATGAATACTTATGAGGTAATGTTCATATTTATGATATAGCTAAAAAGAAATCGGGATTTAATTCAGGTTGTAAGGCACAATTTATGCTTAATGATAATAATCTTGCAGCTCTTGTTATGACAGTGTCAATATCTTTTGGGGTTACCATCATTACCTCAGTTACATCATCTTTTGCGTTTTTACCAGACAAATCTTTTACAATTGTATTTGCATCTACAACCGTAGGCACCCCCACTGCAATCACGGGTATTCCTAACAATTCTTTATCTATAGATTTTCTGTGATTTCCAACTCCCGACCCAGGAGTTATTCCTACATTTGAAATCTGCACAGTTTTACCTAGCCGTGAGAGTCGTCGTGATGCTAATGCATCAATAACAATTACCACATCAGGCTTAACAAATTCAGCGATTCCCTTAATATATTCGGCTGATTCAATACCAGTTTGACCTAAAACACCTGTGGATACCGATGAAACTGAAATTATTTTTTTTACGCCAAGATAATCACTGAAATCCTTATCAATATGTCGGGTTGAAAAAATCTGTTCCGCACACAATGGACCTAACGCATCAGGTGTTATATTATCGTTGCCAAGACCAACTACAAGTGCTTTATCAATAATTGTGGGTAATATAGATTTTAACGACTCTACCAATGCTTTTAAGCGACCATCAAGCAACTCGCTTTCGTGTGAAAATTCAGGCAAATCAATTGTAATAT